>JAAUYD010081168.1_pt1 | contig 13671 bp, 13 predicted proteins | sample 7278101 | NCBI WGS metagenome assembly JAAUYD01 (sample SAMN14350128, study PRJNA611818) | marine sediment metagenome | isolation source: surface marine sediment (0.6m) | place: French Polynesia: Moorea | collected 2018-08
AGGCCGAAATTCCCGGAATAGAAGCCAAGGATTTTGATATCTCCATTGATGGTCGGCTCCTAAGCATTCGAGGTGAAAAAAAGCAGGAGCAAAAAGAAGAGGGGGAAACCTATTATCGAGTGGAAAGCTCATACGGTTACTTCAATAGGACAATTGAACTGCCTGCGGAAGTAGATCCCAATAAAGTGGATGCGGGTTACAAAAAGGGAATTTTAAAAATCAAATTACGAAAGACGAAATCATCAGAAACAAAAAGAATTAAAGTGACAGCTGGCTAGACAATATTTTCGAACCTAGATCGAACTGAACATGCCTATTTGTGTCCATACTTGTTTAGATAGAAAAAATCAAGAGAGGTTCAAAATGTTTGGAGATTGTTGCCCCGAATGTGGTCATTTGTTGTCAAACAATCGAAGCAAATGCCCCTTTTGTAATTGGGATGAGAATCTTGATCAACTCAGATATTCTTTTAAAATCGAAAATGATCCGGCAATTTATTTTACAGATGAATATCGTCCTGATCAATTGCCCGGATTTTAATCAATAAAAGTGTATTGATTTGGGTCGCTCGCATGGATGTGGGGTGGCTTTTAACTTAAAAAGATATTGCTAAGAGAATCACAACACAGGTGATTACACTCACTCAAGGGGTATGCCATGGCAAAAAGTTACTTTGCAATTTTAGGGATTTCATCAGGTTCAACGGCCGATGAAATAAGAAGTGCCTATCGTCGCCTTGCCAAGGAATATCACCCGGATCATTATTCAGGTAGCAGTGATAGATTCCGGGATATACAGGAGGCCTACTCGGTGCTTGGAAACAATCGGAGACGACGGGAATATGAGCAGAATATTAGAAAAGTCTCAGCTAGAAAACCTTTGAGACCCACCCACTATGCCGAACCCGAACCGCTCATTCCCGAGCAGAGCCCGGTCGATCTGGGCGAAGTTTCGCCAGTGAGATCTTTTCATTCCTTTACCCCTTCATATGACGAGATCTTCGATTGGCTTTGGAGTAATTTTTCCAGCTTAGAGCAACCCAAATCCGGTCGGGTTAAAAATCTGACACTTGAGGTGCCACTCACACCCGAGCAGGCACGCCGGGGCGGCAATGCCAAAATTATGGTGCCTGCTCAAGCCTTTTGTCCAACTTGTCGGGGTCAGGGGGGAGTGGGGTTCTATGAGTGCAATCGATGTGCCGGCGAGGGTGTCATTTCAGGTGAACTACCGGTCTCCGTGGCTTTTCCGCCGGGTCTGACAGCAGATCATGCCGTAATGCTCCCTTTGGATCGATTTGGAATACGAAACGTTCATGTAACGGTGCTATTTAGACCAACGGACAATATTTCATTTTGAACTATAGGAAAGGTAATGTTACACAATAGCAATTAAATCCAATCACACTTAAACTCGTCATTTTCACCAAATTTTGGTTATTGGTTCTTCGAAAATTCAATAACAGTCTCAGATATTTTGAGGTATTTGTTATGGCTGATGAATCGATATATATGATTACATGTCTCATTTTTTCTATAGCAGCCTTAATATGGATATTTATCAAGAATCGGTGATAGTTGAAATCAATGAACCGACTCACTGCTACTGATTTAAGTTAAAGACGATAGCTATGCCATATCACCTGAGTCTTAATCTTATGGGACCCTTAAATGTCGAGGGATCCACCTCTTTGCCGCTTTGTATGATACGGATTCTACCTTGGTGAGCAAGCCGGCGGGCAGCTCTTCGGGTGGGTTCCATCATAGGTTTCCAGACACGTTTGTCACTATCACCAGCCAGTTTTCTTGCAGCCTGACTTGGACAAATGCTGGTACCTGCCTTAGCTGAGTGCAATATGTCCATAATTACCTTTTCAAGCTTAATATCCATGTTTTTTAGACCAGCCTGACGGCAGGCCCGCGAGCAATATTTAACCTGAGGCCAGTTGTTTTGCCATTTCTTGCGCCACTGAAATTCACGCCCACACACCCTGCATGTTTTTTTGGATTGGCTCATTTCACGGATTCCTGAGAGTGGGGTTGGATTTTTGCGACCGAACCCAATATTCTTCCAGCCATGGCCATCCCGCTCAATGCGGCGCCTTCTATGCGAGACATCTGGCACCAATCACCGCAGCATCCAATGTTTGACTCTGCGTCCCATAGGCATCCATCGCTGATTGGATTGAGCGCTGCAGCGGATTGCCAGAAGCGGATATGCTGGTAAACCGGTTCAATGAACGTTCGACCGATACTTTCGAAAAATGCAACGAGCAGTGATCGCCCAGCGGTTTTATCGTCATTGCGGTGGTAAACGGTTTGAGACCATTCAGCGTTGGCGTGAAACACCCAGCATTCAGGTTCAGGGCGACGGCGTTTACTGTTATTTCTGGCAGCCCACCTGACCGGTGATTGGTGAATGAAGGCTGCATCAAAGGGCAAATCCAGGGGTTTTTCGAAGACTGCCATGACGGCCAGACAAGGCTGCATCTTCACCATGGCGACACGATTAAGAAGCTCGGGACATGACTTTAAAAATCTGGTTGCCTGGGGCGGTGGTACGGCAACGATGACTGCATCGTAAGGTCCATAAATCTGACGATGTTGGTCGAATAACTGCCACCGGCCCCCTTCAGTAATTGCAGACGCGACGGTGACATTCGACTCTATCTCAATCGCCGCCGCCAGGTGTGCGGCAATGGCATCCATTGCTGGAATACCTACCCAGCGCTCGGTCACCCGCGTCTCATCTGACAGTCGGTCTTTCTTCATTACTTGCACTTTACCTTCCCACGGTTGAACGATGCCGTCCATTTGCCAGGATTGAACATAACGTCGAAATCGCTCATCACGCGCCGTGAAATACTGAGCACCGGTATCAAAGGCATAGGTGGAATAAATCTGCGTCGCAATACGGCCTCCAGGCCGATTTGTTTTTTCAAACACTTGCACGTGATGGCCATGATCTCTTAAGGTTCTGGCTGCAAAAAGACCGGACAAGCCACCGCCGATGACCGCTATTGTGAGCGGTTCACCGAAAACCGGCCCTTTGATCTTGGCGGCATAGGCAGCCATATTCAAGCGTTTGGCATGATCCTTCGTCGATCGCGGGCGGAGGGTGCCGATCACTGGCCGTTCCGGTTTAAATGGACGATCAAACAAACCCAGGCACCACAGCAAGCCGCCATATGAATTGGGATCACTGCCATCCAGGGCAAAACGATGATTCAGGTCGATCATTAGATCCAGGGCATCCTGAGGGTGCTGGACCCAACTTAGGATCGCCTTGCCCCAAGTCATACGCACATTATTGTGTAATTCGCCATGGATCAGCAAAGATTTCTGGGCAGCATCCCACAGGGCATCCCCGGTTTGGCCCCGATACAATCGTTCCCAGGAGTATACCGCTTCTCTTAAATCGTTCTGATGTTTCATCAAGGATTGACGGGCCCACTGTGGAATCGCATCCAATGACGCCAGATTCTTGTGCTGAAAACAAAAATGGTGGGCCAACTCACGCCAGATGAGTATTTCATCTAAAAATTTAGCCGCACCAGCCGATCCATCCCGGGCTGCGTCACCGGCAATGCGAAGCGGAGACACATGGCCGTGATGTAGATAGGCGGACATGCGGCTGACGCCTTTAGGAAATACAACGGCGGCGTCATTGCGCAAGCGGTTGTAACTTCTAAGACCATGTCGCTTAAATTTTTCCCAACGTGCATAGCCAGCCCCAGATCCACCAGGGGTATGAGCTACCGGGGGAATGGTGTGGTCGATTTCACACTGCGCACATAGTTCAGCGATGTCTGCATTTTCAAGATCAATGTCCTCAAAACTGTATTTGCCCTCGAAAGGTTGGACGGCGGCCGTCATATCATCCCAGGCTTGAGGCAGGCGGCGTTGATATTCTTCTTGGGTATGGTTTCGGAACGCATAAGCGCGATCGAAGGAGCGTTGAATCAGGCGCATGGGGATGATGCAGGCGCAATCGACGGCCCACACCGCCGCTTCGACCTGCTCTACCAGCTTGCGGGTCCATTGGGGAAAGGGCGGTGCTGGAAAATCTTCAACGATGACTAGGGTTGCACGCTGGGCCAACGAATATAAGGGAGAGGGTTCGTTCGGCCGGCGTCCGAGGTAAAATGCATAGCTGATACCACGTTTTTGCAACTGTTGTTGTACTTCGCGGGCACCCTCCATAATGAAGGTATGATGACGATCCGAGTTAAACGGGTGCCGACCGCTAAGGCCTTGGTAGACCAACAGAGGCAGCTTTAATAGGGCTGCGGCGTAAAGTGCAGTATCCAAAGCTGGATTTTCATGGCTGCGGACAGCATGATGCATCCAGTAAAGCACAAGTTCCCCATGGGTTCCCAAAGGGGCATTCCGGATCACACGCACCCGCTCTAACAGGTGGTGTGGGAGCCCATTGACTTCGATCGGTTTTATCGGAGCACTTGCCATGTTCTGGCGTCTCCTTTTTGTGTGTCTTTATCAGGCCACCCAGCAGTAACTCCATATCCACCGCAGGCTGATAAAAGCCTTTACCATCAAGTTGTCGATTGCTCAAATGCGATGACTCTAGCCTGCGACGGCACCACACGGTCGTGAGTTCAGGGTCTAATGGCTCCCAACTGCAAACTTCAAGATTGAGCATGTCAAATGTAGCCATCTGGGATTGGGGTACGAGGGGAGCCGATGGCAGGGACCGAGAATAAAAAAGTCGTTGGAGCACTGTCGAGGAACGAAAGAAGTCCTAATTTTAACATACAGAGAAATAATGTGTGCTTTTACACAGCCAATTTTAACAAACCCTATTTAGGAATCAATACAAAAATAACCATCAGAGATGCGACCCATTCTGTGGTGGTTCAGCCACCACCGTCAGGCTGAGGAAAGGAGACAAAAGCTCAGTCCAACTATCAGAACCACCACGTGGGGGAGGACAAATTTAATTGATTTATTGGTTAAGATCTTATTAAGCCGAAAAGGTTACAAAATACGATCACATTGTAGCGATTTGATTTCAATTTCGGCTGTCTTGTTCTATTCTGCCCATTTTACGCATTAAGTCTCTGATATCGCTAAGATAAGCCATACAATGTGCTCCAAACCACCAAACTTCTACAAGTATCAACAGTAATAAAATTGTCATCCAGGTATCCATGGCCGCGATCCTCATTCTTCACCTGAAGGTTCTCAAAGCGCTCATGCCTCCATCAACGGCTAGCACCTGACCGGTAATCCAGGCACCGTCATCTGAGAGCAAATGAGCCGCCGATCTGGCTATCTCCTGCGATGTCCCAATCCGCCGAAGCGGATGACGGTCTGCCGATGCTTTGCGTTTTTCTTCACTGGATAGCAGATTTTTAGCCAGAGGGGTATCCGTCAAAGAAGGTGCAATTGCATTCACCCGTATCCGGGGAGCGAATTCGGCAGCCAACGAACGGGTTAACCCTTCGACAGCCGCCTTGGCACTGGCCACTGATGCGTGAAAAGCCATGCCGGTTTTTACCGCCACGGTGCTAAATAAGACTATGGAAGCACCCGTCTGGGATTTTTTTAACTGCTTGATGCATCCCTGAATTACCTTGACCGCTCCCAGCAGGTTAATATTATAATCCTTTTTAAAGTCGTCAATGGTCAGGCGCTGAAATGGTTTAAGGACGATGGTGCCCGGGCAGTACACCAATCCTTGCAGGGTATCAGGCAAAGTTTCCAATTCAAACTTCTCGGCGGCCACGTCCAGTGGTATATGGTGAACGCGCGGTATTTCTGACAATTTGTCGGCAGTTCTCGATCCCACATAAATTTCGTGACGGTCATCGTTGAGAATTTTAACCAGTTCCAATCCAATTCCTGAAGTTCCTCCTACAACGAGAATATTTTTTTTATCCATGTTTTCTCCTTTCTGCAATGTCTGGCTACTGTTGCCGTCAACTATTTCTTATTGTTCTAAAAAAAATTTTTAATTGCGAAGTGACAAAAGGTCAAGCGCATTCCTTTAATTTTTTAAAAATCTGTACCCAGGCGCAGATTGTTGCTAATCTTGGTCTAAATTACTTGACACACGAAATTCAAGTCTAACCTTCTATTGCTGACATGAGTGCAGTTTGATGCAATTACAAAGACAGTAATATAATACATAAACTTCACCTACCGACCACGGGCTAAATTGGGACTCCTATGCGCATCCAAGACAAGCTGACCATTCTGGCCGATGCCGCTAAATACGACGCCTCCTGTGCATCCAGCGGCAGCCGTAGAAAAAATGTGGGTGGCCTTCTTGGTAACGCTGCACCCTCCGGTATTTGCCATACCTTCACTGAAGACGGCCGGTGCGTCTCATTACTTAAAATCCTCTTCACCAACCATTGCATCTACGACTGCGCCTATTGTGTCAGTCGAAGTAGCAACGATATTCCCAGAGCGTCGTTCACGGTCAACGAAATCGTCTCGCTCACCATCGATTTTTACCGGCGTAATTATATTGAAGGCCTCTTTTTGAGTTCGGGAATCATGCGAAGTCCTGACGATACCATGGAGCGGCTTGTAAGGACGGCAAAGACGGTCCGAGATCAGGGTTTCAACGGATATATTCACTTAAAATGCGTTCCCCATGCGAGCCGATGCTTGATTCGACGGGCTGGGCGCTACGCTGACCGTCTAAGTGTTAATATTGAATTGCCTTCCGATAAAAGTTTACGACTGTTGACCCGAGAGAAAACGTACGCTTCCGTACTTGAGCCCATGGGAGTCATCCGTGAAACAATCGACGAAACCCGGGAATACCGCAGACGATTGCGGCATGTGCCCCAGTTTGCTTCGGCCGGCCAAAGTACCCAGCTAATCATCGGGGCTAGTCCGGAATCGGACTTCGATATACTCAATTTAGCCAACCGTCTCTATCATCAACAGTCTCTCAAGCGTGTGTATTATTCCGCCTATGTGCCGGTGGGTGATCTGAAGACGTCGTTACAAAAGATCGCCGAACCACCGTTGCAGCGTGAAAACCGACTTTACCAAGCTGACTGGCTGATTCGAGTGTATGGGTTTTCCATCGATGACGTGATTAGCAGCAAAAAACCATATTTGGATTTAAACCTGGACCCGAAGCAGACCTTCGCCTTGCGGCACCCGTCGCTGTTTCCGATCAACATTAATACCGCCGACCGCGAAATGATTCTTAGGGTGCCGGGCATCGGCCTCAAATCTGCCAATCGGATTGTGGGTTTGCGGCGTAAAGGGCGTCTGCGATTTGAGCATCTAAAGCAAATCGGGATTGTTGTCTCACGTGCACTTCCCTACATTCAGTGCGATGGATTGCCGATTACCCAGTGGTCTGGTGCGAACCCGTTGCCTGGTACTTCTGTCGCCAAACAACAAGAAAAGCCGAGTGTCGGCTTGAATAGGGAAACGCCTGTTGTCTTCGTGACCGACGGAACATTTGAAGGTTTGTTGACAGCCATTTTTGAAGCGTATGCTCGAAAATCGCTTCCGGATGCCATTGAAATCGTAGGCCAAAACCAATTACCACTCTTTGATCGACGCATAGAGATCGCAACCGACCCTAAAAAATCCGATCGGGTTTGGAAAGGCTTAAAAAAATTTTTGGGGTCAAAGCGTCGCCAAATGCTTTTTGAAGCTTTCCTGTCCGGTTGTTCCGACGTAGAAACGATGATATTGAAAAGTGTTTGGAATGCGATCCCGAACGTGAACAAGCATGTAAATGGCTCTGATCTGAGTTCTTTTATTCAGATCGAAAATCTCTCTCGCAAAGTGCGACGTGAGGCACATCGCCTAAAAGGTTTCATTCGATTCCAACAAACCGGAAAAGACCAGTTCTTTGCTTTGATCGCACCACAGTACGATGTTTTATCATTGATTCGGCGGCATTTCGAATCTCGTTTTGCCGACCAGAGATGGATAATCTACGATCGACAAAGAAACTATGGTTTATCCTACGATCTTCACCGGGTGTGTGAGTTGCGCTTAGATCCTGACGATTTGAAAGCATTTGGCAACGAGGATCGCCCCGATGAGCAATTTTGTCAAACGCTATGGAAAAGGTACAATGACGCCATCAACATCCGGCATCGTCACAATCCGCGGCTTCACCTGCAACAGTTGCCGCACCGTTTTTGGAAGTACCTGCCGGAGAAGCAAAAATGAAATCTGCATCTTTCCAATTGTGCACAACCACAGTAAAATCAAAGCACATAATAAACAGTTTGTTATCTCTGGAGCGTTAACGGGCGGCATCTATATTCCACCAACAGGCCGCACTAAACAGGAATCCAGAATTGAGAAAAGATTTTTCATTGCGGTCGACGGTGATGTTTGAGTTGCTGCACCCGGAGAATCCAATCGGGGTCATAAGATTTACAACGGTATTCCGACCACTTTCGCATGTCACAAAATAAGAAGTGTCGGTATTTTGAAACTCAAAAAATGGTTGAAAAGATTATTCTATAAATTGGTAGGAATTTGAAATCTTACTCGATTTTTTCGAACGCATCGAGGTTTGTATGCCACATGTCCAAAGCTAAGAACGGTGAGGGGGGGAGAGCGAGGTAGCCTCTCCCCACTTTTTCTACCATAACACTTCTCGGGAAGACATTTCCTGGAAGCGACGGTCCAGGTTACTACCGATCGTTCCGAAAAGCTCATCGAGTTCGTTCTTGATTGGGGACCAGTCGGAAGGGCACTCATTTTCGAGCTGTTCCACCCGTAGCTGAGCGTTAACGACTTCCTGCTCGAGCTGACCAATCAACGGAAGAACCTTTTCTTTTTGCTCGGACCCGAATCCGTCAGCTGTCTTCTTCATTGCTTCCAGCTTCGCCTTCCAGGCCGATACCTCTGCCGTCATCGCCTTGCAATAATCCTGTACCTGCATGTTAACTCCTTTCTGTTTTTGTAGAATTACACTTAGCCGAGAAACTGTTGTTCAAAATAAACCTCGACCCCGCTATTTGCCACATTATCTCATTACGTTGTGTTACAACGGAAATGGATAAATCGAAAAGTTCTTATCATATCGACCTTATTGATAGTAACTGATACTGATACTAAGTCAAGTCGAATGTAGGATTTATCCAGATTTGCACTTCACTAATAGGATTTTCTTTCACTTATTGGTCAACCGACACGATTCACATCCCACCAACAGGCGGTACGAAACCGATTCGGTCTCCGTCCGACAGGACCGCGTCAAAGTCGACAATCTTGTTGTTTACAAATACAATTTTTACATCTTCTTTATTTATTTCAGCACGGTTGACAAGGTCTTTCACAGTTTGTCTGTCGTTCAATTCGTACTCTGTGCTATCTTTGTAATCGCACGCTTCCGAATCAGCAAGCGTTGAAAAACATTTTAGATTCACTTTCATAATCAAGCCTCCCAATTAATACATAAAACTCACATAAAACTATAATTATGCATTTTTCAAGGATTGCAATAGACAACTTTTAAGATTAAAATGACAGTCTAAACCTACCATCCTGTCGACCCCGAATATGTCTATGCCCCCTTCAATAGACATCGGTTTCGGAGATATTGCGATATCAATCTGAATTTTTCCAACTTCAGGAATAATGGGCAGCTCGCAGACAGCTGGATTTTGATTCGAGTGACACTGTTCTGCTATAGCGGTTTTCATAAATATGCTCCGTTTGGTCTTAGCTACTGCCATTTGAAAATGAAAACGCATAACGGAACGTTAATTTGCCAACCGCTCTAAATGTGGGCCGGTTTCGAGCCTTTAAAGACGATGGGAATACTTTTCGAGACGACTTCCCGTCTTAAAAATCATTAGCGACTTCGGTCATTCTTTTAAGGGCGGAGATGGTGATACATCAACCGAGTCACAATTTTTGAGGAAAAAAGAGATAAATGCGGGAACTCAACATCGGGTTTTGGTTGCAGGGTTTTCACTTAGCCTTTAGGGTTATTTCGGCTAAGTTCACTTTTCTTTCGGCGCTTGAGCGCAAATCCGAGCAGCCCGGCCAGGAGCAAGGTAAGCGCTCCGCCGATCAACCCCGACATTGTCTTACCTGTTTCCGCAGCCGGTCTGGGTCGGGGTGCCTGTGCTGACTGCTCGATTTTTTTTGATTTTAGCTCATAATCCGGCAGCAAAGCCGTTTTCTCCTGAACATCGGCCAACATTGAGTGTACTTTCTTTGCAGGCGTTTCCAGATCCTCTGTTCCGGCGGTTTTAAGAATTGCCCACTCTAAGCCATCCGGATTGGAAGAGGCAAACCAGCTCAATACGCCACCGGTTACCACTGCAGCCGCGAGAAATCCAATCGTGACATTCCGCATGGAGATGTTTTCCAGCGGAACTGACGATCTTGCCATTTTTATTATTTCAGGACGCGCCTTCCAGACAAAAATCACTACGGCAGAGGTTGCCAGGCCCTCAACAAAGCCGATGGCGAGATGAATCGGCTGCATCAGGAGGACAAATGTGTTGAAGGGCAGTTCCGTTATCCCCGAAAATAGGGTTTGGAGCACGACACTAAAAGCCCCCAGTTGTAATACAACAATAGCGGAAATGATGGATCCGGCAACCAATCGCTTTTCGTTCAGCGTAGTCCCGACAATGTTCCTAAAAATGAGCGGATAGGCAATAAAACAGGGGAAAAATCCAAGATTGAAGATGTTACATCCCAGCGCCATCAGACCGCCGTCCGCGAAAAACAGTGCTTGAACCGCCAGGACGGAGGCCATCACCAAAACGCCTGCATAGGGCCCCAACAATATGGCCAAAATCATGCCACCCCCGAGATGTCCGCTGGAACCGGTACCAGGGATCGTAAAGTTGATCATCTGGGCGGCAAAAATGAACGCACCCACAACCCCCATCAGGGGAATTTGCGCATCATCCTGGTCATCCTTGACTTTTTTGGAGCAATATCCAATCAGACCGGCGGAAGCCGCCCACATGGTGCCACCTACAACAGGAGATATCAAAGCATCGGCCATGTGCATGATTTCAATCTTTCATACAAACCTCAGGTGATTAGTGTGTTGACCATCGGCCAACAAAACAGTCACGCAAGGATATGATCTATTTATTGTCAACACTCGTGGTTCTGCTTTTACCTAAAAATGGAGTCAGAAAAAGATGGCAGCGTTCGCCATATCGGATCTTCTATGAAAAAATGTCACAGCTTGTCAAGAACTATCCCAGATTTCATTTTCCTCATCTTCGGCAGAAATTTATCAGCTGCCATCACATACGTCTGGCGAAGGTTCCATGACAATCAAGAAAAACCACACCGGCATATTGCTGAGAAGAATACGATGATATCTGTGCCACTTTGGCTTTTGGGATCCTTATTTTACTGAGTCATTTCTTTTGCTCCATGCTGAATTGATACTTGATTTAATTGAAAAAGTTTTTACTATATCGGAAACCATTAAAACCGGTATCTCGATGTTCGCTATATAGTAACCGGCTGGCTTATAACGGTCGATTGCGTGTGGTGCTGGCACTGAAGAAGCGATCGCTTCTGAATAGATCCATTACCGACAAAGGAGGTTTCATGCAAAAACACCACAAGTTTTCAATTTGGTATGTTCTTTTGGGGATCTGGGCTGTTCTGATCGTTCACAATCTTCTGGTATCTGCATTTGCCATTAAAACCATTCCATACAGCGAATTTTTGACCCTGCTTAAGGAGGGAAAAATTATTGAAGTGGCCATCAGAGCCAACCAGATTCAGGGAAAAATTAAAGGGGGAGACAATAATGCCACCAAAGAGACGATGTTCAGGACCGTAAGGGTTGATTCGGAAACTTCAAAGCTGTTGGAGCAATATAATGTTCCATTCAAAGGTGAAATCGAATCCCGTTTTCTTGCCAATTTGTTTTCGTGGCTGATTCCGATATTCATATTTTTAGGAATCTGGTTTTTCTTGATGAAGCGCATGACCGGCCAGCAGCCCGGCTTTATGACACTCGGAAAGAACAAGGCCAAAATCTATATGCAGGAAGACATCGACATTCGATTCGAAGATGTGGCCGGCGTAGAAGAATCCAAACAGGAATTGATGGAAGTGGTGGAATTCCTCAAGGAACCGAGCAAATTCACTGAACTGGGTGGAAAAATCCCTCGCGGAACCCTTCTGGTTGGACCTCCGGGAACCGGCAAAACCATGCTGGCCAAGGCCGTGGCGGGAGAAAGCGGAGTGCCGTTCTTCAGTATGAGTGGATCGGAATTTGTAGAGATGTTCGTGGGGCTCGGGGCCGCCCGAGTAAGGGATCTTTTTGAACAGGCCACTAAAAAAGCGCCGTGTATTATCTTTATCGACGAATTAGATGCCCTCGGAAAAGCGCGCGGGTTCGGCACGGCCGGCGGACATGACGAACGCGAGCAAACCCTCAATCAGCTCTTGGTGGAAATGGATGGTTTCGATCCCAACATCGGCGTCATCCTGCTGGCCGCCACCAATAGACCTGAAATTTTGGATCCAGCGCTTTTAAGACCCGGACGTTTTGACCGAAATATTCTGGTAGATCGGCCCGATAGGCAGGGCAGGGAGGCCATTTTAAAAGTCCATATTAAAAATATCAAGGCCGAGGAAAATCTGGATATCGGTACCTTGGCCGGGATGACTTCTGGAATGGTCGGTGCCGATCTTGCCAATCTGGTCAATGAGGCAGCGCTGTTGGCAGTACGCAGGGGCAAAAAGAAAGCGAGCATGGCCGAATTTGAAGAAGCAGTTGAAAGGGTTGTCGCCGGTCTTGAGAAGAAAAATAGACTGATCAATCCCAAGGAGAGAGAAATTGTGGCCTATCATGAGATGGGTCATGCGATCGTTGCCAGCTCCTTACCGGGAACTGATCCGGTTAAAAAGATATCCATCATACCGAGGGGAATTGCTGCTTTGGGGTATACCATGCAGACACCCACTGAAGATCGCTTCCTTATGAGCAAATCGGAGTTGATCAACCGGATTGCAACTCTTTTAGGGGGACGTGCTGCCGAAGAAATTGTGTTTGAAGATATCTCCACCGGAGCACACAACGATTTGGCAAGAGCGACCGACATCGCTCGTAGCATGGTCAAAGAATACGGCATGAGTGAAAAGATGGGTCAAGTCTATTTTGCCCGGGAGAAAAGAAATCAATTTCTGAATATTCCAATGGAAGGTGCCGTTGAATATAGCGAAGCGACAGCTGAGCTGATCGATAGTGAGGTCAGGGAAATAATCAACAATCAGTATTTAAGAACAATAGAGATTCTAAAGGAAAAAAGAGAAATTCTCGACAATGGTGCCAAAATATTGCTTGAGAAGGAAAAAATTGAAGGGACGGAATTGAAGGCTCTGATGGGTGAAAACTAGCTCAGTTTAGCCGGCGCCGCTGGCCGCAAGCGTCCAATCTGATCAAAAAAACTCCGACAAGACAAATGTCGAATGTCGATTGACGAATGTCGAATTAAGGAATTCTTGCTATTTTATTTGTTAAAATAGTAGAGCGAAGCGACATCCACCATTCGTCAATCTTCAATCGTCCTTCGTCATTCCAAGTAGTTTCATACCAACTAATATCGCTACCAGCTGATATATTGTCACTATTTGGGTGTTTTTCGTTTGGATTGATAAAAATGGGTCGCGCTGCCGTGAAACAGATCGGCAGCCTCCATGATGGTTTCGGTGAGATCGG
>JAAUYD010033615.1_pt1 | contig 13670 bp, 11 predicted proteins | sample 7278101 | NCBI WGS metagenome assembly JAAUYD01 (sample SAMN14350128, study PRJNA611818) | marine sediment metagenome | isolation source: surface marine sediment (0.6m) | place: French Polynesia: Moorea | collected 2018-08
CGAAACAAAAATAGATTTTCTCCAAAAGCGAGGAGAAAAAACAGCACAAGAAATTGAAGATATTAAAGATATAGATCGCGCTATTTATTTGGCAGGAAAATTAAGTTATTGTCCTAAATTTATCGATCCTAAAATTGAAATCTATAAGACTATTCGTAAGAATGAATTTTAGTTGAGATTTGTTCCTACAAAAGCTTTGTTTTAGGTCGATCTAAAAAGTAGCATAACAAATAAAGTAGGCTTTAAAATTTGACTCGAGCTTGGAAAAGATAATTTAAATTACTAAAATAGGTAAAAATTGGACGTGAGGCATTTCAAACATGATGGATTTTTTGGCACAAGCTGCTAAGACTGTAATTACTATATTAGGGACAAAAGCCTTAGAAAGAATTGGCACAAAATTACCAGATATATTAACAGAGAAGATTAGCCAATTTACCGCATCCTTAGAGCAAATATCTCCCGATACCGCAAATGCTCTTAAACTTGCTCCAGAACAAGAATTAAACAGCGATCGAGGTTATATATCAAAACAAAAATAGACGAGCGACATACTGATGCTTTAAAACAACTATTTAGAGAGGGTAAAGGATGGCTGCTATTGGATGGTTTGGATGAAATAATAGCTTCTTCATCCATTAAAGCTTTGGCTCGAATTAAGTAAGAATTGGACGGATTTTTTAATGGGAGAGTAATTATTACTTCCAGACTTAATATTGGAGATGGGAGTAGTATCAATCTTGCTGGTTTTGAAACTTATCTCACTCTAGATTTTCAACAAAAACAAGTAGAGGAATTTATTCAGCAGTGGTTTGCTGAAGCTGACAAAAAAGATAAGACAAATTTAGCTCTAAAAAAGGTAAAGAGACTACAGAGCAAGTTAAAAGAGACAAAAAATATCAAGATTAAAGATTTAGTTAGAAACCCTCTGTCATTATCGGTTTTGTGTCAAATTTTCTATGTAGATGATTCTATAGAGTTACCTCAAAGTAAAGCACAACTTTATCGGGTATTCACCGAAAATTTTTATCGCTGGAAACAAGAGCAACATCCAGATTTAATCGAGAAAGATAAACCAGTCGAAAAATTACACAAAGCTCTTGCTAAATTATCTCTAACAGCAATTGAAAATAAACTTAGATTTAAAATTAAAAGAGAATTTGCTCGCGAAACTATAGGCAATAAAATGTTTAAATTAGCTTGCGATCTGGGATGGTTAAATTTAGTAGAGAAAGAGTCACAATTACAAGGTACTGTTTACTGTTTCTTTCATCCGACTTTTCAAGAATATTTTGCCGCACAAGCAATTGACGATTGGCATTTTTTCCTCGATGAAAGTCCAAAAGATATAACAAAAAGAATTTATCGCATTTTCGATTCCCAATGGAAAGAAGTTATTTTATTTTGGCTGGGAAGAGAAGATCTTAAACAAGATATTAAAGAAAAATTTATTCACGATTTAGTCTGGTTTCCAGATTTATGCCAGGGATTTTATGGTTATCAAGCTTATTTTTTAGCCGCAGCAGGAATTAATGAATTTCAAGATTGCTCTCCAGATTTAACCGAGGAAATAGTCACAAAAGTAATTCAATTGAGTTTTGGATATTTCAACGAAGAAAAACAACAATGGATGCAATTTCTCGAACCAATTGCCAAACCTGCTCAAATAGCTCTACTAGAAACTAATCAAAAAATAGCAATAAAATTTTTAATTAAACGGCTAAATAACTGCAATAAAAATAGCGTAATTCAAGAAATTATTAATATCTTAGGTCAAATTGGTGTTGGGGATGAAAAGGCGATCGCAACCATTAAAAACCTCTTAGAAGATAAAGAACTCAATCAAAATGAAACAATTAAACTCTGTGCTGCTCATAATTTATGTATAATCGAGCCAAACAATCAAAAAGCAATTAAAACACAAATCGAACTATTAAAAACTGGTAACGAGCGTTGGACTAAAATCTATGCAGCAAGAAGCTTACGAGTAATAGGTAACAACGATCGATTAGCTATAAATGAATTAACAAATATATTAAAAACCAACGATAATAATTGCTTCGATAATACTAATATTTTGCGTTTTAGTAGCGAGACTCTAGAAATCATTGCTGTTGGCAATAAAAAATTTATTCAAAAATTAATTGAGTTTATAAATTCTGATAATAATACCTGGAATTGCGAATTAGCAGTTTCTTGATTGGGAAAAATTGCTCCGGGCGATCGCAATGCTGCTGAAACTTTGAAAAACCTATTACAAAATACACAAAATTATTCTATCTTTTCTAGAGCTGTTTATAGTTTAAAAGATATTTTACCAGACAATTTAGAAATAGTTGAATTGCTAAATAAAATTATTCAAGAAACTAAAAATGAAGAAATTAAGCAGTCAGCATTTCATTGTCTAGAAGTAATTAATGCGAGTAATCTAATCGATCTCGACGCTCAACTGGAAATACTTAAAACAAATAATAATCAGATCGCTCGTAATCGTGTTTCTAAGAAGATAGTAACTAATTATGTAGGCAATAAAAAAGCGATCCAAAAATTAGATGGAATCCTTCAAAACCAAGATTTAGATCCTTCAAGGATTATAGAATTTGCTGAAATTTTAGCTGCGATCGCTCCCGATAGTGAAACAGCTATTGATTCAGTTATAGAAATTATTGAAATTACTAGAAATGACGATATTTTTAAAGAATGGGAAATTGTTTTAGCCAGAAAGGAGCAAAACGAAGATCGAGATTATTCTGAACTTTTCGCACTGCAAGAACGAGAAAGATTAGAAGTACAAGAACAAAGCAATCCCAATAGTATTTATAGAGCTTTTTGCAAAGAAGCGATCGAATCTTTGGGTAAAATAGGTCAAAACAACACTAAAGTTATTAACTTTATTATCGAACTTCTAAATATTAAACAATATGAAATTCGCTCGGCAGTTTTCGAGACTTTAGCAAAAATTGCCTCTAATAACGAAACTGCTATTGATTCCTTAATAGAAATAATATTAGATAACAATTCCAATCATTCTACTCGTTATGAAGCTATATCTTGTTTGGGAAAAATTGCTGTAGGTAATGAAAAGGCGATCGAAGCATTAATAACACTCGTACATACTAAAGAAAAAGATATTTTTATAGAAGCTTGTAATAGCCTCGAAAATATTCTTCAAGGTGATTTCCTACCTCAAGCAATTTTCCTTTTAAAAGAGTTTATAACCGATGAAATTCACCAAAAGAATTATTTACTATACGAATCTTGCTATAAAGTAATCGATCGTTGCGCGCAAATTGTTACTTATACAGTCTTTTATCGAGCTTGTTATATTCCTAATCTAGAATATTATCAAAAACTTTTAGAAATAAAACAAAAAGTTAAGGATAAAATAGGTGAATTAATTTGTTTGAACATTATCTCTATTTTGTATATGCGGCAATTTAAAATTAAGGAATTTTTGGAAACAAATAGGTTAATCTATCAAATATTAATAACAATTGACTCATCATCTCTTGAGAATCGTAACCTACCCTCATGGCTAAAATTTCAAATTAAATCGCAAATTAAATTTTTAAATATAATCAAAAAGTGATTTCGATCTCGATGCCGAAATATACTTATGTTGCCCAAACATCAGTTAGTTTTAGTGAATTTTACTTAAGCGATCGCACCGGAGATAAACTATTTTATATTTTTAATCAACCAATTTTATTATGTAAGCTATATTGCTAATGTTTCCATTAAAAATATTGAAGCAATGCCAACTCGAGCAAGAATTTTTTTTTATAAAATTCTTGTAATTACTAGATTTGGCCGATCGCAATTAGTATAAAATCTAATGCTTAGTTTGCAAGGATTTTTAATAATTAATAGTAACGGCTGGAAAAAAAATTATCCTCAAATATCTCATCGATAATCTTTCCAGAAAAAAATAACAAAAGAAATAAATAATTTATTTCGCAAATTTAAGTCAAAATAAATCTTATTTAACCAAACAAAGTATTTTTAAAGAGGGAAAATTATGAGTCAGATGCAGCTAAAAAAAATAGTTATTGCTGGAACTCCAGGAGCAGGAAAAACTACTTTTATTCGTTCGATCAGCCAAATTAAAACAGTAAGTACGGAGCGAAGAGCAACAGATAAAACAAGTTTACTTAAATCTCATACAACAGTGGGTATGGATTTTGGAAAAATGAAGATTTACGACGATTTAGTATTGCATCTTTATGGAACTCCCGGACAATCAAGATTTAATTTCATGTGGGAAGTATTAATTACTAAAGCTGATGCTTATATGCTATTAGTCGCAGCCAATCGACCCCAAGAATTTCAAGAAGTTCGTCAGATTATGAACTTTATGAATCGCTTAGTCACAATACCGATGATTGTCGGATTGACCCATATTGACTCTGAAAATGCCCTTTCTCCTTCACGAGTAGCTACTGAACTTGGCTTTGACGATCCGCGAAAAAAACCTCCATTTGTTACTCTTAATGCTACTAGTCCTCAATCTATTAAAAAAGCTTTAATTGCTTTATTAAAGCATCTTAAAGCACAACAAATTCAGAATCAATCTTTGCAATTAGCAGATGGAAGACAAAACAACAAAATGATTCATTACGATCGCGCTCAAAAACGCTTCAGAAAAAGTGATTTTCTAAAAACTGGTTTTTGTCTTCACTAATTAAGAAAATTAACCTTCGACTCACAATTAATCTTTCCTCAAATAAATCGAGGAGAGATTTTTTTTATTAGCTATTTTTTCATATATCGACATCCAGAGGTACAGGTTTCTCTAATTTCAACAGAATGAAGTCCTGGTAAACCGGCTATTTCTAATTTTTCAAAAATCCATCGGGCTATTTGTTCGCTTGTAGGATTTTCTAAGCCTGTAGTTTCGTTAAGGTAGTAATGATCCAAATAACGGTCTAAAAGGGGTTGAATGTACTCTTTAATATCGCCATAATCAAATAGCATTCCTTGTTTAGGCCCCGTTTCAATTAATTTGTTGCCTTGGATGTAGATTCTACCCTGCCAACTATGCCCGTGCAAGCGACTGCATTTACCATTGTGGTTCGGTAATCTATGGGCCGCTTCAAAACGAAATTCTTTGTATATTAACCATTGTTCCACTATTTCGATCGCTTCGCTCTCTTAACAACTTCATTTTACCTATTTTAATTAGAACAAAAGTTCTATAGTCATCGAATATTTTAACTTAGTTTGCAACGGGGTTTCGATCTGTTACACTTTTGCTAGATTTAAATCCGATCTGTTCGCGAAATCGGTGATTTTAAATTGAATGATACTTGTATTACTTAAAGTATATTACACACCACAATTAATGAAAAAATTGAAGATCGCTAAAAAATTAATATTGTTAAAAATATTTTGATAATTCCCAAGCGATCGCAATCGAAAAAACATTACTTTTACTTTTCAATAGTTAAAGTCAATAATTTTTTTCAAAAACTAATTTAACATCGGCATTAAATCTTCAACTAAACGTTTAATTGCTAGAAAAATAATGCCTTGTTTGGCTTCTTTGTTAGCCAAAATTAAAAGAACCACATCTTCACCACAACCAACCAAAATACTATAGCCTTTTTCTCCTTCAACTAAGACTCTTTCAATTGCGCCTCGAGCAAGATCGAAAGCAATCCTTTCTCCTAAAGAAAGCATAGCTGCTGACATAGCTGCAGTTCTTTCTTCATCTAATTGATCTGGTAAAACAGCAGTTATTGGCAACCCGTCAGGGCTAACTAAAATAGCTCCTTCAATCTGGGAGGTATTGACAATAAAATCTTGTAATTTATCGTTTAAATAAGATACTTCTATCATGTCAGGATTTTCAACAAGTCGATCGGTAAAATTTGTATTTTCAGTAAAATTTGTATCTATTGTAGTCTCAGAAGATCGATAGCGTTCGACGATCCGAATTAAATCCTCTTTAAGAATTGGCTTGGTTAGATAATCATTTGCACCTTGTTTCATCCCCCAATATTTATCCATTTCGCTATTTTTGGTAGAACAAAGAATAACTGGAATCTCAGTTGTTGCTTGATTTTCTTTAAGAATGCGGCAAATTTCAAACCCACTGCGATCTGGTAAAACTATATCTAGGAAAACTAAACTAGGTTGGTTGGTTTCGATTTTCTCTAAAGCATCTTCTGCGCTTTCTGCGATTGAAACTAAGAAGCCTTCTGCTTCTAAACAAGTCTTAATAATTTCTCTATCTGTGATACTATCTTCAACAATGAGGGCAGTTTTTTCCACGTTATTTTCCTCCCTCGATAATACATTACCGATCGCTCAACTGTATTTCAATAAATTAATATACCTCTAAATTGAGGGATTGGGCTTATTGTAAATTGTTTTTCTAAATTTAAAATCTAATTCTAATTTATTTGCTAGATCTGTTTTGATAATTACTAAATTTTTTTATTACACAGTCTTTGAAAGGAACAAAAATATCAAATCGATGGAAACTAACTACAAAGTTAGTAGGAAGGTGAAAGGGAAAGGGAGGGCATCAATTTACAGACGAGATCGACTTGTCCCTTTTCCCCTTAACCATAAAAGTATTTATCTAGCTATTTTTGATAAATGGTTTAAGAGTGTTTTAATTAACTTTTTTTCGATCTAAGTTAAGCAATCGATTTTACTCTTTGAGTTTGGCCAATTCTTCGGTTAAAGCATCAATTGTCAAACGAATTTGCTCTTCTGTATGGGTGCAAGTTATAAAAAAGCGCAAACGAGCTGAATTTTGCGGTACGGAAGGATAAAACATAAAGGGAACGTTAATACCGCGCTTGAATAGATAACGGGACAGGATCACCGATTTTAACGAGTCGCCAACGATAATTGGTACTACAGGAGAATCTTGAGAAATTCCGGTATTCAAACCTCGTTCTTGAGCCAATTGTAAAAATAATTTAGCTCTTTGACGTAAAATTGCGACTCTTTCTGGTTCTTTTTGGAGCAATTCGATCGCCGCGATCGTAGCTGCAGCATTTGGTGGGGACATACCGACGCTAAAAACAAAACCAGGAGCAGTATATTTAAGATATTCTATCAAAGCCGAAGAGCCGGCGATATAGCCTCCACAACTAGCAAAAGACTTGCTTAGAGTTCCCATCCACAAATCGACATTACTCGGTGCAATACCGAAATGTTCGGCAATACCGCGACCATTTTCGCCTAGAACCCCGATCGAATGAGCTTCATCCACCATCAAGAAAGCTTTATGACGCTTTTTAACTTCAATAAACTCCGGTAAAGGGGCGATGTCGCCATCGGTGCTGTAAATACCCTCAATAACTATTAATACTCGTTTGTAATAATTGCGACGCTCGGTTAATATTTCATCTAATTTGGCCCAATCATTGTGAGGAAAAGCGAGAATCGTCGCGCCCGATAAAAAACATCCTTGTAAAATGCTATTGTGAGACAGACTATCGTGTACGATCAGGTCGTTTTTGCCGAATAAATGGCCGATGGTGCTGACATTAGTAGCGTGGCCGCCAACAAAGACGATACTAGCTTCAGTGCCGATAAAATTGGCGATCGCCCGCTCTAATTCTTGATGTAAAGGTTTTTCCCCGCAAACCAGACGACTGGCGCAAGCAGAAGTACCGTAACGAGCGATCGCATCGTTTGCTGCTTTCGATACGAAGGGATCGCCGCACATATCTAAATAATTATAGGTAGCGTAATTGATAAACTGGCGATCGCCGATCGTTGTAGTATTGTTAACAACACCTTCTTGAGCAATAAAAAAGGGATTGCCAAGACCTAAAGCTTCAATTTCTTGCTGTTGTAATTTTAATTGTTTGTATTCGGGAGAAAGCTCGAAATTATAATATTCTGGAAGAATTTCGGCTGGTTTGCGCTCCGTTGACGGAATTGGAGAGTCTGGAATAATTTCTGCAGCTAAATATTGGGCTAAAACCTCGATATTTTGATAATCCCATAATAAAGTAGGGGATAGTCTTCGTCCTAAGAAGCTTTCTAATTCTCCCGATAAATTAACTGCTTCGATTGAATTGAGACTGTAATCGAGAAAATCTCGCTTTGAATCGATCTCATCTATAGGTAAGTCTAGTTTTTCGGCTAATTTTTTTATCAACCAGTTTTTAATTTTAGTTTCTGAAATATTAGCTAATTCATATGTTTGAGGGCTTTGTTTCCCGTTGGGTATATCTTTAGATAATGTCATATTTTACTCCTTACACCACTTGGATTGGGAACAATAAAATTGTTCTGTTGTTTAACCTTCGTTCTAAACATGGTAAAACTACTCCAGAGATTAACAAAAAAATTCAGTCAATGACAGCAAAAAAAAGGTAATTATGCAAGCGTCTTAACTTTATAGTCGATCGAGGGAAAAATTACAATCAAAGTTCAAGATTTAAAGTATCAAGAGGATCGAGGAAGTTTTTAAAGAGATTAATTGCTACTTGCTACTCGATCGCTTCTAAAGATCCGTCCAGAAAACTGGCGCGAGTTGCATAACGCTTAATTTTGCCGCTTGGAGTTTTAGGAATGCTTCCTGGTTTGAGTAAAAGGGTAGTGTGGACTTGGAGTTCGTGATAGACGAATATTACTTTACGAATCGATTTAATTAATTCTTCAGTGGAGAGAATTTCCTTAGTGCTGTTAGCTGGATTCTTTTGGGCGCGATGGTAAGATCTTTCTATTTCAACTGCGATCGCTAATTTTTCATCGCCGGCGATCGGATAAGAAAATACCGCAGAACAGTGAGGTCTGATTTCGGGGTGATTTTGTTCGACTGTCTTTTCGATATCTTGGGGATAGTAGTTGCGCCCGTTGATAATAATCATATCTTTGAGCCGACCGGTACAAAATAATTCTCCGTTGAGAATAAAGCCCAAATCCCCGGTGCGTAAAAAAGGGCCGTCTTGGCGATCTGCTAAATAAGCGGCAAAATTTTGCTTGGTTTTTTCTCGATCTTGCCAATAACCCCGAGCCACACTAGGGCCTTTAACCCAGATTTCTCCTACTTCTCCTTCTGTGCGCTGGGTTAATTTTTGAGGATCGACAATGATTATGGTTTGATCGGGAATGCTCGAGCCGCAACTGACTAGATGGCGAACTTTCTGACCGTCCTCGATCTTGCCGATAGTAGCGCGATCGAACTGCAATTCTGAGGCTTGGATCGTCTGGGTTTTAACCGGCTCTTGACAAGAGCCGCCAGCAATTAATAAAGTAGATTCTGCCATGCCGTAGCAGGGATAAAAAGCTTCGGGACGAAAACCTGTCGGCGCAAAATATTCGCTAAAAGCTTGGATCGCCTTGTAATCGACCGGTTCTGCACCGTTAAAAGCAACTTGCCAACGGCTGAGATCGAGATCTTCAAGCTGAGTCGGTCTGATTTTACGAACGCAAAGATCGTAGGCAAAACTGGGGCCGCCACTGGTAGTAGCTTGAAATCGAGAAATAGCTTGCAACCATCGCAAAGGATTTTGTAAAAACATCAAAGGGGACATTAAAGTCACCGGAAAACCACCATAAAGAGGTTGGAGGACACCTCCGATTAAACCCATATCATGATAAGGTGGCAGCCAAATCACTCCTTTACTAGTCCGACTGTGTTGGAAACAGCGATAAATTGCGGCTAGATTGTGCAGTAAATTGTCATGAGCGATCGCCACTCCTTTTGGTTCTGCTGTCGAGCCAGAAGTGTACTGTAAAAAAGCTAAACTATTGCCATCGAGTTTGGGTTTTTGCCATTGGCTAGGTTGCTGTGACAAAGGGCGATCGCTAATTAGTAATTGCAGATTTTTCAATTCAGGAGCGTAAGTATAGCAACGTTCTAGATTGGTTTTGACCGAATTGGTTGTTAAAGCAATTTCCACTCCGGCATTTGCTATAATTCTTTGGATGCGAACGATGGAGCGGTTTGGTTTGGGCGGATAAGCCGGAATTGCTACGATCCCAGCAAAAAGACAGCCAAAAAAAGCCGCGATGTATTCTAAACCTGGTGGATAAAGGAGTAAAGCGCGATCGCCAGGCCGACAAACAGCTTGCAATTGAGCTGCGATCGTTTTGGCAAGTATTTCTAACTCTCCGTAAGTTAGAGAAATAGCTTCTTTTTCTCCATCTACCAAAAAAGTATATGCAGTTTGTTCTGGTTGACTTTCGGCTCGATAGGATACTAAATCTACTAAAGTGTCAAGGTTTAAATTTTTTTCTGGAAAATTCATTTATATTTTCAATTTTGTCAAGGTAAATTTGTATTGCTGTTTAAAAAAATAAGATATGAAGGCAAATTTCCCGAGTAAATTTAGATAGTTCACGCTATATCGTAATCGATCGATGTCCCTGCCTAGATATTTTTCACTCAATCGCACAAAATCTTTGTATGAGTCAAAATACTTATCAAGCTTGTTTGATCCAAATTTCCCAAGATCCTCGCCTCGGACAAACTAATAAAGTTTATTTAGTTTCTCCTGAAAATTCTACGGTTGTAGGCAGAGCTGTTAGCTGCGAAGTTACCATCGATTCTAGCCAATATCAATCTGTTTCGCGCCGACACGCCGAAATTCGCCCTTTGACTTCACAAACTGCTGAAGGCTGCCCGATGTGGCAACTTTGCGATTTAGAAAGCGTTAACGGTACTTATATTAACGGCCAGTTACTCCAAGGCTGTCAAACCCTCGAACCGGGCGATCGCATCTCTTTAGGACGCACCGGCCCTTTATTTATTTTTGATTGGCAAGTTAATTATCGAAAAACTTATGTAACTAATACTCTCAAAGTCGGCCCTCCGCAAACGGACTCGGTTCACTTAACTCAATTAATTCCAATTCTTTCTTCTCAACAAGACTTATTGGAAAAAGCATATTTAGTACCGGGTTTAATTACGGTTTTAGTCGTCATCGGGCTGTTTGCTTCGATTGGCGATCCTGATTTTTTCAACGTTCTGTTAGGTCTTTATTTGGCTGGGGCTTGCTTTTACTATGTCTATCGTTTGGGGGGAAAGCATAAACCTTGGTGGTTGCTGCTTGGTTCTGCTTTAATAACGATTTCCATTATCACTAGTCCGGTAGTATATTATTTTATTTGGCTGTTTCGCGACGTTTTACCGGGGAAAATTGACACCACAGATTTAGAAAATATGAGCTTTTTTACCCTGTTTGTGAGGATGTTTTTCGGTGCGGGGTTGATGGAAGAATTGCTTAAAGCGATTCCGGTCTTTATTTTCTTGATGTTAGGACGAATGCTAAAATCCCCTTGGCGCGAAGCTATCGGGGTTTGGGAGCCTCTCGATGGGATTTTAATTGCCACGGCTTCGGCTGCTGGTTTTACCCTCATAGAAACCGTCTTTCAGTACGTTCCAGATATAGTCCAAACCTTGACTATAGACGGCAATCCTACCCAAAAAGCCCAAGAAGTTGGCATTCAATTGCTGATTCCTAGAATCATCGGGGCTGTAGCCGGACATATGGCTTATAGTGGGTATTTTGGGTATTTTATTGGGTTTAGCGTTCTCAGACCGAAAAAACGCTGGTTGCTTCTGGCGATCGGCTACTTGAGTGCTTCGAGCATTCACGCCCTCTGGAATGCTTCAAATGCTTTTGAAGAACCTTGGAATATTATGGTACTGGCTTTAGCCGGAGTGTTTGCTTATTTATTTTTGGTCGCAGCAATTATTAAAGCCCGTCAAATTTCTCCGACTCGCGCCCAAAATTTTGCGACTCGTTTGGGGCGATCGCCTAATAATTGGTAAAATTTTGGTTGAAAATCGATTATAATAAGACGCAACTTTGTAGAGATTGCCGTAAATGTTGGGATAATCTCAGTAATGATACCATTTTTATAGTAAATAGTCATTACCCTACTTTTAGCAATTATAAATTTAAGACAAACTAGTAAAAATAAAAAAACTCATCGACGCACCTATTATGCTGAAAATGTTACTAGGCGATCCCAACGCCCGGAAGCTCAAAAAACTTCAACCCCTCGTTACCGAAATCAACCTGCTCGAGGAAGATATCAGTTCTTTTTCTGACCAACAACTCAGAGATAAGACCGCCGAACTGCAAGCTCAACTTAAAAAAGCGAAAAACGATCGCGAGGAAAATGAAATTCTCGATGAAATTTTACCGGAAGCTTTTGCTTTAGTTCGCGAAGCAGGTAAAAGAGTTCTCGGTATGCGCCATTATGACGTGCAGATGCTCGGCGGCATAGTCTTGCACAAAGGCCAAATTGCCGAGATGAAAACCGGAGAGGGTAAAACTTTAGTTTCAACTCTGCCAGCTTTTCTGAACGCTTTAAGCGGTAAAGGAGTACACGTCGTTACGGTTAACGATTATCTGGCCCGTCGCGATGCGGAATGGATGGGACAAGTTCACCGCTTTCTCGGCTTGAGTGTGGGTCTGATCCAAGCAGGAATGGATCCGGCCGAACGCAAGAAAAATTATGCTTGCGATATCACCTATACAACTAACAGCGAATTGGGTTTCGATTATCTGCGGGATAATATGGCCAGCTCGATTCAAGAAGTAGTCCAAAGACCGTTTAACTACTGCGTGATCGATGAAGTAGACTCGGTACTGATCGACGAAGCGAGAACTCCCCTAATTATTTCGGGACAAGTAGAGCGTCCCACAGAAAAATACATCAAAGCTGCAGAAGTAGCTCAGCAATTAAGGCCCCAAAAAGACGAAAATGACCTTGAAGGTCATTATGAAGTAGACGAAAAAGCACGCAACGTGATCTTGAGCGATGAAGGTTTTGCAGAAGCAGAAAGACTCTTAGGCTTAAGCGACCTCTACGATCAAGAAAATCCCTGGGCACACTACATATTTAACGCTCTCAAAGCTAAAGAATTGTTTACCAGAGACATTAATTACCTGGTACGCAACAATGAAATTATTATCGTCGATGAAAACACCGGACGGGAAATGATCGGCCGGCGTTGGAGTGATGGCTTGCATCAGGCGATCGAGGCTAAAGAAGGAGTCGACATTCAAAATGAAACACAAACTTTAGCAAGCATTACTTACCAAAACTTCTTCCTGCTCTATCCTAAATTGGCAGGAATGACCGGAACGGCAAAAACAGAAGAAACAGAATTTGAAAAGGTCTACAGTCTGGAAGTAACCATTATCCCGACTAACAAACCTTCTCGTCGAGCTGATTTGCCCGATGTGGTCTACAAAAATGAAATCGGCAAGTGGAACGCCGTAGCCGAAGAATGCGCCGAATTCCATGAAGAAGGCCGCCCGGTGTTGGTGGGTACTACTTCAGTACAAAAATCGGAATTACTTTCCCAATTACTCCAAGAAAAAGGTATTCCCCACAACCTACTTAACGCCCGTCCCGAAAACGTTGAAAAAGAATCGGAAATTGTCGCCCAAGCGGGCCGTAAGGGTACGGTAACGATCGCCACCAACATGGCAGGACGAGGTACGGATATTATTTTAGGCGGCAACTCAGATTATATGGCTCGCTTGAAAATTAGGGAATATTTGATGCCCCAAATCGTCAGACCTGAAGAAGATGAGGATCTGATGGCAGAAGTGGCTTTAGCTGCAGCTGGGGCGCGCAAAAAAGGCCAGGGTTTTGGCGACATGGAGAAGAAAAAGAAACCCAAAACTTGGCAAGCATCGCCGGAAATTTTCCCCACCGATTTATCGGCAGAAACC
>JAAUYD010212116.1_pt1 | contig 13667 bp, 13 predicted proteins | sample 7278101 | NCBI WGS metagenome assembly JAAUYD01 (sample SAMN14350128, study PRJNA611818) | marine sediment metagenome | isolation source: surface marine sediment (0.6m) | place: French Polynesia: Moorea | collected 2018-08
AGTGGCGCGCGTTCGGGTCGATGTTGTTGGAGCGGAACCCGGCCTTGTACAGCTTCGACGCCGCGTAGCCCTCCCAGACCGTCCACTGCCCGGAACCGAACATGCCGACGCGCGACGTGATCTTGTCGGCCGGCTTGCCCTGGTTCTCTTCCAGGCTCTGTCGGATCGCGGCCTTCCATTTGTCGGCCATGACGTCGAACGCCTCGTCCCACGACACCGGCTCGAAGTCGCCGTTCTTGTCGAATTTGCCGTTCTTCTTGCGCAGCAACGGCTGGGTCACGCGATCCTTGCCGTACATGATCTTCGACAGGAAGTAGCCCTTGATGCAGTTCAGGCCACGATTGACCGGTGCATCCGGGTCGCCCTGCGTCGCGACGACGCGGTCGCCCTTGGTGCCGACCAGCACCGAGCAGCCGGTACCGCAAAACCGGCATGGCGCCTTGTCCCAGCGGATGTCCTTGTCGCCCTCGGCGGCATTGACCTGCACGCCGGGTATCGTGATGCCAGCGGCGGCAGCGGTCGCGGCAATGGCGTTGGTCTTGATGAAGTCGCGGCGTGTCTGTTTCATTGTAGTGGCTCCTCCGGCAATTCTTCGTTGTCGATCTGGTGATAGACGAGAGACGACGACGCAACCCCGTCGAGCGTCGAAAGTTGGGTGATGGTATCGGCGCAGTGGCTGTAGGCGTCGCCCTCAACCGTGACGACCATGCGCCCGCCGTCGTTGGCATGCAGCTCGACACCGGGCATGTCGCTCAGCGCTTGTTCGACGCTGGCCGCGTTCTCGGGCCGGGACATCAGCAAAACGCCACAGACGTGGTACTCGTTCATGCCGCCTCCTCTACGTGGATGACATGGATGGGACACGTGGCGATGCAGCTGCCACAGCCGTTACACGTGGATGCATCGAGCAGCGGGATGGCCCGGCCGCCGGTCTGCAGTTGGAATCGAATCGCGCGTGGCTCACAGGCGTCGGCGCACGAGCGGCAGGCGATGCCCCTGGCGCTCAGGCAGCCATCGGCGATCGCGACCGTGATCGACCACGGCGAGGTGCGCTCGCGGTCGAACGCGGCGTGGCGACAGGCGTCGACGCAGGCCGCGCAGAACGTGCAGCCGCCGCGGCGGAAATCCACGGTCGGAAAGCCGCCGTCGCCGGCGACCAGGATGGCTTCTTCGCAGGCCTGGATACACGCATCGCAGCGCTGGCACGCGTCCTCGAACGCCGCGACCGCCCACGGTACGTGGTGCGCAATCCCTACTGCTCTGCCCCGAAAAAAAGCCCTTCGCGCGGTGTTGATCGTTGTCATTCTGTAGGCCAGACTCTCGCCTGTCCGCAGTCAGGGTGGAAACAAGCGTAGTAGCTGGTCGCCGTCCGAAACTTGAGATATATCAAGTCCGTCGACGCGGATTTTGACAATCATCAACTCGACGTGCGATTTGGCGGGGAGCCATGGCCATGCAGGATCGATTCGGCAGGCAGATTCAATACCTCCGGCTGTCCGTGACCGACCGCTGCGACTTCCGCTGCAGCTACTGCCTGCCGCGCTCGCACCGCGATTTCGCGACCCCGGACGACTGGCTGACGCCGGCCGAGATCATCCGCCTGGTCGACGTCTTCAGCGCGCTCGGCGTCACCCACGTGCGCCTGACCGGCGGCGAGCCCCTGGTGCGTCGCGAACTGCCCGAAATCGCGGCCGGCATCGCCGCGCTGCCGCGCATCCGCGATCTGTCGCTGAGCACCAATGCGTCGCGCCTCGCGGCGTTTGCCGACCGACTGCAGGGCGCCGGCGTCACCCGCCTGAACATCAGCCTCGATTCGCTCGACCCGGACAAGTTCGGGCGCATCACCGGCGGCCGCCTGGAGCGCGTGCTCGACGGCATCGCGGCCGCCCGCGCGGCCGGGTTCGCACCGATCAAGATCAACACCGTGGCGATGCGCGGCATCAACGACGACGAGGTCGACGCGATCGTCGACTTCTGCGTCGAGCACGGTCTGACGCTGCGCTTCATCGAGGCGATGCCGGTCGGCGCCGGCGGCCAGCAGGCGCAGGATCACTACATGCCGCTCAGCGAGGTCGAGGCGATCTTGCGCCGGCGCTTCCGCCTGGCCCCGGCGGCGATGAAGGGCAGCGGCCCGGCGCGCTACTTCCGCGTCGACGACACCGAACTGCGGATCGGCTTCATCACGCCGCAGTCGCAGCATTTCTGCGCCAGCTGCAATCGCGTACGCCTCAGCGTGCGTGGCGACCTGTACCTGTGCCTCGGCCAGGAGGACAAGGTCGAACTCGGTCGCCTGCTGCGCGACGGTGCCAGCGATGCCGAGCTCGCCGCCGCGATCGCCGCAGGTATCGACCGCAAGCCCGAGCGCCATCATTTCCTCAGCGCGCCGACCGCGATCCTGCGGCCGATGTCGTCGCTCGGCGGCTGACCGCGTCAGCCCGGCCGACCGTCGATGCGCGGGCGCAGCAGCAGCGGCGCATAGCGCAGCACGAACAGCGCGAAGGCCGCGATCCACAGCCCGGCGGACAGATCGAGCCACAGCGCATAGCCCGGCGGCCACGCCAACGGACCGAACACGCGCACCGCGGCGGCGACGTTGACCAGCACGAACGCGCCGGCCGTGATCCGCGAGACCTGGATCGGCCGCCCGGTATGCCCGCGCGCCACACGCGCCATCATGCCGAGCGTGAACACGCCGATCGCGCCGACGGTCAGCGCGTGGGTCGCCGATGCCGCCGGAATCAGGCCGAGACCGGCGAGGCCGCGCAGCAGCGCGCCGACCGCGAACCACGCGTAGCCGGCGTGCAGCACCCACAGCACCGGCATCGTCAGCACGCGCCGCTCGAACCAGCCGGCGAGGCGCAGCAACTGCAGCGCGCCGACCGCGATCCACAGCGCGGCCGCGAGCGCGCCGGCGGCGGGCACGAACGGGTCGAGCACGACCAGTGCGCACAGCCCGGCGAACGTGCCGACCTCGACCCAGCGCCGCGTCAGCGGCGCGAATCCGGCGATCACGTTGGCGGTGAAGAACGGCAGCACGCGGCCGCCGACCAGCGCGATCAACAGCAGCACCAGGACCAGCATCGCGCGCCGCGGATCGCCGACCACGTCGAGCATGCCGCGCAGCTGCAGCTGCGAGGCCAGGCCGGCCAGCGCCATCGCGACCAGCAACGGCACGACGACACGATTCGCCCGGTTGCGGTCGCCCCATAGCGGCCCGGCGAGGCCCGCCGCGAGCAGCGGCAGGAACGCGGCGTCGACGCCGATCGCGAGCACTGCCGGCACGCCCGGCCACCACCCCAGCACGCGCCCGAGCAGCCACAGCAGTGCCAGCGCCGCGAGCCGCGCGCCGGTCCAGGTCGCGACGCCGGTCCAGTTGCGCACCGCGGTCAGCAGGAAGCCGGCGATCACCGCGGCGGTGTAGCCGAACAGCATCTCGTGGGCATGCCAGGCGACCGGGTCGACCGCGACCGGCGCCCGCAGCGCGCCCCGCCAGATCGCCGACCACAGCGCGATCAGCAGCGGCGACGCAACCGCGGCCAGCAGAAAGAACGGGCGGAAGCCGAGCGCGAACGGCGCCCAGCCCTGCACGTGCGGCATCGGTGGCGGTGGCGCTGCCTTGTTGGATTGGATCTGCATCGCGCCGCAGCTTCGCGGTATCACCGCGCCCCGGCCTTGACCCTGGTCAATCGGGACGGCCGCGCGGCGGAAAGCCGGCGCGACGGCGGCGCCGGGCGGGGCGACGACGCACCTCCCGGCGCCCTTCGCGACCGCTGGGCCCGGGCCGCGGCCGTGGCCGGCGGGCGGCCCCGCTGGGCGCCGTTGGACCGACGCGACCCCGACCGCCGGCAACCGCTCTCCGGCGTGACGGCGGCCGCTGCGCCGTCGACGGGCGCCAAGCCGGCGGCCTTGCGGCGACAACGCCCGCGACGTCATTGCGTGGATGCACCGCCCGCCGCGGCTTCGACGGATTGCGCGACAACGAACCACGGTGCTTAAATCGGCGCACGAATCCCGTGTCCGACAGGTGTCCGCGGTGCTCAAAGCTGACCTGGCCAAGGGCCTGATGTTCGCGCGCCTGACCGAGGCCCAGCTCGAGCGCGTGGCGGCGCACGCGGTGCGGGTGCGGGTCGACGACGGCGAGATGCTGTTCCGTCAGGACGACCCGGCGCAACGCTTCTACCTGCTGCTGCGTGGCCAGATCAAGCTGTTTCGACTCGGCCCGAGCGGCAACGAGAAGGTCATCGAGGTCGTGAGCCCGGTCAGCACCTTTGCCGAGGCGCTGATGTTTCTCGAGCGGCCGACCTACCCGGTCGGCGCGCAGGCGCTGCAGCCGGCCGAGGTCATCAGCATCGACTCGACCGATTTCACGGCGATGCTGCGCGAGTCGGTCGATACCTGTTTCCTGTTGATGGGCGACATGAGCCAGCGCCTGCGCGGGCTGATCCGCGAGATAGACAACCTGAGCCTGAGCAGCGCCACGTGCCGGGTCGCCGCGTACCTGCTGGCCAAGGCGCCGGCCGGCAGCGGCAGCTTCGAACTCGACATCCCCAAGCAGACCCTGGCGTCGCGCCTGTCGGTGCAGCCGGAGACGTTCTCGCGGATCATCCGCAACCTCAGTAACCAGGGCCTGCTCACGGTCAGCGGCGCGCACGTCGAGATCAGCGACCGCGCGCGCCTCGAGGCGATCGCCAGCGCCAGCGGCATCGGCGAGGATTCGCTGGCCAGCACGTTCCACTACGCCGGTCCGGCCACGACACCGGGGTCGTGACCGCGGCGAGCCGATAGGCGCCGGTCCGACCCGGCGGCGCCATGCCGCAACGCCCGCGCGCGCGGGCCCGCCGCGCCGACCCCGCCCGTCCGGAGCAACCGCTCACGGTAAGCGCCCTCCGTGGACATGAAACCAGCGGTGCCGCGTCGCTGCCGGGCCGGTGTCGTAACGCAGCGCTGGTCGCGACAGGCGGCGAGTCGGGTCGCGCGCCCTCGCGGCCCGGTGAACGCGCCGGCCTGCCCAGCGCCGCGCGCGTGCGGCGCTGCGAACACGGCGGTATCGCTGACCGGCACCGGCGGCACGCGAGCGGCGACGACGGCGATGCCGGAGGGACCGGCTGCGGCAGCGTCGCCAGCACATCGCCGGGCCGCCCAAAACCGGCCCACCCCGGACACCGCGACATTGATCTGAATCAACGGACGAAACACCACATATTGCGTTTTCATACATCCCTGACTACAAGATCTTGCGTGCCCCCGTTGACATGACCAGGAACCCCCGATGCACGCACCGCCGGCCGATATCGCCCGACTGCCCAGCCACGTACGCCGCCGCGATGGCGTTCCGGTCGCGTTCGACCGCCGGCGCATCCAATCGGCGATCGAACGCGCCGGCCACGCGAGCGGCGAGTTCGGCGCCGACGAGGCGGCCTTGCTGACCGCGCAGGTGGTCAAGGTGCTGACCCACCGGCATGCCGCCGACGACGCCCCGGGCGTCGAGCGCATCCAGGACGTCGTCGAGCAGACCCTGATCGCGGCCAATCACCTGCACACCGCGCGCGCCTATATCAGCTATCGCGACCAGCACCGCCGGCTGCGCGCCGACCGGCGCACGCTGCTCGACGTGTCGGCGTCGGTCAACGAGTACCTCGAGCGCGCCGACTGGCGGGTCAACGCCAATGCCAACCAGGGCTACTCGCTCGGTGGCCTGATCCTCAACACCTCGGGCAAGATGATCGCCAACTACTGGCTGTCGCATGTCTACCCGCCCGAGATCGGCGACGCGCACCGCGCCGGTGACGTGCATATCCACGATCTCGACATGCTCGCCGGCTACTGCGCCGGCTGGTCGCTGCGCACGCTGCTGCACGAGGGACTGAACGGCGTGCCGGGCAAGGTCGAGGCCGGTCCGCCGCGCCACCTGTCGTCGGCGGTCGGACAGATCGTCAACTTTCTCGGCACGCTGCAGAACGAATGGGCCGGCGCACAGGCGTTCAGCTCGTTCGACACCTACATGGCGCCGTTCGTGCGCAAGGACGGCCTCGACTACGCCGCGGTCCGGCAGTACATCCAGGAGCTGATCTACAACCTCAACGTGCCGTCGCGCTGGGGTACGCAGACACCGTTCACGAACCTGACGTTCGACTGGGTCTGCCCGGCCGACCTGCGCGACCAGGTACCGGTGATCGGTGGCGAGGAGATGCCGTTCACCTACGGCGAGCTGCAGGCCGAGATGGACATGATCAACCGTGCCTACATCGAGGTCATGAGCGCCGGCGATGCCAAGGGGCGCGTGTTCACGTTCCCGATCCCGACCTACAACATCACGCCCGACTTCCCGTGGCACAGCGAAAACGCCGAGCGCCTGTTCGCGATGACCGCGCGCTACGGCCTGCCGTATTTCCAGAACTTCCTCAATTCGGAGCTCGAACCGAACATGGTGCGCAGCATGTGCTGCCGCCTGCAGCTCGACCTGCGCGAGCTGCTCAAGCGCGGCAACGGCCTGTTCGGCTCGGCCGAGCAGACCGGGTCGCTCGGCGTGGTCACGATCAACTGTGCACGCCTCGGTCATCTGCACGCCGGCGACGAGGACGCGCTGCTGGCGCGCCTCGACCGGCTCCTCGAGCTCGCGCGCAACAGCCTCGAGATCAAGCGCAAGGTCATCCAGCGCCACATGGACGCCGGCCTGTTCCCGTACACCAAGCGCTACCTGGGCACGCTGCGCAACCATTTCTCGACGATCGGCGTCAACGGCATCAACGAGATGATCCGCAACTTCAGCGCCGACCGCGACGACATCACGACGCCGGACGGGCACGCGCTGGCGTGCCGCTTCCTCGACCACGTCCGTGCGCGCATGGTCGAGTTCCAGGAGGCGACCGGGCACCTGTACAACCTCGAGGCGACGCCGGCCGAGGGCACGACCTACCGCTTCGCCCGCGAGGACCGCAAGCGCTACCCGGACATCCTGCAGGCCGGCAGCGCCGACGCGCCGTACTACACCAACAGCTCGCAGCTGCCGGTCGGTTTCACCGACGACCCGTTCGAGGCCCTGGAGCGCCAGGAGGCGCTGCAGCGCAAGTACACCGGCGGCACCGTGCTGCACCTGTACCTGCCCGAGGCGGTACCGAGCGCGGCGGCCTGCGCGCGCCTGGTGCGGCGCGCGCTCGAACGCTTCCGCCTGCCCTACCTGACCGTGACGCCGACCTTCTCGATCTGCCCGACGCACGGCTACCTGGCCGGCGAACACGAGTTCTGTCCCAAGTGCGACGACACGCTGCGCGCACGCAAACACCACGAGGCCCGAGATGCCCGACACGACTCCGGAGATTGAACTGCACGACGACGAACGCACCCGCTGCGAGGTATGGACCCGGGTCATGGGCTACCACCGCCCGCTGTCGGCATGGAACGCCGGCAAGCGATCCGAGCACGCCGAGCGGCGCTACTACCGCGACCCGTCGACGCCGCCGCACGGTCCGGCGTGCGACTGACATGTCGACCACTGCCGGCGCAGCGGTAACCGCGGCGCCGCCGGATGCGCATGCGCCGGCGCTGCACATCGGCGGCCTGACGCCGCTGAGCACGGTCGACTGGCCCGGCCGCCTGGCCGCCGTCGTGTTCTGCCAGGGCTGCCCGTGGCGTTGTCGCTACTGCCACAACACCGACCTGCTCGGCACCACTGCGGCCGCGTCGCTCGACAGCGCGCAACTGATCACGTTCCTGGAACGCCGCCGCGGCCTGCTCGACGGCGTCGTGTTCTCGGGCGGCGAGCCGACCGCGCAGCGCGGCCTCGCGGCCGTCATCGAGCGCGTGCGCGCGCTCGGCTTCGCGGTCGGCCTGCACACGGCCGGCTGCTATCCGCAGCGCCTCGCGGCGCTGCTGCCGCGGCTCGACTGGATCGGCCTCGACATCAAGGCAGTTGCCGAGGACTACCGCGCCGTGACCGGCGTCGCCGGCAGCGGTGAGCGCGCGTGGACCAGCCTGCGCCTGCTGCGCGACGCCGGCACGCCGTTCGAGGTCCGCGTGACCGTGCACGACGCCCTGCTGCCGGCGCAGCGGCTGCGCCGCCTGCGCGATCGCCTGCACGGCGCCGGCATCGCCAACGTCGTGCTGCAGCGCTGCCGCACGACGCGTATGCACGACCCGTCGCTGGGCGCGAACGCGGCGGCGCTGGTCGACGACCGGCGGGTGTTCGTCGCCACCGCCGCACCGGGCGGCGCTTGACGCCCGTCAATCGCCGCCTTGGCCGACAGCGTTATTGTCGTTGTCGAACCTCGGCAGCGCGGGCCCAACCATGCAGACCGTCAGCTACACGATCGGCAACAGGCTGTACCTGAACATCACCGACCGCTGCACGCTGGCGTGCCGCTTCTGCCCCAAGCACAACGGCTCGCATCGCGTCCACGACTACGACCTGGCCCTCGACCACCGCCCGACGCAGGCCGAGATCCTGGCCGCGATCGACGACCCGGCCGGCTACGACGAGGTCGTGTTCTGCGGCTTCGGCGAACCGACGCTGCGTCTCAAGGTACTGCTCGACACGGCGCGCCACATCAGGGCCAACGGCGGCCGGGTGCGCGTCAACACCGACGGGCTCGCCAACCTGGTGCACAAGCGCAACGTCCTGCCGGACATGGCCGGCTGCGTCGACGCCCTGTCGATATCGATGAACGCGCACGACGAGGCCACTTACCGGCGGCACTGCGTGCCGGCACTGCCCGGCTCGTTCGCGGCGATGCGCGCGTTCGTGCGCCTCGCGCCGCAGCATATTGCCGACGTCACGGCGACCGCGATCGATGGCCTCGATGGCGTCGACATCGCGGCGTGCGCACGGGCCGCGCGCGACGCCGGCGTGGACTTCCGCCGCCGCGTGCTCGACGTGGTCGGCTGAGCAACGCTCACGGATGGGTCATCAGGCTGGCGCGGATCTGTTCGGGCGGGACGTCGGCGGCACGCAGCGAGCCGCGTACCGCGGCGTGTGCCGACTCGGGCAGGACCAGGTAGTAATCGCAGTCGGCGAGCAGTGAATGCACGCGCACGACGCGCTCGGCGACGTCGGCGATGCGCTCGCTGCCGGCCGGTTCCAGGTCGATCGAGTGGTAGCGGAAATCATCGAGCACGTCGCGCCACGCCCGACAGACGTTGGACAGGTAATGACCGCGCGGGATCGCCGATAGCCAGTACAGGTCGATGGAACGGTTCTCGTCCTTCTGGATCGCGTGATCGATCAGGCTGCTGACCGCGGCGAACCCGGATTCCCAGGCGATGAACACCAGCGGTCGCTCGGACGCCTCGTCGAGCGTGAAATCGCCGCGCGGCCCGCGCAGTGTCACCGGCGCACCCTTGCGCAAGTCACCGAACACGAAGCCGCTGAACGGATCGGCGGCGCGACGGCGCACGTGAAAGCGCAGCTGAACCGCGTCGCACGGACAGCTGGCGATTGCCAGCGTCTTCGCCGGCATGCCGTCGAACGCCAGCTCGACGCTCTGCCCGGCGAGGAACTGCAAGCCGCCGCTGCGTGGCGTGCGCACCGTCAGCTGCATGACATCGTCCTGCAGCTGTTCGATACGGCTGACCTTGGCCGGTACGCACTGCGGCGCGATCTCCGCGGCGCTGCCGGTCTCGCGCGCCTCGATCTCGACGTCGGCGACCGCGCGACAGCTGCACATCAGGAACCAGCCATCCTGCTTGTCGGCGTCGCTGAAGCGGTAGTCGAAGTGCTTGGCCTGTTCGACCTGGCCGCGCAGCAGGCGGGCGCGACAGTCGCCGCAGCTGCCGGTCGCGCAACCGTGGCCGAGGTTCAGGCCGGCGCGCAGCCCGGCCTCGAGCAGGGTCTCACTCGGTTCGGCCTCGAACGCATGGTCGGTGGGGCGGACGGTAACGCGGAATGCCATACGACGGGCAATCTAACCCCGTGTGCACGGCAGGCCAAGCCGCAGGCGCGGCGCAGGCGCATCGGCTAGCGCGATTCGCGCAGCTTGATCTGGTTCATGAACCAACCGACCAGCGTACCGAGCATCATCGCCTGACGGGCGTCGCACTGTTCCTGCAGCGACAGCAGCCGCGTCTCGGTCTCGGCGGCGAACTGGCGATAGCTGGCGAGGTCGTCTTCGAGGCGGGCGATCTCGACCCGGGCCCGCTGCAGTTCGCTGGACAGGTGATCGACGTCCGGCCTGGTGTCGCGATTGGCCTTGAACAGCGCCGCCTCGCGGATGCGCTGGACCTTCTCGACCATGCCGGAGCGCTCGGAATCGGCATCCGGATAGGCCTTGCGCAGTTCCGACACGCGGATGTGGCCTTCGAAGGCCTCGATGCGGCCCTCCTGAATGTGCTGCTGCAACAGGCGGCGCGGTACGCCGACCATGCGGGCGGCCTGCGAAAGACTCAACAGACGATCCATGCTTCCTCCAGCGGATACCCCCCGAACGGGATATCTCTTCGGGGCAGTATAGGCCCGCGAATACCAGAGTAAAAGAGTCAGTTATTGTTCGCCTTATTATTAATTAACCGGCTGCTTCAGCTCCCGCTCAGCGGCGCGCTGCACGCAGCCGCGCCAGCTCGTCGAGCAGCGGCACCAGGACCGGCTGCAGCTTGCGCCGCATCAGGCTGCCGATCGCCGTGCTGTCGCGGAACACCGGCCGCACGACGCCGTAGCCGAGCCCGGAGAGCACGCGCAGCGCGCGCACCTGCGCCGCATCGATACCCGGCAGGTCGGCGAGCGCCGCGGCCGCCGACGAGCCGGCCAGCCACTCGCCGGCCTCGCGCTGCAGGTCGTCGAGGGTCGCGTCGGCGCGGCCCTGCGGGCGCGCGGCGGCAAAATAGCCGGCGACGTGGTCGAGGCCGAGGTTGACGACGTCCTGGTTGGACGGCTTGTCGAAGACCCGGAACACGGTCTCGATGAACGCCTGCCCGGGTGCCGCCAGCACGCGCAGCAGCAGCCCGGCGAGCGGATCGTCGCGGGCCGCGAGGGCGTCGCCGACGGCAGCGTGCAGCGGATGCGCCGGCGCGGCGAACGGCAGGCTGTCGGGGCGTGCGGCGAGGAAACCGACGAAGTAGGCCGGCCGGCGTTGCGCCCTGCGCCACAGGCCGGCGACGTCGCTGTCGTCGAGCAGGCCCGGCTGCAGCACCAGCCGCACCGTTTCGATCTGCTGCTCGGGCTCGGCCTCGAACGGCAGGTGTTCGACGAGGTAGCGCGCGAGCACCGAACCCATGCTGCCGGCGACGACCGACGGCTTGGCCAACATGTGACGGGCATTGGTCGCGTCCTCCATCGCCCACCACGCACGCCTCGCGAGTTCGTCGGTCAGTCCCTGCGCGCTGACTGCGGCGACCACGGCCTCGGGCTCGCCGAGCAGCAGCAGCTGCTCGAGGCTGTCGTCGCGCATCTGGCCCATGCGCGTCCAGCGCTGCAGGTAGACCGGGTAGCCGCCCGGCGAACCGAGTACGTGCCCGGACAGCAGTTCCTTGACCCGCTTGACGTACTGCTCGTCGCGGCCGGTCGGATTCAGCTGGATCTCGGCCTCGCCGTTCTCCGACAGGCCGTGCACGGTCATCGTCGACTCGTTGATGCGAATCGCCTGCGGCGCATTGGCCAGCAGCACGTTGAGTCGCAGCGTGTCCTGGGGTGAGAGTTCCATCGCGTGGGCGGCCACCGCGCTCGGACCGCGGACAGGTCAGCGCTCGGTGGGCGGGACGTAGTTGGCGTCGGCGGGATTGAGGAAGATGAACTGCGACTCGCCGGGTTCGAGCTCGACGAAATCGAGCGTCGCCGCGTCGAGCAGCGGCACGAACTCCGGGGCCATGACGATCTGCACGCCTTGCGAATCGAACCGGATGTCGTCCTCGGTGGCCTCGTCGAAGCCCATGCGATAGTCGATGCTGCCGTCCGGACGCTTCTGCGCGGCGAGGCGCAACGCCATCCCCGCCGTTCCGCCCTGCTCGGCCGCGACCTTTACCTGCTCGGCCGCCTGCGGCGTCACCTTGAACATCTCCACTCCCGTTGGATGCGCGTCACGCCACCGCTCGGCGACAGTCGCGCACGAAACCCACGAAGCGCTGCGCCCACGGGTGCGAACGGGTGTCGCGGAGGTGGGCGTAGCTCGCCAGCAGATTCCGGTAGCGCAGGCCGTCGTGCTCGCCGTCGACGCCGAACCCGCGTTCGACCCGGTAGGCGAAATCGAAGCCCTCGGGCAATGCGGCCAGCGCCGAGTAATGAAACTCATGCGCCGGGATCGGCTCGCTGCCGTCGGCCGACAGCGGCCACGGGTGGGAAGCCGTTTCGCGCAGGCGGACATAGCCACGGCCCTGCGGCTTGGCGTGCATGTCGACGCCGGCCGGAATCACGCCGGCCATTCTACGCGTGTTTCCGTTCCAGGTCAGGCGATCGCACAGGTACATCAACCCTCCGCATTCCGCGTAAACGGGGCCGTCGCGCTCGATGAAAGCGGCGACCGCGCCGCGCATCGCGGCATTCGCCTCGAGCGCCTGCATGTGCGTCTCGGGGAAGCCGCCGCCGATGAACAGCCCGTCGACGTCCGGCAGCTCACGGTCGTTGAGCGGGCTGAACGGCAGCAGCACGGCACCGGCGGCGCGCAGCGCCTCGAGGTCACCCGAATAGTAGAAGCCGAACGCCGAGTCCTGTGCGTAACCGATCCTGACCGGCGGGCCCGTCACCGTCGCGGTGTCGTCGCCCACGCGACCACGCGGCGGCGTTGCGGTCGCGGCCAGCGCGCCCAGCCGTTCGAGGTCGACCTGATCGCGGATCAGCGCCGCCATGCGGTCGATCTGCGCGCGGCCGCCGCCGAGTTCGTTGCTCGGCACCAGGCCGAGGTGACGTTCGCTGATGCGCAGTGCGTCATTGTTGTGCACCGCGCCAATCACGGCGACGTCGGTGTAGTGCTCGATCACCGCGCGCAGCTTGGCCTCGTGGCGGCTGCCGCCGACCTTGTTGAGAATCACGCCGACGATCCGGATAGCCGGGTCGAACGCCTGGTAGCCGAGGATCAGCGGGGCCACGCCGCGGGTCATGCCCTGGCTATCGAGAACCAGTACGATCGGCGAGCCGAGCTGGGCGGCCAGGGCCGCGTTGCTGTTGCTGCCGTCCAGCGCGAGGCCGTCGTACAGGCCCTTGTTGCCCTCGATGACGCCGACGTCGGCGTCGGCCATCTTGTCCGCGAACAGGTCGTCGATCTCGCCGCGCGCCATCGTGTAGAAGTCGAGGTTGCGGCAGGCGCGGCCCGCGGCCTGCCCCAGCCATAGCGGATCGATGTAGTCCGGGCCCTTCTTGAACGGCTGCACCCGCCGGCCGGCATCACGCAGGGCCGCGCACAGGCCGATGCTCAGCGTGGTCTTGCCCGAGGACTTGTGGGCGGCGGAGATGTAGATGTGTGCCATCCGGTTGATTCCGTCACGCAGGGACGCAGAGACCGCAGCGTGATGTCGTTGGGTTCATGTTCCGCCACCGGTCCCGCTGTGGCCATCGAACCGGATTGCGACGCCACCGACTGGATTGCGACGCAACGGCTCGGCCGCGAGACCGAATCGATCTCTGCGTACCCTGTGCTCCTCTGTACACGCTGCGTGCAAAAGAAAAGGCGGTGAGAACACCGCCCTTGTGCGATCCGTACAGGTGGCTATCAGCCACGCTGCGGGTCGGCGACCTCGTCGGCCAGCGACAC
>JAAUYD010008539.1_pt1 | contig 13659 bp, 10 predicted proteins | sample 7278101 | NCBI WGS metagenome assembly JAAUYD01 (sample SAMN14350128, study PRJNA611818) | marine sediment metagenome | isolation source: surface marine sediment (0.6m) | place: French Polynesia: Moorea | collected 2018-08
AAAATTAATCCAAACGCATCAGATAACTTTTGAGCGTTTAATTGTGAATAAGTTGGGCGCTTAGCTGTAGTAGGATATTCAGATGAACAAATGGGATGTAATTTTTTCAGTTTTCTTTCGTTAGACTGGGAAGATAGTGCAAAAATTGCCTTAGCAAAACCATACCAGCTAGTCTTTCCACTCGCACTTAGGTGATATGTTCCACTTTTGCTGGCAAATAAATCAGAGTTATTCAAATTGACGGACTTTAACATTTGTGTAGTAGTTTCAGCAATCATCCCGCTCCAATTTGGAGTACCAATTTGGTCATCAACAACCTTAAGTTCCTCACGTTCTTGAGCCAGCCTTAACATTGTGAGCATAAAATTTTTACCTCGTAGCCCGTATACCCAACTGGTGCGTAAAATTAAATGCGGTATACCTACTGCTTGAATAGCTTGCTCGCCAGCAAGTTTTGTTTTGCCATAGATGTTTTGTGGGTATGGTTCATGTTCTTCTGTATAGGCTGTTTCATTCATGCCATCAAATACATAATCTGTTGAATAATGAATCATACCTATTCCCAGTCGCTTTGCTTCGGATGCCATTAAACCAGGAGCAATCCCGTTTACCGCCATTGCTAATTCGGGCTCAGACTCTGCTTTATCAACAGCGGTATAAGCAGCAGAATTAATAATCAGATCGGGCTTTACTTCCCGGATGATACGGCGAATAGTGTCTGGGTCAGCCAAATCCATGCGGCTATTGATATCAATAGCTTTTCTTCCTACAGAAATAACCTCGCCACAACTCCTTAAAGTTCGTTGTAGTTCCCAGCCTACCTGCCCAGTTGCACCTGTGAGAAGGATTTTCATGGATACACCTCTGCTTCTTGGAATAATTTACCAGTTTTATCTTTTGCTGAGAGAACTGGTGTTTTTTCTAGGGACCAATTAATTTTTAAATCGGGGTCATTCCAAATAATGCAACGTTCATGTTCTCGCGCATAGAATTCCGTAGTTTTGTATAAAAATTCTGCGTAATCAGACAGCACCAAAAAACCATGAGCAAAACCTGCTGGAACCCAAAGTTGTTGTTTGTTTTTGGCAGTTAAATGTACGCCAACCCATTTACCAAAAGTTTTAGAACTTTTTCGCAAATCTACAGCTACATCAAATACTGAGCCTTCTACAACTCTGACGAGCTTTCCCTGAGGTTGCTGAATTTGATAATGTAATCCACGCAATACATTTTTTGCAGAACGGGAATGATTATCTTGAACAAAATGTTCTGAAATGCCAGCTTTTTCTAATAAGGCTTTTTGATTATAACTTTCAAAAAAGAAACCACGTTCATCCCCAAAAACTTGCGGTTCAATTATTAGCACCTCGGGAATTTCTGTATGTATAATCTTCATTGTAATACTCTTCGTGCTGATAAAATTCCTAAAAAAATATCGCTCTAATTTTAGATTTTGGATGGAATCATATTTCAAGATTGAAATAGAGATGAAAGTTGTCTTTTCTCTGAGATAGAGTTACTACTCTGCGTTACTTTAGTAGAATGTTGCTCATCCTCTAAAATTTGCATCAGATAGCGACCATAACTACCCTTAGCTATAATTTTTGTTAACTGATATAGTTGAGTTAAATCAATATATCCCAGTCGGTAAGCAATTTCTTCAATACAAGCTATTTTTAATCCTTGTCTCTCCTCTATAGTCTGGATATAATTAGCTGCCTGATGCAAAGATTCATGGGTTCCTGTATCTAACCACGCATATCCCCGACCTAAAACTTCTACTTGTAGTTGCTTTTGTTGTAAGTACACCAAATTCACGTCAGTGATTTCAAGTTCATTGCGAGGTGAAGGCTTAAGATTAGAAGCAATTTCTACCACTTGTGAATCATAAAAATAAATCCCAGGTACAGCATATTTAGACTTGGGCTTTAACGGTTTTTCTTCGATACTGACAGCCTTTCCGTTTCTGTCAAATTCAATCACCCCATATTGTTGGGGATATTTTACCTGATAACCAAATACCAATCCACCTTCAGTAAGAGTTGCTGCACGAGTCAGTACTTCAGTAAACCCATGTCCATAAAAAATGTTATCCCCTAAAATTAAACAAACCGGCTCATTACCAATAAAGTCTTTACCTAAGATAAAAGCCTGTGCTAAACCCTCTGGCTTTGGTTGCTCGATATAACTAAGTTTCAAACCCCACTGACTACCATCCTTTAAGAGTCGCTGAAACTGTGGTAAATCTGCAGGTGTCGAGATAATTAAAATCTCACGAATACCTGCTAACATCAACACAGACAAGGGATAGTAAATCATCGGCTTGTCATAAACTGGCATAAGTTGTTTGCTAACAACATGAGTTAAAGGGTACAGACGTGTACCAGAACCACCAGCTAGAATAATTCCTTTCATCTGTCAATACTCATAGAATTAAGGTTGCTATTAACTTGCAAGGTACCCCCAGACTAAAATTCTGGGAGCTAAATATATTTTTACAAATTTCCTTTTGTACCAAGATATGTCGTGTTTTCTATTTCCCCTGGATTTGTTTGAACTTTCCTATTTGCGTAATTTTGTTTCATCCAGTTTTGGTATGTTCCTGAACGCACCGAATCTACCCAAGCAGAATTATTAAGATACCACTTGATTGTTTTTAATAAACCACTGTCAAAATTTTCTTTAGGTTGCCAACCTAAATTATGTCTGATTTTATTACAATTAATTGCATATCTTCGGTCATGACCGGGACGATCTTTTACGTAGGTAATCAAAGAAGAGTGACTAAAATCAAATTTAGGTGCTAATTGATCCAGAATGGCACAGATTTTCTCAACAACCGTCAAATTGTTTTGTTCGTTTAAACCACCGATATTGTAAGTTTCGCCAACTTCACCCTGCTCAAATACGAGGTATATAGCTTCGCAGTGGTCAGTTACATAAAGCCAATCTCTCACATTTTGACCATCCCCATAAATAGGTAAATTTTTACCATCTAGAGCATTGAGAATCATCAAAGGAATTAGCTTTTCTGGAAACTGACGTGGTCCATAATTATTAGAGCAATTTGTTGTTAAAGTGGGCAAACCATAAGTATGGTAGTATGCTCGCACAAAATGGTCAGATGAAGCTTTAGAAGCAGCATAAGGGCTATTCGGTGCGTAAGGTGTATCTTCTCGAAACGCTGGATCCATTGGGCTTAATGAGCCGTACACTTCATCTGTAGATACATGTAAAAAACGAAACAGTTCTCGTTTTGATGGTGGTAACTTTTCCCAATAAATCCTACTTGCTTCTAATAATTTAAATGTTCCTACTACATTAGTTTCAACAAAACTCAAGGGGTTTAATATTGAACGGTCGACATGACTTTCTGCAGCAAAATTGATAATTGCGTCTGGTTGATATTTTTCCAGTATATGATTTATTAACTCTAGATTACCAATATCCCCTTGTACAAAATGATAGTTTGAATCATCTTGTAATTTTGCTAGAGTTTGTAAGTTGCTAGCGTAAGTCAACTTATCTAAGTTAATTATATTAGCCCATTGTTTTGCTCTTGCTTGGAGAACAAAATTAGCGCCAATAAATCCTGCTCCACCCGTAACTAATAAAGTTTGCATATTTCTAATAAATTCAAGCTACATTAATAAAAACAATTAGCAAAATACAATAAATATTTACTCTGAGGGTATATTGAATTCAATATTTTCATACATGTATCAAACTTATAAAAAATAAATTTATGTCTTCATCTTTTGTATATACTAATTTTGTATACACTAATCATCATAAAGTTTATACAAATATCCTTTTGATTATAATTATTTTCTGAAAAATTTTAAAAATATTTTAATTTTGCTTCTAACATCCTTAGGTAATGAAATAACAAGAGAATCTATAGGAAACTTTAGTGAGCTCCATCCCCAATCGAGTAAATAGGGTAGTATTTGCTCTTTTGCAGGGATAGATTCAGGACTAATCACAAAGTTACCACTTAGTTTTTTGATTGGTTGTCTGATTCCTCTAATTCTATTAGATACGTTTTTACCATGAACGACTTGAATCCATGCTGGTTTGGTTTTAATCTGCTTAATCCTTCCCATTGAAGATAACTGAGTGTGGTCTCCACATCCGACTGTTTTAAAACCATCAATATCTTGTTTATCAATCTTTTCAATTAAACTCATAAAAGGATTATTTGAGTACTTAAATGAGTAAAGTTTAAAATCACTCCAAACATAACCATGAGTAAGGTTAATAAACTCAAATTTCTGTTCTTGAAAGTTATCTTGGATTACCTGTACAAATTCTTTAGAGACTGCATCATCATTATCTAACCTGGTTGTAATTAAATACTTTGTACCATCTGTTAAGTTTTTTAAGATATTTTTCTTATTTAGTTCATAGGTAAGTTGACAATCTATGTAAATAGAAATGAAGTTAGACCATTTTGAGTATTCTAGGATTTTATTTTTGAATTCCTCTGGTGTCTCACTGTCAAAAAAAACAAGCCACTTAAAGTTTTGATTAGATTGTGATTTGACAGACGGATAACAAAACTTTTCAAATAATTTGAAGCGGTGACTTAGCCAACCTGGATCGATACCAATATTTGCTTTACCATAATTAGTTCTGACGTTAAATCTAGTTATAATAAGGTGTTCGAATTGTTTCATGATTTTTACTGATAAGTATAAAAACTACTATTTGACACTTTTTAAGTGTATTAATAATGAACTTCAAATAATGTACTTCACCTTACGAATGCTTAACTATTATTATTAAAGTTTACGAGTATAGATTCAAATAAGACGCAAGTAATGTTATTTAGGTTCTTCGGTACTTAGTATGCTAAAAAGTTGATTTAAAAGTCTGAAAAGCAGGCTGTACAAGAAAAGTTGACCATAAAACCTAACATTTTAGCCTTTTGACGTGATTTTGGTCTTTAAAGCTTTATTGTAAAATCGATCTATGATTTTTAACTAATAGTTTGGCATAACAGGTACTGAAGAACCGTTATTTATTACTCTTATTCATAGATATTTTAATCAAATCTATTAACATTTTGGGAATACGTCCTTTGGAAAATATAGTGATAGTAGTTCCATAAATTAACATAAGAATTACTGGTTGTAGTAATGGACGTAGATACTCAGGAAAAGGGATGGTGAAGATTAGTATTAATGCAATACTAATTGCGACAGTCGGAAATAAGATTGGTTGAATTAAAAGTCCAATATTCCAACCAGCAGCACGACAAGTTGCGAACAAAAACCAAATAGTTGCACCAACACCCATAACTAATGCAACAGCGATCGCAACACCTTCAATTCCGGCTAAATTAGCCCCAAGTAAATATGATGAGATAGAAACTGGGACTAGTACCCAATCAATGATCGCAACTTTTAAAGGTTTATCTAAAGCAAGTAACGTAGTTCCCAGAATTGACATGAAGCCTCTTGTATAGGCGAAAACCAATACAATCTGAAAAAGTCTAGCTGTCTCCATCCATTCAGAACCAAATAGTAAAGGAATTACCCAAGGTGCGATCGCTAGTCCAGTACCATATATTGGCGCAGAAAGTACTGCATATAATTCCAACACCTTCGCAAGAAAAACTTTCTGACCCGCATTATCTTTTTGCGACAGTGCTGCGAAAACGACTCTATTTACTTGAGATAAAGCATATACAGGCATCATTGCTAATTGGTACGCTAAATTATAATATCCAAGTGCTTGCGTACCCAGCGTTCTACCGATAATTAGATTGTCGCTATTGGTATTGATCTGAACAGCAAACTTACTCCCAACAATACCAGCAATAAATTTTCTCACTTCCTTAACTGCAGAGGGGTCTAGTCGGAAACTGTAGGTGAAGCGATATCCGCTAAATGATCGTTTGAGTAAATTATCTGCTAAAGCCATAGCAACTTCTCCCACAGCAAAAGACCAAACCCCTCCACCCATTAAAGCACAAGTAATAGCACCACCTATTCTTGCAAAGCTAGCAACACTGTCACAGATTGCTAGTTGAGTAAATTTCATTTGTCGTTGCATGACAGCAGTATGTGAACCTGCACCTGCACCAATCAAAAAGACAGCTGCAGATAATACAGTTAGTGGAAATACTAAAGATACTCCAAAGAAGTGAGAAAGTGGTAAACCTGCTATTCCTTGTAGAAGAAACAAACCAATCGAGATATTTACACCCAAACTGTAAACAGTATTAACTATCTTTTTGTCATCTAAGCCTCGCTGTACTAAAACCTGGGCGATCGCCACGTCTCTAAAAAGGACTGAAAAATTACTCACAATCATTACCATAGCCCAAATACCAAAGTCTTTAGGCGATAATAAGCGAGCTAAAATAATTTGAGAAATTAACTGAGCAACTTTACTTAAAGCAAAGCTTACAGTCATCCATAGACTGGCTTTAACTATTTTTGTGGAATTGGCTTTAGTCATAACTTGGGAATAGGTTAGGGCTGGAGATACTAACTCAAATTTGGCAAGTATTAAACGAGTTATTTTCTGAAAAAGCAGATATTATCGATTTGACTTAAAAATATTTATTAACTACTTATTTACGGGTTGGGTTTAAGAACTTATAAACTAAAGTTAAATATTAAACAGCAATACCGTAAAAATAAATCATTTAACTTATATAAAGGCACTGATGAGGAGTAACTCGGTTTGCTAGTTCTTTACCCTTACGCCCAAGCTGTTCGCGCAATTCCTCATCTGTACACAACTCACGCAATGTGCCCAAAGTTTTATCGGTCGCATTTGGATCTACTAGTAAACCATTTTCTCCGTGGATCACAGCGTCCTGAACACCTCCAGCTCGTGAAGCAATTACAGGTTTACCAAAATAACCTGCTTCTAAATAAACAATTCCGAAGCCTTCAATACTTTTATCTTTGCGATCAAAGAAAGTCAGCATCGAGAACAAGTCACAAGCAGCGTAATAGCTAGCTAATTTTTCATCAGGTACGTATCCAGCAAAGATTACCCGCGAAGCAACATCCAGGTTTGCAGCTAACTCTTTAAGCTCGGACTCCATCCCACCTTTGCCGCAGATTATATAGTAAATGTCAATTCCTTCAGCTAACAAAGTAGATAAATGTTCGATTGTGCGGTCAAAACCTTTACGCCTTACCAGTCTTCCTACTGACAAGATGACAATAGCTTCTTCGGAAATTTGATATTTAGAGCGAATTTGAGAACCTAGAGTATTTAATTCCTCCAGATTTACGTTGCCAAATTTTTCCGGTCTGACAGTTGGATTAATTGTTTGAGTAGGACTATCAACCCGAAAATTTTCTTTAAGGTAATTACCAGTAAAAGTACTATTACAGACAATTACTTTGTTACGCTGGAGTGTCCACTCAAATAACCAGCGAAAAACAGGATTTTTCTGGGGACAAAGTACGTCATCACCATGGAGATATATAAAAAATTCCACAGGTAACAAATAGCTTAAAACTAGTAATGCAGGAAAATCATAGCCGTGACACCATTCAATATAACGATAACGATGGCGTTGATATAGCCCAACACCAAGCACCACTGACCAAAACATATTCAGAATTTGTTTAAGAATACTCCCTAATCCACCAAGACGAGATAGTGTAGGCATTGACCACCGATATATCGGAAAAGGTTGCACACTATCAAAGGACTCATCACCTGCGCAAGCAGAGGAAAGAACCATTATTCGGTGTGGATCTTGCAAGCAGCGATTGTAAGCATATTCTTGAATCCCTCCTGCATCGGGAGGAAAAACACGGGAGATGACCAAAATATCACGTTGTTTAGATGGCTCAGTTTTGACACCATCTATATTTGGTAGAGTGAGCATATGATTAATAGAGGAAGATCTGATTTAACTGGCTTTAATTGATTCCTTTTTACTACTCTCGGGTAGAGCTATCCCTGTGATTGCCATCATCTTCTTTGCATAGTTAGTAACACTACACTCAGAGTGCACCCAATCTCTTGCCTTCTCAAGTATTTGAGCAGTGTTTGCATCATTACTGAGACGCACGATTGCTGACTCAGCAGCTTTTGGATCTTCTGGATCCACCATCCATTCGGGTGCAAAATTACTCAGAATTTCCCCAATTCCCCCCGTTTTGCTACCAATTACAGGAACACCACAGGCGAGTGCTTCCACAACAGTACGTCCAAAAGGTTCCCTAGGAGCAAGGGTAACTACAACCGAAGCATGTTTGTAGTAATCTTCAATAACAAAGGTGGGCGGTAAGATAGTAAAACGGTCATCAACACCTGCATTTTTAGCAAGTTGGAGTAATTCTTGGGTGTAGATTTTACCAGGAGATTTATCTTCTCCTATCACTACACTGTGATAGAAATGACCACTTGCTTTCAAAGACGCTAATACTGGAATTAGGGCACGTAAATTTTTATCATTAATAATTTTTGGTTTATTAATTCGTGACGGAGTTAGTATTAACTTTGCCCCTGATTTGAGAATAGCTTGTAAAGGAGCAGGGGGAGTATTATCTACTCGATTATTAAAACGCTCTGTATCAACTGGTTGATACAGAATGCCTTGAATATCACTTATTAAGCGACGACGAATAGACTCGGCAGTGAATTGGGAGTTACAAATAGCTCGGGGAGAAAGACATTTGAAAGTGAGTTTTCTTAACGATTCACCCAGATGATTGTAAGAAAGTGCTAAATCATGACAGAAGTGATAAATCTGACGACCACTCAAACGTAGTCTAGGCGCAGCGAGTAAAAGAGAAGGTAGCAATGGACGTTCAACGCAGTTATCTAACAATAATGGGTAGTCTGATGGTTGGCGATTTACCCATTGCAGTGCTTGTGTTAAAAATTCTGCCTTACCTTGAGCAGGTATTAGTTGTAAATTAGCACTCTGTCCGGCATCGCGTAAGTATGTCTCCATCATTGAGCCCGCACGCACCAAAACACAGAACTCTTCCTTCACACCGCACTGTTCAAATCCTTTGATTAACAGGGATAGTGTAATCAGTGTTCCCCCGAGACCCTCACAAGCTCCAGGTAAAATCAATAGTTTACACATTCTTCACTCTCCTTATTAATCAAAATTGAAAAGTAATAATTGTTGCAATTTATTGGTGTAACTAATAATTTACCCATAAACATTATTTTTTTATAAATTTTCTATTTGAAATAATACGAATCATATAAATCATAGATTTAACTTTTATACAAGGCTGTATGTTCAACTACTCTAGTCTCTTTTGATTAATTTATACTCTTCAGAATTACTTAACATGATACAGAGCATAACAATAAAGCCTTCCGACACCAGAAACTCTGTAAACAAGGAAGCTAGGCTAAAGTAAAGTAACATTAGAAAACAACACAAAGGTCTATCTTTTCGTGTGTCGTAAATTCTAGTCAATAATGATATATAAAATACCAAGAAAATTCCTGTACCTAGTAGACCCGACTTATATAACAAAGCTCCTAAAACAAAACTCTCACTACCAATAGTGGCAAATTCATATCCTGGTTGTACTGGAGGTCCATTTACTCCGTGTCCTAAAAATGGTTCTTCTATAAACTGAGCCCAGGTTTTATAATATACTTCACTACGAGTATCTGTAGATTCTTTACGGAAGTTACTAGTAGCTTCCAAAGTATTAGTATAGCTTTCACTAATCCAATCTGTAACTGAAGGTAACGAAAGCGTTGTAAAGCTTGTAATTGCAAACAAGCTCAAGAGAAATGCAAGTCCTCCAGTTTTACCAGCGATAATTAGCCAGCGTACAACCAGCGCAATAGATAAAGCCAACCAAGCATTACGAGCTTGACAAATAAGGATTAAAAATGCACAGGCTGCAACTATCGGTAAAGACCACCAACGATTTTTTAGATCTAGAGCGATGAGTCCAGCAAAACCAATAGCAAAAGAAGAAACCGTTGGATGCGGAAAGAAAAACGTGTAACGAAGTAATCCACCAAAGCCTTGAGAGTTTAGAGTATATGGTACTAAATAGTTACCAACACTACCCAATTTACTTGGGTCATAAGCTCCTTTGCCTGTAATTACAGCGTAAATTGTTCGGGGTGGAATATAGTATGGCTCTGATAGAACAAAGTGAAAAAACAACCACCACGCTAACATCATACAGATAAGTGTAGAAAAAGCCCAGGCAACTACTTGCAGACGAACGCGAATGTTATGGCTCTGGATATACCAAATTAAGATTCCACCACAGCTTAGTGTCAATATTGGATCTATGAGTACTCTAGGAACAACAACAGGAGCATTGAGCGCATAAGAAATTGTTCTATAAAAAGAAAATAGTATGAATGCGATGACTTCTATACTTGGACGCGATAAGCGAATCTTTTTATAACAACGTAACTCATAAGCTGCAAGACCAACGACCCAAAAGAAAACCATTAACCCCCAGCCAATAACCCACCACAGAGGAACCAGGATAATCCCGGCACATACTACTTGTTCTGCTTGTGTTAAAGTACCCCATCGCAACCAAACACCACGGAAAAGGGTGTTGTTTTCTTCTTTTTTAGGAGATGAAAATACGGAGAAAGAAGACACGTGCCGTTTCATTGCTTGACCTGAGACTTGTCGTAGTTGTAGATATACCCTTCAGAGCGTTGCTCAATACCATTAAGCGCCAAGCCAATAATATTGGCATTATGACGCATCAATTGTTCTATGGTTTCTTGAACCATATAGCGATCGCTTACACCTAATCGAATAACTGGGAGTACATTGGCGATCGCCTTTGCCATCAGAGCAGTTTCACTGGTAGAAGTCACTGGAGCGGTATCAACAATTATGTAATCATAATTGCCATTAGTTTGAATGGTATTCAGATACTTTTCAAAACCCCCACGCGCAACAAATTCCATGACTTTGTTATTTTGATTGGGTGCGTTTGGTAATATATCCAAGTTGGGAAAAATTTGTATTGGTTGAGGTAAATCATTACTTTGTGGGTGTATAACACAACCAAAGTGCCGACTCAACTTAGCTTTACGGAAATCAGCATCTACCATCAGTACCCGAAAACCTAAAACCATTAAAGCTTTTGCTAATCCAAGAGTGATAGTAGTTTTACCTTCTCCTGAGATTGAGCTAGTTACCATTAGGCGGTTATTTTCTAATGGCATCAAACTAATAGCAGATGCCAAACGTTGAAAGGGTATCTGTACATCACATTCCATTTTTAAACCTAATGGAGAAGACTTAAAAGTCGGAATCCGCGCTAGTAATGGTAACTGAATATCCTGCAGATCCTTTTGTTTGAGTAATGGATTACGAGATTCAGAAAACAAAATCAAGGCGAGACTAGCAAAAACTGAAGTCAAAATCCCACCAAGAGCAATTAAAGATCTTTTTGGAGTTGTCGGTTTAGGGTCGACGGTGGGTCGATCCAGTACTTGCAGGTTAGGGTAAGCATTAAAGGCTACAATTTTGGATTGCTCTAATTGGGCTACAATCCCTTTATAAACACCTTCTGCAATATCATATTGACGCTGCAAATCTAATAATTGAGCTTGTAAAGTAGATAGATTTTTAAGTTCTGTTTGGAGTTTTTGTAATTGATTTTGAATGATTAATGCCTGCTGTTGCAAGCCTTTACTCTCACTATCAATTTTAATTAACTCTGCAATTAATTCTATAGTGGAATCTTTAAAATTGTTTCCACCAAAGCTAGTATTTATTCCATCAGCACTCGACACCACCGCGTTAAACTGTCGATTAAGTGCAGTCAATAATTTCTGACGCTGTTGTAACAAGGAAATAACAGTAGGATGTTTCTCAGTCAAGGTTCCCCTATTAACTGCAATATCAGTATTTAATTCAGTTAATTTCTGTCTTAGTGCTTGGTATTCTTTATTTTCCCCTAAACGTAATGAATTAATAGCTTGCTGTGGAGTCATTCCCAGTGCGTTGCTTAATTCTTGAGAACGGGTAGCAGTTGCTTTTGACTGAGCAAGTACATCTGCTTGGGTTGTTCTTAGAATTTTAATAGCTGAAACCAGATTTTCTGTCTGATCTTCGCTACTAACAAATCCTGTAGACTCTTTAAACTGTGCTAAATTGGTCTTGACTAACTGTAAGTTTGCTGAAGCTTCTTTAAGCTGACGCTGAGTAAATTTCTCGCGAGCATTAGCCGTACCCTCTCTAAGTTTGTTTAAACGCTCCTGATAACTTTCTATTAACCTTTTTGCTCTTTGTTTTGCTAATTCTGCCTCTGAAGCTGTAACTTGTAGATTAATAGTTGTGGAACCGTCAGCAGGTTTTACCTTAAACAACTTTTTGTAACTATTCAAACTAGCAAAGTTATCTTTTTTAGGATCGGATAAAAAAACTGGACGAATTGCATCATCGCTAGTAATAATCGAAGTCAGAACGTTGAGTGGATTAAGCTCGTTAGTAAAAGCAACCCCTTGCTCTTTCAATTGACCCAATGTACCCAAACTAGTATCTAGATTTGTTGTGGTATCAGGCAAAATCAATTGGGCATTAGCTGTCCAGGTTTTCTGTGAGAATGTGGCAATTATTATCACAGCTCCAAAAATAACACTATTCAAACCAAGTAGAGGTAGCCATAGCCTCTGTATAATTGCAGATACCTTCACAATCCTCAACCTTAATTCTTACAAAATATACATGTCACACCAAACAAATATCGATGAATTTATTTCATCTAAATCTTTGGTCAAGGTAATTCAATTACATTTGAATCTGATTCTTCTGGTTTTCTAGTCTTTGATATTCTGGTGGATAGAGTGTCAAAAGATGCTCTGTCAGTTTAGGATTTTGAAATATTTGCCCCTGAAAAATCGGTGGTGGCTGTAAAACTGCACTTTTAAGCTCTTCTAAAGATAAGCAGCTTTTGATGCCAAATTTTTCCACAGCCCTAGAAAATAATAACTGATGCTCATCAACGTGTTCGCTATATTTATTGAGTCTTGGTATCAGAATAAAACTGCATCCCTGGGCTGCAAGCATGCGGGTTGAGCCTTGTCCTGCATGGGAGATAACTAGACGAGAATTTTTCACAAACTCTGTCATTTTTTCTTCAGGAATCGTTGACTCTAATGTTACTAAAGGATTTTCTTGGAGGATAGAAGGGTCGCTAGAACCGTATTGTAAAAAAACAGGTTCTGAAATCACACCACTTTCCAATAAAACATTCAACCAATTAATAGCTCTATTGAACTGGAAAGATATAGTTCCTAGCGTCATAAAAATCATGATGCATAACCCTTGAATAAGACTTTAGAATATTTTTTACGTAGATCAGGCCATTGAACATAAAATTCATGGGATAACCAATAAACAATTCTCCCTGTCAAACTTAATTCTTCTGCACGGGAGATACTTTCTATATAAAGAAATTTAATCCCAAAAAGTTTAGATATAAGGGCAAAGTTTATAGCAATACTTGCTCCTGTTGAAACAATTAAATCTGGTTTCTCAATCTGAATAATTCTTAAAGTTTTTGGGATATTAAGTATTAAAGATAATAAGTCTCTTGGCGCTTGATAAGGTAACCAATGTACATTCTCATTATCTTTAAGCATTTCCGTATCTTTCTTTAAATCAGTAACCCAAACTCTATTATGAACGGACCAGAAGGACTTAAGGCTTCG
>JAAUYD010195044.1_pt1 | contig 13659 bp, 7 predicted proteins | sample 7278101 | NCBI WGS metagenome assembly JAAUYD01 (sample SAMN14350128, study PRJNA611818) | marine sediment metagenome | isolation source: surface marine sediment (0.6m) | place: French Polynesia: Moorea | collected 2018-08
AATAACCGCTAACCTCTTATTCTCCCGCCAAAGACCCCACCGGCAAATCGCCACAGCGATCAACCAGCTCTTCAGGAAGAAGGCAGGGCACGTCCGGCCGGTTGGTCTCGACATTTTCAAAGTACTTAAACTCCGGATCGTCGACGTTTAGCAGGGTGGCGATATACATATCCTGGATGGCGACATGGTCCTCCGGCCGGATATAAATCGTTCCTTTGGGGCCTTCAAACTCAAGCCCTTCCATCGCTGCGATCAGCGCCTCAGCCGACGCGTCATCGCCGGTCTCCTCAAGGGCACGCACCAAAAGAATCGCGGCGTTCATGGCGTCCGCATCAAACAGATCGGGGGGAACCCCAAAACGCTCCTGGGTATTTTCAACCAGCCAGTCGTTGATTTCGTTATCGGGCAACGTGTAATGATAGAGGATTCCGCTGGTGCTGCCGATGGCATTGGCGAAAAAGGCGGGCATGACCACATTGTCCACAAACCCGGCCGCCATCGGGACTTCATCCATCACTCCGGTGTCCTGTGCCGCCTGCAGCAGGGGTACAAATCCACCACCGGCCCAGGTCACGATAAACGCCTCCGCACCCCCATCAACGGCGTCAAGAATCGGATCCATATAGGCCGTAAAATCAGTGGTATCGGCCGGAGCAAAGACATCATCCGCAGCAAACTCCCCTCCCAACACCGTACATGCATCCCTGAAGGCGGTCGCAGAGCCCTGACCAAACGAATAATCCGGCGCAATTTGGACAAAGGTGTTGTACTCGGCCGTCAAATATTCACAGATGTTGACCGCATCCTGATAGTTGTTGCGGCTGGTGCGAAAAGTATATTCGTTAAAGCCAACGCCGGTGATGTCGTTGGCCGCGGCCGGGGCCACAATCAAGACAATTTCATTTTGGGCGGCCAGCTCCTGGAGCGAGGCGGTGGCCCCGGAGCTTACCGTACCAACCAGCACGTTTATCCCTTCAACTTCGATGAGTTCGCGGGCCACGGTGGCCGTGGTTTCCGGATTGCTCTGATCGTCGCGCACAAAAACCTGGATCTCACAGCCGTTACTTGTTGGATAGCTGGTAAAGCCATCCTGTTCTGTGCCGGGTGAGCCGGTCGCGTACTCTAATCCCAGCGGAAAACCGCGCAAAATGTGTGCGCCATAAATCGCCAGAGATCCGGTTTCATCGGTGATCAACCCTACTTTGATCGGATCACAGCTGCTGGGCGCCTCGTCAACGACAACTTCATCCTCAACCGGCTCTTCTTCAACCACTGTTTCCGGCTGCTCCTCAACCGGGTCAGCGGCCGGTTCACCGCCGCCACACGCGGCCAACCCCAAAACCAGAGCCAGCAGCAGTAAAAATAATGATGATCTTTTCATGAGTCCTCCTGTATTTAGCAAGTTAGCACGGCCCTTAAGGGCCTTTTAGCTCGGCGCTGCCGCGCCTCTCAGCTTTCCATTAATTAATAATTGACTATTGATTATTTTAAATATTTCTCTTTCAACTTAATCTTCTCCACCTTGCCATAGGGCGAGTAGGGCAGGTGGTTGGTAAACACAAATTCTTTGGGGATTTTGTAGCGAGCGAGAGCCTGACTGCAGTGGGCAAACAGATCGCTGACCGTGGGCGGCCGCTGCAGATCGGCCGGGACCACGATCATCAAGCCAATTTCACCCCACTTTTCATCCGGCTTGCCGATCAGGGCACACTCCTGCACGGCCGGGTGCGCCTGCAGCACCGCTTCTACTTCAGCAGCATAGACATTTTCCCCACCGGAAATGATCATGTCTTTAAAGCGGCCGACGATGTAAAAGTAGCCGTCCTCATCCTGCCGAGCCATGTCGCCGGTATACAGCCAGCCGTTTCGGAGAGTGCGATCGGTGCCCTCCGAATTTTTCCAGTAACCGCTCATAACGTGAGGACCGGCGATTAGCAGTTGACCGGCCTCACCCTGATGCACGTCTCGGCTGGCCGAATCAACCAATCGCATCCGGCTGTGAAAAATCGGCTTGCCAACCGAGCCCACCTTGCTGTTCGCTTCGGCCTCGGTCATCGAGAAGCAGTTGGTGCCTGCTTCGGTTAATCCGTATCCCTGCTTGAGCGTCGTGCCGGTTTGCTCGCGCCAGGCGACGATCAGGGAGGGAGGGCACGGAGCACCACCGCTGATAAACCAGCGCACCCGGTCCAAGCGGGCGCGCTCAATTGCCTGGTCGTCGAGCCACATCTGAAACAGCGTCGGCACGCCTAAAATGACCGTACACCCTTCATTTTCGATGGTTCTCAGTGACCCGGCCGGGTCAAATTCTCGCTCCACGACCAGCCTGCCGCCGCAGTAAAACAGCGGAGTCAAAAAAACAAAAAGGCCGCCGGCATGAAACATCGGCGTAAAAATTGGCGACACGTCACTGGCGGACAAATCCCAGCTGATGACGGTATTGATGGCGTTCCACAAAATTTGCCGGTGGGGAATCATCGCTCCTTTTGGGCGGCCGGTGGTCCCGGAGGTGTACATGAGGCAGGCGGTCGCGTCCGGTTCAACAGCAGCCCCCACCAGCGAGTCGGCCGGCTCCCTGGCCACCGCTTTTTCAAAGTCGATGGCACCGGGAATTTTTGCCCCTTCACAGGCGGCGCAGACGGCAAGTTCAATCTGTGGCCGAATTTCAGCCATCAGCTCCACATATTCCGGTCCGGCTACCAACATTTTGGGTTGGCTGTTGTTCAAAATAAAAACCAGTTCGGGCGCCGCCAGCCGCCAGTTCAGCGGGTTTAAGATCGCCCCCAGCTTGAGGCAGCCAAACAACAGATCGACAAAGAGAACGCTGTTGCCGGCCAGCACCGCCACTCGATCCCCGGCCTCGATCCCCAACTCAGCCAGGCAGCGGGCGGTTTGGGATGCGCGGCGTTCGAGCTCCCCAAAAGAGAAGCGACGGCCGGTGGCGGTTTCCACCAGCGCTTCGCGATCTGGGGTGAGATCGGCGCGTTTACGGAGGATCAGGTCGGCATTCATAAAATGGGTGTTGGGTGTTGGGTGTTGGGTGTTGGGTGTTGGGTGTTGGGTGTTGGGTGTTGGGTGTTGGGTGTTGGGTGTTGGGTGTTGGCCAGGATAAACGATCACCCACTTTATGTCAACCCTCCATCACCTATCACCTATCACCTATCACCTATCACCTATCACCCATCACCTATCACCCATAACCTGAATTGTCGTTTCCACCACACCCCTCGCCCGTTTGCCAAACAACATCGTCATATGGTTTCCCTTTCCTTCGACATAGCGACAGTTGGGAATGGCCTCGACGGTGCGCATGGCATTTTCATAAGGGACAATCGGCGCTGAGCCGTAGTTTTCCGGGGCGCGAATGAGAACGGCCGGTTGGGTGATGTTTGACAATATATCGCCCCAGGGTTCATCGATGGCCAAATCGGCCGCCTGCCAGATCGCTTTGGAGTCGGAGCGCGGCTTTACCGTGCCGTCCGGCAGCACTTCTACATCAGCGCGATAATAACTTTCCAGGGCCTCGTCCCATTCCCCAGCCAGAAACGGCTGGGCCTTCATGCGTTCAATAAACTGCTCCCACGAAGGAACAGTTTGCTCCAGGCGGGCCAGCGACGGCTTGATCAGCTCGCGCACGCTGGGATGCAGCTCTCCGGCCGCGTCTAGAATGATTAGCTGCGATACCCGTTCCGGGTAATGCGCGGCGATGTACATCGTCAGCAGGCCGCCAAACGAGTGGCCGCCAAGCGCTACCTGGTCGAGCCCCAGCGCATCGAGCAGACCGATCACATCGGCCGCATGGTCGCTCATAGCATACCCACTTGGCGGTTTGTCGCTCTGCCCCCGGCCGCGAAGATCGAGGGCCAGCAGGCGCACATGATCGGTTAACCCGGCCGCGACCAGCCCGTCAAAACAGTAAGCGTTGGCGCTCAAACCGGGCATGAGCACCAGCGGGGGGCCATCTCCACCATAGTCGAGGTAGTGGAGGCGGATGTTATTGGTGGAAGCGAAGTGATTCATGGGGTAATGGGTTATTGGTTATTGGTTATTAGTTATTGGTTTACTGGTGAATTCGTGTACCGGTTAATGAGCGTAATGAGGCAGTCGTGGGGTAGTCTGTAGACCAATCTCAAAATCGGTTACAGAGGGGTAGATAGAATCATTTTGAACCGGCACCTCTGCCGAATAGGTTAATAAACCAATAACTAATAACGAATAACCAATAACCAGATTTCCATCAGGCTATTTGTATGAGAGGAGGGTACCAGGAGACAGTTACGTATCAGTTACGCGAGGTGAAATTGAGTAAACTTTAAACCTCTCTCTCCTTAATTTCTTCCAGCAGGTTTAACGTGACGCCGGCCGGGGCCACGTTGAGCTCCGCCTGCAGTCTTTCGGCACAGCGCTGATAGACCCGCAAAGCCAGCGGCCGCTGACCCAGGGCCGCGTACGCCCGCATCAACAGGCGATATGCCTCTTCCCAGCAGTCGTCGCGCTGTAAAATCTGTTCGGCCACGTACACCACTCCCTCCCATCGCTCCTGATGAGCCAGCAGCTGAGCCAATCGTTCAGCGGTGCGCATGTAGATCGTCAGCAGCCGCTCCCGCTCTTCTGAAGCCCATCGCTCGTAAGGAAACGCCTGCAAAAAATCGCCCTGATACAGCTCGACGGCCGCTCGATAATGCTCGATCGCTCCGTCCGGATTTACCCGGCGCTGCTGATCACCGGCCGCGGCCAGCCGCTCAAACTGCAGGATGTCAACAGCGATGTCGGCCTCCGGCCGGAGCCCGTACCGGCTGCCATCACGCATCACAAAAGCGGACGGAGCCTTGCGGTCCCGCTGCGGCTCGAGCACCTTGAGGAGCGTCGTATAGGCGATCTTAAAATCCCTCTCCCCGCTGAGCGGGTCGAGCTCCGGCCACAGTAAATCAATGATCTGCTCCCGGTCGAGCAGGGTTTCGCGCCGTGTGAGCAGCAGCTGGAACAGCTGCCGCGCTTTTTGCCGCTTCCAGGCGGAAGCAGGCACTTCCTCCCGGCCGAGCCATAGTCGAAACGGTCCCAGCATGTTGACCCGCAGCTGATAACCGGGGTGAATTTCCAGCAGCGGGCTGACCCCGATCTGCTGCAGCAAATCCTGCGTGAGTGGCGCTTCGATTTCGGCGTTGCGGGCCGCAACGAGGAGGGGAATCACCGACCGCGGGTCAGGCGGGCCAAGCAAAATCGGTCGCCGGCAGATAAATCCATAGTTGTGCTGTCGTATCTGCCTGAGCCATACTTTGAGATCGCGCTCCAGCCGCACACGATCCCCCAACCGCTGCCAGAGCAGTGATTGCCACAGCAGGGTGACCGTCATCCCGTAATGATCGCCACACTCTTCAAAACCGTTTAGGGCCTTGGCCAGCTCGGCGCTTTCGTCCACGCCGCTCAAAACCAGGCTGGCGCCCCAGGCGAGATGTAAGGCGGCCGCGATCCACTCGTCACCAGCTTCACGGGCCAGCTCCAAACCGGCCTCGGTCATCTCCTGGGCGCTCACCAGATCTCCCTGAAAACCGTAAGCCTGGGTCAATCCCCAGTATGCCTCGACCTTGAGCCGCGGCACCAGCAGCGTCTCGCTCAGGCGAATCGCCTTCTGAAAGCAGTGTCGGGCCTGCTCGTACCCCTGCTGGTTTTTAGCGAGCAATTGGGCGTGACCCTGGCGCATCCACCCCACGGCCGTAATAAATTCGGATTTTAGCCGCTGGCCGCGTTCGGTTCCCAATCTGGCAAAACGGTAGGCGGCCGCCTGTTCACCCTTGAAGGCATGAATAAGAGAAAGCAGCAGCATCGTTTCGCGATGGGCTCGCGGGACGAGAACCGGTTCTTTTTCTTCCTGAGCCGCCTGCCGGTCCAGGATTTCCAGCGCCTCGTCGAGCCGGCCGGTGCGCAGCAGCAGCCGAACCGGCACTTCGACCTCACTGGGCCCCTCTTCCTGCAGCTGGCGCGCCTGCTGCTGATACACCTCCGCTTCTTTAAGCCGGCCGCGGTTGAGCAGATTTTCAGCCATCAGGGTCAAAAGGCGAGCCTGGCTCTGACGATCTTCGATGCCGTCGGCCAGACGCAGCGCCTCCTGAAGAAGTTCCTCCGCCCGGCTGGGGTTAACCGTATCGAGATACACGCGCGCCTGGCCGCGCAATGCCTGCCCGATGCTTTGTCGATCGTTTTGCTGCCGGGCGCGGTCGAGCGCCTGCTCGTACCAGCCCAGGGCCTCCTCAAAACGGCTGTAAAGTCGGGCAATATCCCCCATGTACGTCAGCAAATTGGGGTGATCGGCCAAAATATCGGGGGGTAGGGCGGCCAGCCAGTCGGATAAGGTGTCGAGCCGCCCGCTCCGCACCAGTTTCCGGCCAAGATGGGTTAGAACGACGGCCGCGGCCGCAAAATCGTGCGCTTCCAGGTGATGATAAATCGCCTCTTCCAGCTCTTTACGATTGGCCGCAATGACGGCCGCCCGGCGATGGGCGGTCTGCGCTTCACCTGGAGACAGCTGATTGATCAGAAGATCGCGAAACAAGTGGTGATAGCGACAGCGATCACTACCTAGATCAACGACGAAGAGTCCCCGATCGTGGAGGGTAGCCAGGATCTGATCGCTGTCAGAGGCCTCGCGCAGCGCGTTACAGCGGTCGACGGTCATCTCCCGTAAAACGGATGTAATCTGCAAAAAACGCTGTACGGCCGGTGGCTGTTGAGCGATCACCTCCTGCACCAGCCAGGCAAACAAATCGCCGGTTGTGCCGGATACACGGCCGAGGGCGTTGGGAATCGAGCGGTCCCGATAAAAGCGCTGCCAGACCAGCGGGAGGGCGATTGGCCACCCTTCAACCCGGCGGGTCAGCAGCAGAACATCTTCTTCTTCCAGAGTCAGGCCGTACTGCCCAGCAAAAAGATCGGTGATTTCCACTGCCGTAAAGGCCAGCTCCTGCTGGTTGATTTCCAGGATTTCGCCGCGCATCCGCCACTCCAGCAGCCCGGAGAAATCAAGCGGATAGCGGGTTAACAGTATAGGGTGAAAGCGGTGGGGAGCGTGATGGATAAGGTAGCCCAATAGATCGCGAGTGGCGGCCGTGGTGTTGAGATGCTGGGCATCGTCGATGATAAAATAAAGGGGATCGGTCAGCTTTTGATCGAGCTCGTTGATGATGAGATCAACTACTTTGAAAGCCCGCTCCGCCTGCTTCTGACGCGGCCACTTCTCCAACTCACCAACCGCTGTTTGGGAGAGCTCGGGTACGACCGTATGCAGGCCGTACAACAAATGACTCAAAAAAACCAGGACATCAGCATCTTCATCGCTGAGATGGTACCAGACGCAGTTTACGCCGGTCTGCACTAGCTCGGCCGCCGCCGTACTTTTGCCGTAGCCGGTGCCCGCCTGGACGATCGTTACGCGGTGTCTGGCCGCCTCAAGAAGGCGCTCGGTTAGCCTCGACCGCGACAGGGTATGTTTAGACGGCCGAGGCGGGGCCAGCCTCGTCCGCACGATAGAGAGGCGGTTGTGCATGAACACAGTTTAACAGACATCAGACATCAGACAACAGACATCAGAGGGCCGATTTCTGAGGTCTGACGTCTGTTGTCTGTGGTCTTACTGAATGTGTTTATGAAACGCCAAATTAAACTCAATCGGTTTTTCAATATAAGGGGTGTGACCGGCGTCGGTGATGACTACCTCTTCATAGCGGCCGCCGTTGGCCTGATACTGATCGAGTACCGCTCGAATCTGATCGATCATCGGCTGTGGTGGGCACTCCTCCTCACCGGGCCAGCCGGGGATGGCCCCAATCGAGCCCAGGGCCGCCCCTTCAAACATAGCCAGGTTGCCTACAATCTGGTCCGCGTCGCCTCGAACCCACAGGATCGGTGGCTTGAGCGAAATATCGACGATGCCACTGGCGTCATAATGTTTGCCGGACAGTGCATTGAGGACCCCCTTGCTGCCCGGGGCCACCCCAAACCAGTTTTCGGACGGGACAAAATCACCGGGATAATGATCCTCGCCGATCTGGATGGCCAACATCGAAGAAAGCAATGCCTGTTCCCGCTGGGCGATAAACGGCGGCTTAAAATAAAATTGGCGCATGACGTTGATGGGTGCCAGCGGATTGTCATCGCCGCGGAATTTTTCCTGCAGCAGCTTGATAAAGTCCGGATTGCCGGTGCCGCCCCCGGCCGGAGCCCCATCATCATAGACCGGCTGCCCGTCCACTCCCTTGGTCCCGCCGTAACCATAAGGGGAACCGGTCGCCACCAGGGTTAACGACAAAATTTCAGCCGGGTAGTGAATGGCGTACTTCATCAGGACGTTGCCGCCCATACTGTGGCCGACCATGTGGTAGCGAACCATTCCGATCTGCTCCAGCAGGCCATGAATATCGGCCGCCATGTCGTCCAGCCCCTGAGTGGCGTCGATGGGTGCCGCTTCGGTATCCCCGTAGCCGCGCAGGTCAGGAGCGATCGCTCGATACCCTTGAGGCAGCGTCAGCATCGTTTCTTCCCAAAAGGTCGCGGAAGAGACGTTGCCGTGAACAAAAACGACCGGTATCCCGCTTGAAGGACCGCTGGAAAGCACGTGCATTTTGAGGCGTTCGGTGGCGATTATTTCAGATTGAATACCTGGGAGGGTAGGGATGGATGACATGGGGAAACTCCTTTATAAAGTTTATGGTCCTCAGATTAAGCAACTCACAGTTCAAAGTTTAAAGGAAAAAGTGCAAAGAGGGGCGGTTTTCTCTGAAGTAACGCCTGATTGTCCAGATTTACATTATAGATACCGCAGCTACACCGAAGTTACAGGAAAAGGTTGTAGTTTGAGTGTAACAAATTGTTGTTAGAATGATTTTGGACATAAGGTGACAATTAAGTCCTGAGTCCTCAGTTGAAAGTCCTGAGTTAGCTGACTGCTGTTGAGACATGACGAAGAAATAGCGGGACCTATTCAACCCCAGCACTCAGAACTTAGGACTCAGAACTTAGCACTCCAAACTATGAGATACGCTCAAATCCTCTCTACTGGCCGCTATGTGCCGCAAAAAATGCTCGACAACGCCTATTTTGACCGGATTTTGGGACGGGAAGTCGACGAGTGGCTGGTCAAAAACGTGGGTATCAAAACCCGTCACGTGATGGCTGATGACGAAGCAACAAGCGACCTTGCCGCGTATGCCGGCCGGCAGGCGCTGACCCGGGCCGGCCTGACTCCGGACGATATCGATCTGGTGATTGTGGCCACCGACACCCCCGACTATCTGAGTCCGGCTACGGCCGTGGTCGTGCAGCACAAGCTGGGATTGCCATCCACGGTCGGCGCGTTTGACATGAACTGTGCCTGTGCCGGGTGGGTCTCGGCCGCTGATACCGGGGCGCGCTTCATCATGACCGATCGCCAAATAAACCGCGTGTTGGTGATCGGAGCCTACGGGATGAGCCGCTTCATTGACTACACCGATCACAAAACCTGCACCCTCTTTGCCGACGGAGCCGGTGCGGTGGTTTTGGGTGCGGCCGACAAGCCGGGATTTTTAGCCGGGGCGCGTCGCACCTTTGGAGAGCATTTTAACGGACTGGGGATCTTTGCCGGAGGTACGGTTCAATCAAAAGAAGATCCCGGCATCAATGATGGCGTTCCGCGGGTGCAGTTTGTCAAGCGGTTCCCGCCGACGTTTAATGCCGAAAACTGGCCGCCCCTGATTTATGAAACCGTCTCCAGAGCCGGGCTGACCGTCGATGGCATTGATTTTTATGTAATGACACAGCTCAACGTCAACACGATAAAAGAAATCATGGGCATCATCGGTCAGCCGCTGGAAAAAACCCACTGGATTATGGACAAATGGGGTTACACCGGGTCGGCCTGCGTGCCAATGGCCCTCGATGATGCCCTCGAGCAGGGTCGCGGACCAAAACCGGGGGATTTGGTGCTTTTTATCGCCAGTGGAGGCGGTATCTCGATGGCCTGCTCCGTCTGGCGCTGGGGGTAAATTTTCGTTTTGTTACCACCCAGCACCGCTATGATCTATCTCAACACAACCGGCAAATATGTTTTTTGTACGGCCGGTGGATTTACACCGAGTGTTGCCGCCCACTCATCAAACGTCATTCCCACGTAAAGCTGCAAATTATTGGTGTCGGTCAGGTATTGATTGATGACCGCCGCCAATCCGGGGCTCGCTTCGGCTTCGACACGCTGCCAAATATCCAGGGCCTGATCCATTAGCGCCTGATCGATTACAACCAAAGATCCCTGCCCTTTAGTAAATGCCGATAGCCCGGGCATCAGGTTTTCCAGCGTGCGGAATGCATCCCATGTCAGCGAGGGATCGCTCGCTAATATGAATGTCAGTTCGAGATCGTGCGTGATATAAGTATCCAAAAACGCCTGACCCTCGGGGGTGGCCTCAAAAATTTTGGTGAGGGCAGCCATGTCGGCTCCGTCTTCATTGAAAGGAGCGGTTATGGCGGCAGCCTGTAAACCTGACCGGGCATCAGGACGCGGGTCCCACAGCAACCGGCCACAATACTCGGCAGACAATAAACACATGCACTGCGATTTGAGAAGCCCGACCATTCCGTTACTGTCCTCACCGGGAACCACCGGGGCACGGGTCGTAGCCGTGCGGAAAGCGTGCATCACCACGCCATTTTCGAGATAGGTCAGCCGTTCGCGATCCCCCATAGCGAGGTTAACATGGGAGCGAACGGCCGCTCCGGCCGCCACAACCGTTTCTTCAGACCAGAAAAAATCTCTGCTGTCAGCGCCAAAAAGGCGCACTGTATTGTCGACCGTAACGACCGCAATGCGTGGGCGAACGGTAGAATTGCCAATAAAGACCGTGGCCAGCGAATTCACCTGACTGCTTGGCGTGGCCACAACTCGCGGAATCCACGTGGACACGTCTGCCAGCCGGGCATAAATGATCTGGCCGGTGTTGGCATCATAATAGGTTATCGTGGGGGAATTAAAGGGGGTGCCGTTACTACGACGATGGCGGGCCACCGTGGTGGAGATGGCCGTGGCCTGCACCCCGTTGGCTACGATGCTCTCCTGCCATTGACCGTCAAATCTGGCTTCATTGATGGTGTTGTTTACCGGATTAAAGTAGGCGACTCCCACTGCGCCACCCACGTGATAATCGGCCGACAGCGGCGTCAGGGGGGCAGATTGGCCCGGTACAGGCAGGGTTCCTTCGCGCCACACCCCATCAATCCCTCTCATCACCTTGATCACGGCCGTGCCGTCGTAGATGCTGAACGCCAGTGTAGGGTCTTCTTGTTGACCGGCTAACATCAATACCAGGTCCGGCCCCATTGTTGTTCCGACCGGTAAAGTCGCCACCGGAACCGCCTGCCAGACGTTGTTGACCAGCGTCGCATACATCACTTGACGGGTGCTGGTTCGATAGTAGGCGATCCGCGGCTGCCCATCAGCCGCAAATACCACGGGCGTGGTCACCGCAGCATCGGCATCCGGGGCAACGACATCATCAGCCCAGCTGTACCCATCCCACGTCACCAGCTGCGCGGAATCGGGTTGGGTTGCTTCTGTGTGAAAAGCCACGGCCGGGGAGTGCCCGTTGAGGGCCAGAGACGGCCGATAATTGGGCTGGGCATTGTTGTCGTAAACAATGCGCGTTTGCCAATCGTTGCCCCCGCTGAACACGATCAAATCCCCAAAACTTCTTTGGTAACCGCTCATGATTGGCTGATTGGCGGCATCAACACCAATACCGCCAACGCGAGAGATATCTAAAGTATCAACGGTCTCAATTTGCCAGGTATGCGGACTCTCACGACGGGCCAGCATCAATTGATTTTGGGTCTGATTGATATAAGCTACCACGGGACGATCGCTCTGATCGAGAGTCATTTCATGAAAACGGCCCAGATTGAGGTTCACGTCTGCGGCCACGCTCTCTTCCACCCAGCTTGCGCCATTTTTGGCGTAATAATTGAGAAAATAGCGGCCTTGATACAAAACCGAACCGGTGACGTGCGGAATATCGCTGCTGTCATATATCAGGCTGCTGGTGCGGCCGACGTCAGCAAAATCCGCCACCGTTTCTATCGACCATGTGCCGTTGATATTCCGCGTGGCCAGCATCAAATCTCCGCTGCTCGAATCGTGATAAGTGATGCCAGGCCTTCCCAAACTGTTCACCGCCAACCCGTGCTGATCCAGGGTCGTTGTCTGAGCAACGAACTGGGGCGCCCCAAAGTTGAAGGTCCCTGCCGTGCCAAAGATGACCTTAAGCGCTCCCTGTGTTTCATCCAGATAAGAGATTGCCAGGCCGGTATTGGTCAAGGCAACATTGTTAAAGCGGCCGACTACCCCCTGATCGAGTAAGCGTGACCTTTGCCAGCCACTCGCCTCCCGAAATGCATAGTAAAGATCCTGGTTGATCGAATCCTGATAAACAACGTGCGGCCGCTGCTGGTCATCGATCGCTATGCTAACCTCGTTACCGACCCTGAACCGATTATCAACTCGCTCCTTGATCCAGGTGACCCCATCCCACCGGGCATAATATAAAATGCTGCTGGTTCCTTCACTGCGCCAAAAAATGATATGAGGGTGTCCATTTTGGTCCAACACCAAATCACTGGACTGCCCGGCAAAGCCGCGGGCGTCGATCAGCTGCCGCTGCCAGGCAATCGGAGTGAGCTGTGCCGGCCTTTCAGGCGTCCGGGCCTGGGCGGATACCGCGCATCTCCACAGCAAGATCCCCAAGACGATCTCAATTGCTAAAAGAAGCAAAAATTTTCGCAAACCCTTTCTCCAAGTTTCTCTTTCTTTGAACTTGAAGGATACCGGATTGATGTTTCCAAAGTTGTTTCCAAACCCTATTGTTTGAAAACGGCCGTTCTCACCGCAGCATTCCGTCGATAAGCAAAGTATCCCTTGCGGAGCACCGGATCGTCAATTTGGTCTGCAAAGCGGTGCAGCGTTATTCGTGCCCGCTGAGCTATCGTCTCCGCCGCCGCAAACTGCCCGGCCGCGGCAAGGGCTTCAGCCCGGCACCGAAGCACATCCGGCTGTTCCCAAACGTAAAACTCCCCATAAAAGTTATCAAGCTGACTAACCGCCTGATCGGTCAGCTTGAGGGCCTCCTGCACATTTCCCTGAGCCAGCGCCAAACGACCCAGCCAGGCTAAATCGCTGACCTGGTTTTGCACCTCCCCCGTCAAAATGCGAGTTTGCCGCGCCTTCTGAAGGTGTTTGGCGGCCGTGACTGCATCTCCCCGCTCCAGAAAGATACGGCCGATCAGCTGCGACACCCAGCCGACCAGCCAGGTATCCTGCCGCCGAGAGGCTTCCTCCAATACTCGTTCATAAATCGACAAAGCGCGGTCTACATCACCCCGCGTGTCGTGGGCCAGGCCGATATACATCAGGGGGCGATTGGCCCGAACCGCAAAACCGATCTGATCATAAATTTCAATGGCCTCATTGGCCAGCTTCATCATCTGCTCAGGCGCATGATAAAATCCCCAGGCGGCCGTCATCACATAGAGGGTTTGGGCTTCGCCAAGACGATCTCCCCGCTCCCGGCTCATTCCCAGCGCCTGCTCGAGAACTTTTAAAGCCAACGCCACTTCACCCAAATTAAGGGCCACCCAACCTAATCC
>JAAUYD010021416.1_pt1 | contig 13658 bp, 10 predicted proteins | sample 7278101 | NCBI WGS metagenome assembly JAAUYD01 (sample SAMN14350128, study PRJNA611818) | marine sediment metagenome | isolation source: surface marine sediment (0.6m) | place: French Polynesia: Moorea | collected 2018-08
ATCCGGCGATACCGCACATAGCTGGATTATTCGACCTGGAACAGCAGCGTCACGTCGATCGTGAGTTGCTGACGCAGATGACACGGGCCGTGTCCCATCGGGGCCCGGACGGGGAGGGGCTGCACGCGGAGCCCGGCGTGGGCCTCGGTCACCGTCGCCTGTCGATCATCGACCTCGCCGGTGGCGCCCAGCCCATGTGGAACGCCAGCGAAGATGTCGCGGTCACCTACAACGGCGAGATCTACAACTTCGCCGAGGTGCGCGAGCAGCTGGAAGCGGCGGGCCATCGCTTTCACACGCGGTCGGACACGGAAGTGATCGTGTACGCGTGGATGGAGTGGGGCGAGGCCTGCGTCGAGCGCTTCAACGGCATGTTCGCCTTCGCGATCTTCGATCGCCGTCAGCAGTGCCTGTTCCTCGCCCGCGATCGCATCGGTATCAAGCCGCTCTACTACTCCCTGCTGGCGGACGGCTGGCTCCTGTTCGGCTCCGAGTTGAAGTCCCTTTACGCTCACCCGGGCCTGGACCGCTCCCTGTCGACGCCGGCGCTGGAAGAGTACTTCGCTTTCGGTTACGTGCCCGAGCCACGTACCTTCCTCGATCACACCTTCAAGTTGCCGCCGGCGCATACGCTGCTGCTGCGGCGGGGTGAGCCGATGCCGGCACCGCGCGAGTACTGGCAGCTGCCCTTCGAAGTGGCGCCGGGCTTTGACGCCAAGCACGATGCGGCCACCGAATCGGCGCTGGAGAAGGAACTCATCGAGCGCCTGCGCACAGCGGTGGATCGGCGCCTGATCGCTGAGGTACCGCTCGGTGCCTTCCTTTCCGGTGGTGTGGATTCGAGCGCGGTAGTGGCGATGATGGCAGGGCTCGGCGATCGTGCCGTGAAGACCTGTTCCATCGCCTTCGGCGATGCGGACTACGACGAGTCGAAGTTCGCGCAGATGGTCGCCGAACGCTACCAGACGGAGCATCGGGTGCAGCAGGTGGATCCGGAGGACTTCGCCCTGGTGGAACGGCTGGCCGGCGTCTATGACGAACCCTATGCGGACAGCTCTGCGATTCCGACCTATCGAGTCTGTGAGCTGGCGCGCCGGGAGGTGACCGTGGCCCTGTCCGGCGACGGCGGCGACGAGGGCTTCGCAGGCTACCGTCGCCATCGCTGGCACGCGTGGGAGGAGCAGATCCGAAGCCGCGTGCCCCACGCCCTGCGCCGTCCCCTGTTCGGTACGGCAGGTGCGCTCTATCCCAAGCTGGACTGGGCCCCGCGCTTCCTGCGGGCCAAGTCCACGCTGCAGGCCCTTGGCCGCGATGCGCTGGAGGGTTACCTGCACAGCGTCTCCATCCTGCCCCGGGAGCTGCGCCGCCGCCTGCTGAGCGGCGACGTGCATCAGGCACTCGGCGGCTACGACGCGGTGGAGGTGTTCCGTGGCCACGCGGCCAAGGCGCGCGTCGACCATCCCCTCTCATTGGTGCAGTACCTCGACTTCAAGACCTACCTGCCGGGCGACATCCTGACCAAGGTGGATCGCGCATCCATGGCGCATGGCCTGGAGGTACGGGTACCGCTGCTCGACCACGAGTTCGTGCAGTGGTCGGCGCAGCTGCCGGCGTCCCTGAAGCTGCGCGGGCGCGAGGGCAAGTACGTGCTGAAGAAGGCTCTCGAGCCGCACCTGCCCGAAGACGTGCTCTATCGGGAGAAGATGGGCTTCGCCGTGCCCCTGGGCCGCTGGTTCCGCGGCCCCCTGGCCGAATACGTGCGCGAGGCGGTCACGGGCCCGGAGTTGAGAGAGCTGGGCTTGTTCGAGAGCTCGATGCTGAAGCGTCTGGTGGACGAGCACCAGAGCGGGCAGCGTGAACACACGCCGGTGCTGTGGGCGCTGCTGATGTTCCGCGGTGCCATTGAGCAGCTGGCGCAGCCACCGGCGGCCTCGCAGGCCGCTTGAGTGCCTCCGTCGAGCTGAAGCAAAGACCTGTCCGTCAGCGCACCGTGAGCAACACCGCCTTTCTCAGCGGCTCCATCTGGATGATCGCCATGCGCTGGGGGCGTCGGATGATCGGCCTGGTGAGCACGCTGATCCTGGCGCGCCTGCTCACGCCGGCGGACTTCGGCATCGTCGCCATGGCCGCCACGGTGGCGTCGCTGCTGGAGATGCTCACCTGGACCGGCGTGGATCTGGCGCTGATCCGCGAGCGTGACCCCACACGCGAGCACTACGACACGGCCTGGACCATCAAGATCCTGCAAGGGGTGCTGGTGGCGATACTGGTACTCGCCAGCGCGCCGCTGGCAGCCAAGGTCTTCAACGAGCCGCGCGTGGCCGGCGCCCTGGCGCTGCTGTCCCTTCGCCCCCTGCTCGATGGCGTGCAGAACATCGGCGTGGTCGAGTTCCGGAAGGAGCTGGATTTCGGCAAGGAGTTCCGCTTCGGCGTGTACCAGAAGCTCATGAGCTTCGCGGTGGTGGTGGTGCTGGCGTTCACCTTGCGCAACTACTGGGTCATGATCATCGGCATGATCAGCGGTGCACTGATGGGCGTGATCCTGAGCTACCGCATGCATCCCTATCGGCCGCGTCTGTCGCTCGCCCGCAGCAGGGACATCTGGTCCTTCTCCCAATGGTTGCTGATTTCGCGCATCGGCTTTTTCTTCAATCAGAACACGGACAAGTTCGTGGTCGGCATCCTCGGTGGTACCGCTGCCATGGGTGGCTATCACGTGGCCAAGGAAGTGGCGACGATGTTCTGCAACGAGCTGGTCTTTCCCATTCGCCGGGCCCTGTTTCCCAACCTCTCCGCCGTCACTTCCGAGTCACCGGAGCGCTTGCGCGCGGTCATTCTGCAGATGATGGGTGTCATCGGCATCGTTGCCCTGCCCGTGGGCTTTGGTATGTCTGCCGTGGCCGAGTACTTCGTTCCTGTGGTGTTGGGGGAGAAGTGGCTGGACGCGATTCCCCTGGTGCAATGGCTGGCCCTGTTCGGTGCCGCCGTCGCCCTGTCCGTATCGGCCGAGTTGCTGTTGCCGGTGGCGGGGAGATCGGATCTGTCCGCCCGCGAGGCCTGGGGCCAGCTGACGGTTCTGGTGCCCTTGATGCTGTGGGTAGGGTATACGGCCGACGTGCAGGCCATGGCGATGACCCGACTTGCCGTGGCGGTCCTGTTCGTACCGGTGATGCTGGCGCTGGTGTGTCTGGTGACACCCGTGCGCTTTACCGAGTTGCTGGCCGTGCTGTGGCGGCCTCTGCTCGCTTGCGCTGCCATGTACGGTGCCGTCAGTGCCTTGCCGCCAATGGACTCCGCCGTGCTGGGCCTGGCGGGCGGGGTGCTCACCGGCGCCGTCAGCTACCCCCTAGCCCTGGTGCTGATCTGGTTGTTGAGCGGTCGACCCGAGGGCGCCGAGGCCATGTTGCTGGCCCGCGCGCGCGGACGACTGGGACCTACCGTCAGTCACGAGGTGCGCCCATGACCGGGAACCGTGAGCAGGTGTTGTGAGAGCCGACGAATCCATGAGCCGAGGAGCGATGATGCGCGAGGGCGACAACGGGTGCGCCGGATGTCTGTGGCCGGCGGGCATCGACGCGCTGGCGGGACAGTGGCCGCGCAGGCGCCCCGAGACGACGCTGACCGGGTCACGGGCGGTGCTGGCCGCCGGTGACGGGTGCGAGCCGATGGCGCTGGCACAGGAAGAGGATGTGCTGGTCTGCGTGCTTGGCTCGCCGCGGTGGCCGGACGAGACCCTGACCCGGGCAGCGGCCAGCGGCGGCCACGGACAGGCCGCCATCGCCGCCTGGCGTACCTATGGTGATCGCTTGGTGGAGCACCTGGGCGGTGCCTTTGGTCTGGTGCTGATCGATCAGGCGCAGCGCACGGTGATGCTGGCGACGGACCGCTTCGGCGTCTATCCCCTCGCCTGGGCCCAGGTGGAAGAGGGGATCGTGTTCGGCTCCAGCGTCGGCGCTGTGCGCGAGCACCCGGCGGTGGCGGGTGAGCTGAACCCTCAGGCCATCTTCGACTACCTGTACTTCCATGTGGTGCCGGCACCGATAAGCGTCTATCGCGGTATCTCCCGCCTGGGCAGCGCCGAGCGTCTGCTGTGGCGTGACGGTCGCTGCTCCGTGGCCCGCTACTGGGAACCGCGCTTCGTCGCACCGGGCAGCTCGGCGGATCAGGCCGCCCTGAGCGAAGCCTTGCGTACGCACTTGTCCGCCGCCGTCGGCGATGCCGCCGGCGACGCGACTCAGGCGGCCTGCTTCCTGAGCGGTGGTCTGGACAGCTCCAGCGTGACCGGCATGGCGGCAGGTCATGCGGGGCAGCAAGGGGCGCCGGTGCGGGCTTACACGATGGGCTTCGACGCCGAGGGCTTCGACGAGATGGCCTACGCGCGGCTTGCAGCTGAACACTTCGGCGTGGAGCTGCGTGAGCGCTACATCAGCCCGGACGAGGTGGCGGAGGCGATGCCCCTGGTGGCTGCCTACTACGATGAGCCCTTTGGTAACTCGTCGGCCGTACCGGCCTTCGTCTGCGCACGTACGGCGGTGCAGGAAGGCACCACCCGCATGCTGGCCGGTGACGGTGGCGATGAGCTTTTCGCTGGCAATGCGCGTTACGTACGCCAGCAGCTGTTCCACTACTACGATCGCCTGCCGAGCGCGGCGCAAACGCTGGTACAGCGAGCATTGTTGCTGGGTAAGGACAGCGACGACTCGCCCCTGGGCAAGGTGCCCGGCCTGTCCAAGCTGGTGAGCTATGTGGCGCAGGCCCGGCCCGGCATGCCGGCGCGCTACGATTCCTACAACTTCGTCCTGCGCTACGGGCCGCAGAACATGCTGAGCGAAGACTGGCTGAGCCAGGTGCAGACCGAGCATCCGATGCAGTTGCAACAGGAGATCTGGGATCGGGCGCCGACGGAAGACCTGCTCCAGCGCATGCTCTACCTCGACTGGCAGTTCACGCTGGCGGACAACGACCTGCGCAAGGTAGGGGGCATGTGTGCGGCAGCCGGGGTGCAGGTGCGATACCCGATGCTCGACGATCGCGTGCTGGACCTCTCCTTAGAGGTCCCACCATCGTTGATGATCCGTCGCCATCGCCTGCGCCATTTCTTCAAGGAGACCGTCGATGGCTTCCTGCCCCAGGACATCATCAACAAATCCAAGCATGGTTTCGGCCTGCCCTTCGGCGTCTGGCTGAAGGAGTCGGCCAAGCTGCACGACCTGGTGTTCCCGGCGCTGGAAGGCGCCCGCGCAAGGGGCATCGTTCGTCCTGCCTTCATCGATGAGATGGTGCGCGCGCATCGTGACGGTCACGCCCACTACTTCGGCGGCATGCTCTGGATCATCACCATGCTGGAGCTGTGGCTGGACAGCCACGGCCACTGATCGGCCTCAGCGCCGATGCCCTCAGGCAACAGCCGCGCGTTCGCGTGGCAGCTGTGTGCCGCGATCGCCACGCAGGTAGTAGGCCATCATGCGCGGTACGAAGGTGATGGCGCGGCGATCCCAGCAGCTCAGACGGGGTAGCTGCAGCGGATCATCGTCGTGGCGGGCGCAACCCCAGGCGGTGGTGACGGCCTGATCGAAACCCGCCGCTGCCACGGCAGTCACGTGGGAGCTGTCGTAGTCGCGGTCCGGTCGGCCATTCGGATAGGCGAAGGAGTGCACGCCCTGCTGGGTGATGGCCTGCAGCTGCTGGCGACCTTCGCGAATCTCGCGCGCCGCATCGTGCGCCGAGATCTCCGTGAGAATCGGATGATTGACCGTGTGGCCGCCTATCTCGAAGCCTTGCTGCGCCATCTGGGCAACCTGCTCGGGGGTCATCATCAGTGTCGGCGGCGGGTCTGCGTCGAGCAGATCCGTAAGCCTGCGGGCCAGGGCCAGGCGCTCGTCGGGCGCACGGTACTTGATGGCGTCGAGGAGCTCGCGTACCAGTTGCACGCGCTCTTCGAGCGTCTCGAGGGAGCGCTGCCCGCTGAGATCGATGCCAAGCGATGCCAGGTCGAAGGCGTCCTGGCGGGCCGTCTTCACCGCTTCGATCACCGCATCGTTGAACATGATGCCGCCGTTCAGAAACCCGGTGGAGACGAAGAAAGATGCGTTGATGCCGTGGCGCTTGAGGATGGGCGCGGCCAGCTCTGCGTTGTCGGCAAAGCCGTCGTCGAAGGTGATGGTGACGGCCCGGTCCGGCAGGCGGCCACGTTCGCGCAAAGCCGTGCCTGCCTCACCCAGGGTGATGACGTTGAAGAAGCGCGCCAGGGACGCACAGATCCTGTCGAATGCCGGACCCGTGACGTCACCCCGTCGGAAGGGATCGGCTTGCGAGAGGACGCGGTGGAAGCGCAGGATGCTGAGACGATTTCGCATGTCAGGAAACCCGTTGGGTAACGGCCGCAGTGGTTGGCGCCGGAGCCGGTGCAGGGGAGGTGGTGGTGTCCTTGCGATCGCTGCGCCGTCGACGCCTGCGTTCGCGACCGTCCCAGGGCCTGCTCTTGTGGCCCTCCAGCTCCGCAAGGCGCGCCTCTACGAGCTTGTTGGTGATCATGATGATCGCCACCAGGTGGTAGAACAGGTCGAAGTACGCTAGGCCAAGGAAGGCGCCGCCCACTGCGTAACCACATAACGCGACCTGGATCATCGAGGCGAGTACGCGCGCCCAGGCCAGTTCCTCATGGGGTCGCGTGCGGCGAACGATGCGTGCCGCCGTATGCAGGGTGGCCAGGCCGAGGGCCAGGAACAGGCCGAGGCCGACGAAGCCGTGCTCCGCCAGCATCTCGAAGTAGATGCTGTGAGCGTCGTGGAAGTCCAGCGGCTCGGGCGCGTAGCGCAGGAACAGCTCGGGACGAAACACCTGGAAACCGCCTCCCGTGAGCGGACGATCGAGGGCCAGGTTGATGGCAAAGCCCCAGGCGTTGATGCGTCCCATGGCCGAGCTGTCCTCGCGGAAGCTGCGGATGGTCTGCATCCGCTCCCACCACTCATCCGGCATGAAGTACAGCAGCACGGGCACCAGGAGCAGCAACGCAATGCCCGTGCGAGCCTTGTAGGGACTCTTCAGCCACAGCATGCCGACCATGGCGGAGGCAGCGAGGAGGGCGCCGCGGGAATGGGTGCCTAGTACGCTCAGGGCCGTGAAGCCCATGACCGCGAACATGGCCCAGCGGAACAGCGGCCGCTTCAACAAGGTGCTTAGGTAGAACAGCAGCGGCGTGGTCATCACCAGCACCAGACCGAGCGCGTTGTTGTCCTCGAAGAAGCTCCCGGGCGGGCCCCACACCAGGCTCTGGCCCCCGCCGAGCAGGGAGAATATGCCGCCCTTGACGCCGAAAAAGGCCACGGAGAGAGCCACCACCCAGATGAAGGCCGTGAGCTTCTTGCGCGTGTCGATCAGCATCACCGTGAGCAGGGACACGAACATGATCTTCATGGTTCGGTCCCACTCCCAGGCTGCCGCCTCGGGGTAGATGGCAGTGAGTGTGGACACGTTCATCCACAGGATCAGTGCACCCCAGACGAACATGAGCGAGGTGGCGGGAAGTCTCTTGGGCGTCTTGTCGAAGAACAACGCAATGATGGTGACGATCGCAACGAATTGCGCGAAAGGAAAACTGTAGGCGAACCCCCAGGTCAGGCGATGGGGATTCATGTAGCTGAGCCAGGACCACACCAGAATGCCGATCCAGGCGCGCCCCAGAATGAAGGGCGTGGCGCCGAGTACGATGAGCAGTACGACTACGTCACGCATGGGGGATGGCCGCCTCAGGAATCGCACGCTCGCGTTCAGCGGCCACGATACGGGTGATGAGTTCTGCCCGCCCGCGCGTGCCGCTGTCCCAGCTGAATTGCGCGGCGTGCCTGCGCGTGGCCTGGCGATCCGGTGGATGGGTGAGCAGCCTGCTGATCGCCTGAGCGATGGCCGTCCCCGTCCGCTGTTCAGTGAGCAGGCCGGCATCAGCGCTGGTCACGACTTCCGGGATACCACCAAGGGCGGTCGCCACCACCGGGGCCCCGCAGGCCATGGCTTCCAGCACCACCTCAGGCAGGTCCTCATCCCGCGGGGCCAGCACCAGCGCATCGGCAGCGCTGTAGAAGGCGCGCAGCTGCGATTGAGGCTGAACACCGACGAAGGTGACGCGCGAGCGCACGCCGTAGTCCTCGGCCAGTTGACGCAGGCGGGCTCCGTCGGCGCCGTCGCCGACGATGGTCAGGTTGACGTCGCCAGGTTGCTGGCGCAGGGCCTCGATCACCAGGTGATGTCCCTCGCTCCTGCACAGCGCGCCCACGCAGAGCAGGCTGCGACCGCGCATGCCCGTTGCCAGGCGAGCCTCGTCACGGTGCATGGGGGCAAAGGCCTTCAGGTCGACGCCGCTGCGCAGCCAATGCAGCTTGCTCTGCTCTACCCCGAACTCGGCCAGACGCTGGCGCAAGGCCTGCGAGCCGCAGATCACCGCCGATGCTACGCGCGTGGCGGCCAGGACCATACGCCTGGGCAGGGGATGCTTGCGCAGCAGGTCCGTGTCGCTGCCACAGGCATTCAGCACCAGGGGCAGGCGCAGGCGGCGGGCCATCCAGGCAGCCGCCACACCGTCCGGATACAGGCGGTGAGCATCGAGCAGGCGGGCGCCGGTCGCGCCTGCGATGCGGGCAATGTGCCCGTAGAGGGCGCAGGCCATCAACAGCGGTGCCAGGTAAGTGTTGAGCTTCGGAATCGTCGGATACGGCGGATGGGTCACCGGCAGACCAAAGCGCTCTTCCTCTCGGGAGACGGCAGCGCGCCCAGCCTTCGGACCGAAGCGCCGGTGAGTGGGGGCAGACCAGGGCACGGGCGCCACCACGTGCGGCTGCACGACGCCATTGGCAAGCAGACGTCGCAGGCGATGCGCGATGGAGATGCCGCGCATCGGCTGGCGATCATTGGGGAACAGGGTGCTGAGCGACAGGACCGGCAGCGCTCCGCCCTCAGCGCCACCCATGGTCTGGGCACCGGCGCCGTTCATGAGCGATCGCCGGTACGTTGCGACATACCTTGTACGCCTTTGAAAGGATGTCCGCTCATGCGTCCTGGTCGGCGTCGCGCCCCACCTTGAGGTGGCGTCGCAGGGGGGTGAGTACGCGGCTCGCGAGACGGACCGCGCCGGCCCGGGACGCACCCACCAGGCCGCGCAGGGCACGCGGATTGTGTACGCGAATACCCCAGCGCTCGCGGCGCGCGCTCATCCACTGACGTTTGTAACCGTCATCACCGCAGAGATAGTCGATGCGGTGCACGCCGTCGACGTCCATGGCCTCGCGCATCATGCGCATGGTGAGCAGGGAGCCGACGGACAGCTTGGCGTAATCGTCGTCGTAGGCCAGCTTGAAGATGGAGGCGACACCGTTGTGTACGTACCAGATCTGTGCAGCGGCCGCTTTGCCGTCCACGCGCGCCACGCCGACGCGGGCCCAGCCGCGTTCGCCGAAGTGGTCGATCACTGCGCGGATGAACTGCGGATAGGGCTCGGCCTGCTTCCAGCTGTGCGCGTACACCTGCTCGTAGCCCGCAAGGGCCTCACGCAAGTCGTCGGGCTCGTGGGCAATGTTCAAGCTGGCGTTCTCGAGCTTGGCGAAGGCCTTGCCCTTGCGCTTGAGCGTGTTGCGCTGTTGGGAGGGCAGGGAGGCCAGGTACTCGTCGGCGGAGCGCCCCTGCGTGTCGTGGATCCAGTTGCCGAAGCGGAAGAAGGTCTCGACGTAGTAGCCACCGTTGCGCAGGCGCTGAACCAGTGCGTCGTAGAGATCTGACTCGCGGGCCAGCGGCTGCAGGTCCAGCCGATGCCAGGGCCCCAGGGCGGGCAGGTGCTGGACGATGAGGTCGGCGATCCGCGTTGCCGTCAGGTCCTGGCGAGCGATGGGCGCGAAGTGAGCCGTGTAGTAGTTGGCCAGGGACTGCAGCTGGCGCGATCCAGTGGCCGGTCCATCCGGAGCCAGGCACAGGGGCAGCACGATGGCCGGCGAGCCATCCTCCTCGCGTACGCAGAGCATGCGCGGTGCATCGAGCACGTGCCTGGCAAGCAGCTGCAGCCAGGTCGTGGTCTGGTCGAAGCTCAGGGAGGGTTGCTCGAACAGCGAGCGGAAGTCATCGGGGAGAGCGTCAACGCTATCAACTACCGTGACCGGTGATAGCGCCTGCTCGGCAAGCGTATGCGTTGCAGCTCGTGCCACCTCAATCAGTCTCGGCGGGTTCGTCGCGCCAGACGCCGGCCTGGCGCAGCTTGTTCTTCAAGCCGTCCAGGGGGAAGCCGATCTCGTAGGCGCGTTGTGCGTGCTCCAGGGCCTTCTCGGGCCGCCCGTGCTCGAGCAGGATCAGTCCGTAGTTGTAGTGTGCTTCGGCATAGTCAGGGGAGATATTGACGGCACTCTCGTACTGCTCGAGGGCTTTCTCGGTCTGTCCGATCTTGTTGAGGTAGAGGCCGTAGACAAGGCGCGAGGTGGCGTCGTCCGGGGCGAAGGTGACGGCGCGTTCGAAATAGCAGAACGGCGGATAGTTCAGGCCCTGGGGCCTGCGACCAACCGGGTAGCGCGTGGTGTAAAGCATCATGGCGTACAGCGCGCCGTGATGGTTGGGGAAGGCACGCAGCGTGTAGTCGAGGTCCGTCCCCGGGTACAGGGCGGTCATGCCGCGTTTGGCCTGTGCAACATCGCGGTTGAAATGGTGCCTCTCCACCACGGGCAGCTTCACCTGCACCATTTGTGGATCCGTGTAGTCGAAGGGGCCGTAGTGGTTCGTGAGCGTGCCGCATTCATACGGGAGCTGAGCCGCTGCCGTGATGTCGGCGCAGAGCACGAACAACACCGCGGCAACGATGGACATCGAGCGTGGCATGGGTCGTCTCATCCATGGCGAATGACAAGGTCCGCCAATGATACCCCATCGACCATGTTCACCGATGCGGATCGCAGCACTTTTCCCGGGGAATGCAAACACTTGTGCGCCTCGACGGCGCTTTGTGACGCAGGTCCTTTACGCCCCGCACCAGCCCCGTGCCACCATGCGAGAAGCGCGTGTCCGGGCCCTCGATCTGCCGGTACAGGCCATGGATTCCCGCTGCGTCAGTCCGTAAAATCGCGCCTTCTCCAATATCTGGTCGTCGCCCCGGCGCGACAACTTGAGGTAATCACGACTTGTCAGCATTCGAAGAAGTCCGCGATCTGGTGGGCGATGCGTTGCAGTTGGGCGAATTGCCCGCCGCATGGACGCGCGAGACACCGTTGGTCGGCGAGATCCCAGAGCTGGATTCCTACGCAGTAGTCCACGTGCTCACGGTGCTCGGTGAGCACTTCGACATCGAGTTCGACGACGACGAACTGGGCGGTGCCCTGGAGTCGCTGGGCTCGCTGGTCGATCTGGTAGACGCCAAGCTCGCGTGAGCGCGACGCCCACCGTCGACTGGCAACCCCATTTCCTGGCGGGTCCTTCCGGGCCGCTGTTCGCTCTGCACGTGTTCGCGACCGAGCGCCACGCGAAAACGCGCGGCGTGATCTTCTGTGCCCCCTTCGCCGAAGAGCTGAACAAGACCCGACGCACCGTGAGACTCGCGGCCACGGCGCTGGCCAGTGCCGGCCATGAGGTATTGATCCTCGATCTGTCCGGCACGGGGGACAGCGCGGGCGAGTTCGCCGATGCGACCTGGCCGGCGTGGCTCGCCGACCTGGAGGCCGCCGCCCAGTGGATGCGCAAGGTGCGAGGTCTGGAACATCTGGTGTTCTGGGGCCTGCGTACGGGTACGGCCCTGGCCGTGAGCGCTGCCCAGGCGTGCGCCGCCGAACGCCTGTTGCTGTGGCAACCAGTGGTGACCGGTAAGACCTTCGTGACGTCATTCCTGCGCATGCGCGTGGTGGCGGACTCGATGGCCAGTGAGGGTGGCGAAGGCGGTGCCAGCACCAACGAATTGCGTGAACTGTTGCACGCAGGCCAGCGGGTGGAAGTCGGTGGCTACGCGTTAACGGGACCGATGTGTACGGCCCTCGACGAGATCGACCTGACCAAGGTAGCACCCACCGTACCCGTTCACTGGGCCGAGGTGGTGGCCGCCGAAGGGCGTCCTTTCAGTCCGGCGTCACGCAAGCTGATCGGTGTGTGGGACGGTGCCGGCGTCTGGGTGGAGGATGCAAAGGTGGTCGGTCCGAGCTTCTGGAGTACGCCGGAAGTGGCCGTTTCCCAGGGTCTTATCGATCACGCGCGAAACCTGGGCGAGGGTTGGCGTGAGGCCCGCGGCACGCTGGCGGGAGCAAGCAATGGCTCCGTCGCGACGGGGGCTGACAGATGAGCCAGGCAGCAGCAGCGGTATCTGCAACGACCCTCGAAGCCCTGCGTTTTGACTGCCAAGGGGTGGCCGTGGCGGGCGTGCTGGAATGGCCGACGGACGGACCGGCGCCGCACACCGGCGTGGTGGTGGTGGTGGGTGGACCGCAGACCCGCATCGGCAGCCATCGCCAGTTCACCCTGCTGTCGCGGCACCTGGCCGGTGCTGGCTATGCCACCCTGCGCTTCGACCTGCGCGGTGCCGGGGACAGCGAAGGTGATTACGCCGGCTTCGAGCACCTGGGACCGGAGATCGGCGCAGCGATCGAGACCCTGCAGCAGCAATGCCCCAGCGTGGAGCGGGTGGTGCTGTGGGGTCTGTGCGATGCAGCTGCGGCGATCATGATGAACGCCTGGCGCACCCCGCAGGTGGCCGGCGTGGTGCTGCTCAATCCCTGGGCGCGTACGCAGGCCACTCAGGCCAAGACGCTCGTTCGCCACTACTACACGCGCCGCCTGATCAGCCCCGACTTCTGGCGCGGTCTGCTGGGTGGTCGCGTGAAGGTCTTCGGTTCCCTGAAGGAGCTGGCGGGCAACGTGCTGACCAGTCGGGGAGCGCGGCGCCAGCGCGCCGATGGACCGAGTCCCGACGACTTGTCCCTGCCGTTTCCCGAACGCATGCGACTCGGCATGGAGCGCTACCACGGCAAGGTGCTGCTGGTCCTGAGCGGGAATGATCTGACGGCGGCGGAGTTCGCCGATCTGGCGCGCGACCACGACGACTGGCGCGCTCTGCTGGAGCGGCCGAGCTGGACCCATTGCGATCTGCCGGAAGCCACCCACACCTTCTCCAGCGCTGCCTGGCGCGACCGTGTGGCCGGCTGGACCAGCGACTGGCTAGGTACCCTCGACGGCTGAGTCCCTGCCTACTCGAAAGGCGCTGACCTCGCGGCGCAGGTCGGCAAGCGTGCCTTGCGCCTGATCGGGGGGCAGGTAGCGCAGGGCCAGATAGAGCTCCGTGATCTCCCTTGCCTGTGCGGCCAGCGCCGGCAGTCGCTCGCCCACGCGCCTTGCGAAGTCCCGTGGTGCTTCCTCCGGTGCGCGGGTCAGCTTGCGTTTCGCCAGGCGTCGGCAGAATCGATCGTAGAGGCGGCTGGCCGGCGCCGGCGCCGGGGGCCGCCCGCGCCATTCCAGCACCACGTAGAGTGCGGCGCCGAGCACGCCGAGGGCGATGGCGAGCAGGCCGACCAGCTTGTAGGCGTCCGGCTCCTGCACACCAAGTGCTTCCATGAGGTTGTTCTGTCGGCTCGGGCCGTAGCCCAGTACCCAATCGTTCCAGGCGTGGTTGACCCCGTCCCAGGTCTGGCGCAGTCCCGACAGCAAAGGCAGGC
>JAAUYD010146246.1_pt1 | contig 13656 bp, 14 predicted proteins | sample 7278101 | NCBI WGS metagenome assembly JAAUYD01 (sample SAMN14350128, study PRJNA611818) | marine sediment metagenome | isolation source: surface marine sediment (0.6m) | place: French Polynesia: Moorea | collected 2018-08
ATCTCGAACACTCTCGATGCCGAGTATGACCTCGAGACATTCAACGGCGGGATCAGGAACTGCTTCGACAAGAAGGCCGAGCGGACCAGCCGATACGCGCCGGGCAAGCGGCTCAACTTCACGGTCGGCGACGGCTCTGCAAAGATCTCGGTGGAGACGCTGAACGGTTCGATTAACGTCTGCGCAGGTTAATAAACGGTAACAGGTGAGCGTGAGCCCACCGGGTTTACGCGAACAAAAGGCCGCCGGGTTCGAGCGGCCTTTTCTGTGCCCGGAAGGGCTGTAAATAACCGTTTGTTACGTCGTCTTCGTCGCGCTGCCAATTCAGAGTTTGATACCCTAGCCCGAACGTTTCACCGATTGCGCGGTCAACGGTCTGACCGATCTTACCCACGAATTGGTGAAACGTTCGGGCTTGCTGTTCCCCAACCAACAGGTATCTCATGGGCCGCCTACTGAAAATCGTACTCGGCGTTGTCGCAGCGCTTGTGCTGCTGCTTGTCGTCGCCGTCGTCATCATTTCGCTGACGTTCGACCCCAACGACTATAAGGAAGAGCTGATCGCCGAGGTTGAAGCCCGGACGGGACGCAACCTGGAGATCGACGGGGATATCGGACTAACGCTGTTTCCGGTGCTTGCCATCGACATCGGGTCGGTCCGGCTCGGCAACGCCCCCGCCTTCGATGAAGCAACCGACTTCCTGTCGCTGGACAGGGCGAGTGTCAGCATTCGTGTCCTGCCGGCCCTGCTGCGCCGCGAGATTCGCATGGGCAACGTCGTCGTTGACGCGTTGACCGTCAATCTGGCCGTCAACGCGCAGGGCGTATCGAACTGGCAGGACCTGGCCGAGGCGAATACGGCCCCCGCTCCCGAGGAGCCCGCTGAGGAAGGCGGCATGTCTGTCTCCGCGCTTGAGATCGCGGGCCTCGAGATCCGTAACGCGTCGCTGACGTATATGGATGCTGCAACGGGCGCCGAGTACCGTGTTTCTGAGCTGGAGCTTCGCTCAGGTCGTGTCGCGGCGGGACAGCCGATCTCGCTGGACGGCGGATTCACATTCGACCTGCAGCCCGACGCGATTGCAGGTGACGTCAGCATAGAGCTGACGAGCGACTTCGACGAGCAGGTTGTCGTGCTGTCAGGGCTGGGCGTTGACGCGCGGCTCACCGGCATCGCCGAAGCGCCCGTCGAGCTTGCACTGCAGGCCGACTCGCTGACCGCGAATCTCGAAGAGCAGACGCTGAGCCCGGGCAGTATTCAGCTCTCGGCTGTCGGCGTTGATGTCGAGGCTGACGTTGCGCCGTTCAGCTACGCGGGCCCGATCACTGCCGATGCCAATCTGTCTGTCGCGCCATTCTCCGCGCGCAGCCTGATGAGCACGATGGGCATGGACCCCCTGCAGACTGCCGACCCCGACGTGCTCGAGAACATTCGACTCGACGGGTCGGTGAAGCTCTCCGACAACGCCATCGCGATGAGCGACCTTGTGCTCGTCGTCGACGACACAACCTTCACCGGAAAACTCAGCGTGCCGCGCGCCAATACCGGCCGTTATCGCGTCATCCTCGCCGGCGACACGATTGACGTCGCCCGCTACATGGCGCCCGCAGAAGCGGACGGCGCGGAAGCGGAGGCAGGCGGCGCGCAGCAGGTCGAGATTCCGGTCGATCTGATTCGCGCGTTCGACGTGACCGGCAAATTCACGCTCGACGAGGCGCGACTCGGCGACATACGCTTCACCGGCCTGGAGCTCGGGGTTATATCGACCGACGGCAACATGCGCCTGCACCCGATTTCCGCGCAGCTGTTCGACGGCACCTACAACGGCGATATTCGCATCGACGCGTCCGGCCCGAAGACGACGCTGTCGGTCAACGAGAACATCGCCGGCGTCAGCCTCGCACCGCTGGCCGACGCGCTCTTCGACCAGCAGAACATCACCGGCTCGATAGACGGCACGTTCAGGCTGTCCGGCACCGGCGAGGATATGAATGCGATTCGCCGCGACATCGATGGCAACCTGTCGTTCACGTTGTCGGACGGCGCCTACGAGGGCACGGACATCTGGCACCAGTTGCGCAGCGCGCGCGCGAAGCTGAAGGGCGAGCAGCCACCGGAACCGACGCTGCCGCCGAGGACGCCTTTCTCCGGTGTCAGCGCGACCGGGCAGGTCACTGACGGTGTCATGCGCAACGACGATTTCCGGGCCGAGCTTCCGTTCCTGCAGTTGACGGGCAACGGTACGGTCAATTTCGTCGAGGCGACCGTCGACTACTCGATGACGGCGCGCGTGCTCGAGCGACCGGAGTTCGCCACCGGCGCCACCGAGGAGGAACTGGCGGAGTTCACGGAGGCCGTCATTCCGCTGAAGATCAGCGGGCCGCTGGCCTCGCCCAGTGTCAGGCCCGACATCGAGGCGCTGCTCAAAAAACGCATCGAAGAGGAAGCCAAGGAAAGACTGCTCGACAAGCTGCTGGGCGACGAGGCGACCGACGAAGAAGAGGGCGAGAAGGACGCCGAGGACCTTCTGAAAGACAAACTGAAGGACCTGTTCAAGCGATGAGGCGCTGGGCCTGCCTGTTGCTGCTGGCGCCATTTTGCTCACAGGCAGCGGATCTTCGCAGTGTGTTTGTCGACAAGATAGACGATCGCTATGTCATGCGTTCGGTCGCCTGGTTCGATGCTGAGATCGAATACTTGTACGCTGTCCTGCTGGACTGGGACCTGTCGACCGAGTTCTCCAGCGTCGTCGTCGAGTCACGAAACCTCGAACCCGACGAACAGGGTCGACCCCAGTATTTCACGCGCAACGAAGCCTGCGTGGCGTTTTTCTGCAAGTCCATGGTGCGCGAGGGTGTCGTGGAACACGAACCCTACGAGTTCATCAAGGCGGAGGTTTACCCGGAAAAAAGTGACTTCCACTACAGCAACGAGCGTTGGACCTTCCACGAAGAGGGCGAGGGCACGGTCGTCGTCTACGACATCGAATTCAGCCCCAAGTTTTTCGTGCCGCCGTTGATCGGTCCGTACATGATCAAGCGCAAGCTGAAGAGCGGCGGCGGCGACGCCCTCGACCGAATCGAGGCGATTGCCCAAGAGTTTCAGTCTGGTGTCCGCTAGTTTTTCGGAGCGGGTGCTTCGTTGGTTCGACGAGCACGGCCGCAAGCACCTGCCGTGGCAACGCTCTCGCGACGCGTACGCAATCTGGGTCTCCGAGATCATGCTGCAGCAGACGCAGGTGCAGACGGTCATCCCGTATTTCGAACGCTTCATGGCCAGCTTCCCGACGCTCGTGGCGCTCGCCGATGCCGAGCTCGATCACGTACTGGCTCACTGGTCGGGCCTTGGCTACTATGCCCGCGCCCGGAACCTGCACCGAGCCGCCGGGGTCGTTCGCGATGAGCATGGCGGGCGTTTCCCGCGGACCTTCGAAGACGTCGAGGCGCTGCCCGGTATCGGCCGTTCGACCGCCGGCGCGATATTGTCGCTGGCGCACGGCGATCGTTTCGCCATCCTCGACGGCAACGTCAAGCGCGTGCTGGCCCGGCACGCGGCCGTGGCTGGCTGGCCCGGCAGAACGGCGGTGCACAATCGCCTGTGGCAGATCGCCGAAGAGCGTACGCCCGATCAACAGGTCGACGCGTACACGCAGGCAATGATGGATCTCGGCGCGACGCTGTGCACGCGCTCAAAGCCTCGATGCGAGGACTGCCCCGTGCGGGTCGACTGTGCGGCGCGCCTGCAAGATGCCGTGACCGACTACCCTGGCAAGAAGCCTAAAAAGCACAAGCCGCTCAAGCAGACGACGATGGTTATCGCCGTTCACGACGGACATATCTACATGGAGCGCCGACCGCCGACCGGTATCTGGGGCGGGCTGTGGAGCTTCCCGGAGATCCAGGCCGAAGAGATCGACGACTGGAGTGCCAGCGTCATCGACGGCAGGGAAGCTGGAAGGGAGAGCCTCGAGCCGATGCGCCACAGTTTCAGTCACTATGACCTCGATATCCTCCCCGTGCTTGTGCATGCGGACGGCGTGTCGAGTACAGTAAAGGACTCAGACAACCAGGCATGGTTTGCGCTGAACGCAAGCCCTCCGGGCGGAATCGCGGCCCCGGTCAGCAAACTGATGCGAAGACTCAACGAAAGGTAGGCAATGGCTAGAACAATTACCTGTGTGATGCTCGGCGAAGACGCCGAGGGTATGGACTACGCGCCGTATCCCGGCGAGCTCGGCAAGCGTATCTATGACAACGTCTCGAAGCCGGCCTGGCAGCGCTGGCTCGATCACCAGACCATCCTGATCAACGAGTATCGCCTGACGCCGATCGAGCCCGAAGCCCGCAAGTTCCTAGAGACGGAAATGGAGAAGTTCTTCTTCGGCGAGGGTTCGGCCGCGCCCAAGGAATACGTGCCGCCGCCGAAGTAGCCGCCCCGGCCTGTTGCCAGGCGCGGCTGGTATCATGAATCCATGTTGACGGACTTCCTCAAAGCGACGGTGCTGCTCTGCCTGGGTTCCCTGGCAGCCGTGGCCGACGAGCCCGACAACAAAGAAGCATCGCCAGCTAACGATATCGAGGAGATCACCGTCGTCGGTGACGAAACCGTGCCGCGCCTGAGACACCAGCTCAGACGTATCGACCAGGAGTTCTTTAAACTCTACAACGAGCTCAATTCTAACGACGAGCTCGACATGATCTGCAAACGAGAGACCCGGATCGGCAGCCAGATACCGCGCACCGTCTGCAAGTCCCGGCGTCATCGCGAGCTGCAATCGGAAAGGGCGCAGGATGTCTTCGAAGAGGATGGCGCTTACTTTGCCGTATCGCAGTCCTGGCGATCGAAACACTATAAAGAGGTACGGGAAAACGTGACGCGCGTGCTCGGCGAGAGCGCGGAGTTAACGAAGATAATGCAGAATCGCGCGGAGCTTCGCCGTCGAATCCAGACGCTCAAAGAAGAGCAGACGAACAAATAAGGCGGCGCACGAGCGCACTGATACCCCGCTGACCTGGGAGGTCAGGCAGGGTATGTGCCGGGATGCGTCCGGGTGCAGGAGTTCCGCTTAGGAGGAGCCGCACCTGATGAGAAGACGGTTTTCGTCTTCCGCCTGTTGCCGAATCAATCGATCCGTGCCTGCATCGGCGTAGTCACTCTTACCAATGGCTTCGCCGGCCTCATTGAGGATCGTATAACCCTGTGCGCCGCAGGACTTGCCCGCGAGCTCGAAGCAGAAGTTGAGACCGCGTGCTGTACCGTCACACTCGATGGCAAGCGCCGTCGTTCCATCCGCCAGCACCGTCAAGTTGCTTCCTCCGGCGCCGGCACAGCCCGAAAGACTTGCGAGTGACGCTGCCGACAGGCAGGCTTTGATCAACGTACTTTTATTCATCGTTCCCCTCTCTTTATTAACTTCTTTTCACCACGATAGCAGGCCAACAGGCCTGCGTCATTCAGGCATTGGTCTCAATATGTAACTTTCGGGACAGTTTGTCCGTGTGGCGCGCCACTATGCTACCCGTCCCGCCGCGCACGAAAGGATGCTGTATAGACTCCCCGTCCTCGTGATAGGTTCCAGTGATGCCGACGAATTGCCTGATCCTTATCGATATGCAGAACGACTTCCTCGATCGCCTCGGGGACGCGGGTCGCGCGACGCTGATTGAGAAGACGAATCAGCTGATAGACAGCTTTCGAGCTTCGGGATGCCCGATCGTCTGGGTTCGGACGTTATTCGAGGAAGACTTGAGTGATGCGTTCCTGGAGATGAGAGACAGGCAAATCGCGGTTGCGATAAAGGGCTCCGCGGGCGCCGAACTGCATCCCGAACTGAAACCTGACGACGGCGACATCTTCGTCAACAAGAAACGCTACAGCGCGTTCTTCGGCACGGACCTGGATCAGATCCTCGACGACCTGTCCCCGCGCGAGATTACGCTCGCCGGCGTCAATACCCACGCCTGTGTTCGTACGTCGGCGATAGACGCGTACCAGCGAGATATGCGACTGCTGCTTGCGTCCGAGTGCATCGACTCGCTTGACGCGGAGCACGCGCGCATATCGATGGCGTACATGGACAACAAGATCGGCGTCGCCATGACGAATGCAGAAATCGCAAAGGCCATCGCCTGAGTGTGGGCTTAACCGGCTAGGTAGAAAACGCCAGTCGCAGGAAATTGTGGTAGCCGATCAGCTGCTTTGGCAGCAGCGTCTTGTCCTCGAGACAGCGAGACATGATGATCCCGCCCTCGATTACGGAGGTCAGCATATCGGCAAGTTCATCCGCGGTGTGTTCAACCTTAAGCGGATAGGCCGCCGCAACTTTCTCCAGCTGATCGCTGAACAGTCTCCGCCAGGACAGGACCCCTTCGGCCGTCAGTTGCCTGACCTCGTTGTTCAGGATATTCGATTCATACGTAAATGAGGCCACGAGGCAGCCAGGGTGGGTGTCCGGGAGCTCGGCCATCTGCTCGGCCATCAGCTTGACGAATATCAGCATCTGCTGAAGCGGGTCGTCGGTCAGCTCGTGGGCCCGGTCCATCAGCATCGTGAAGAATCGCGCGTCCTGGTCCAGGTAACGCAGCACCATGTGCTTGGCGAGATCGTTTTTCCCGTCGAAATGGTAGAAGAATCCGCCCTTGGTTATTCCGGACTCACTGATGATCTGATCGATCGACGTACCCGAGTAGCCGTTCTTCAGAACCAGTGCCTCGGCAGTCGCAAGGATGGTTTCGCGTGTTCTCTCGCCTTTTGTCGGCATTTTACTGTACCTACCGTCTGGTTTTGTTGATGGGGGGCGGGCGCCAGGCGCCCGGCCCGCGGTTTAAACGCAATATAGTTGCATGTTTTTAATGGGTTTTTTAAGAAAAAACGGAAAAAGTAACGCTTGTTCACTAGATCCTGGACGTCTTCAAAACTAACATATTTCGTACTAACCAGTCGGTTTCTTTTGAACAGTTTTGGAGGACCTATGCCCACACCGATTGACATTATTCTCGACCCCATCTCCCTCGGCGTGCTGGCGCTGTACGCATTGATGATGCTGTGGGAGGCACTGCTGCCAGCGAGGGCCTTACCGTCCGTCTCCGGTTGGCGTTTTCGTGCACTCGCGTCCTTTGCCGTGTATTTCTTCCTGTCCAGTTACCTGCCGCTGCTCTGGGATCCGATACTCGCGAATCACCAGTTCTTCGACCTGAGCGAGATAGGCGCAGTCCCCGGGGCGGTACTCGGCCTGCTGATCTACAACGCGATTCTCTACGTTTGGCACCGGTGCCTGCATGCCAGCGACGTCCTGTGGCTGGCCTTCCACCAGATGCATCACAGCGCGGAGCGTCTCGATACCTTCGGCGCCTTCTACTTCAGTCCGCTCGACATGGCGGGCTTTACGTTCGTCGGCAGCCTTGCGCTGACGCTGGTGGTGGGCCTGAGTCCGGAGGCGATAACGCTGTTTCTCTTCTGTGCAATGTTCCTCGGCATCTTCCAGCACGCCAACGTCCGTACGCCGCGCTGGCTCGGTTACCTGATCCAGAGACCCGAGAGTCATGCGCTGCACCACCAGAGAGGCGTGCACAGGAGCAACTACGCAGACCTGCCGATCTTCGATATCGTGTTCGGGACGTTTCGGAACCCGGAGGGATATGAACATGAAACCGGCTTTGTCGACGGCGCGTCGGCGCGGGTCGCCGACATGTTGCTGTGTCGAGATGTCTCCGGCGCGACCGACGCGAATATCCTGCAGCAGGGAGAGCCGTCATGATTGCGCCTAAGCAACAACAAGTGACCAATCTCGGCGCCGCGCTGCGCGAGCCCTATCGCCGCGCGCGAAAATCGGATGCCCATGCTTTGGCGGAACTCGTCAATTTCGCGGGCGAAGGGCTGCCTGTCTACCTGTGGGATTCGATGCGCGAGAAAGGACAGAGTGTCTGGGATGTCGGGCGCGAACGCGCGCGCCGGGAGGTCGGGAGTTTCTCCTATAAAAACGCGGTCGTCCGCCAGGACGATACACAGGTCACGGCGGCATTGATCGGCTATCCGCTGCCCGATCGCGCCGACCCCGCGGTCTACGATGACATGCCGGCCATGTTCATGCCGCTACAGGAGTTGGAGGATCTCGCGCTATCGACCTGGTATGTGAACGTACTCGCCGCTTACCCGGATTTCCGGGGCAGAGGATTTGGCGGTGACCTGCTCGCTATCGCCGAGGGCCTGGCAAGGGACGCCGGTTGCAGGGGCTTAAGCATCATCGTATCCGACTTCAACGAAGGTGCGCGTCGACTGTATGAACGCAACGGGTACGAGGAGCGGGCTCGTCGGCCGATGATCAAGGAAGGCTGGGAGAATCCCGGTTCGGAGTGGGTGCTGCTGGTTCGGAGTCTCTAGTGCCTTAGAATCTGGCTGCGTCGAGACGTCGTCTACGAGAGGGCTTCGTTTCCTGCGCTGCGCGAGAATGCTTTGTCCTGTCGAGTTAATCCCGAACCAGGTACTGCACGCTGAACAGCCTGTTCTCATCGGTCCAGACATGCTCGACTGCAAAGCCCGCAGTTGCGGCAAGGTCTGCGAAGCCCTCCAGTGTGTACTTGTGTGAGTACTCGGTCAGAACGCCTTCGCCTGCATCGATCTTTATCGTGGCGTCGCCCAGCCGAACCGTCTGCGGCGACTCCGCGATAAGGCGCAATTCGATTCGCCCCTTTTCGACGTTGTAGCGGGCGTCGTGCCGGAATGCGCTGACATCGAAGTCGGCGCCAAACTCGCGATTAATGTGCGTCAGCATGTTGCGATTGAACCTGGCCGTGACACCTGCGCTGTCGTTATACGCGCGTTCGAGTATCTCGGTGTCTTTCTGCAGGTCGACGCCGATCAAAAGCGCACCGTGCGCGCCGGCCTCGGCATACATGACCTCCAGTAGCGCCCTGGCATCGGCAGGCGGGAAATTGCCGATCGTCGAGCCCGGGAAGTAGACGATGTTCTTGACCGGCATCACGGTCGGCGTCGGCAGATCGAACGGCTTCGTGAAGTCGGCGACCATCGGAATGATTTCGATATGCGGGTAGTCGCGACGCAGCGCTGCGGCCGATGCCAGCAGGTGCTCCTCGGAGATGTCGACGGGAACGTAGGCGGCCAGCGAATGGAGGTTCTGCAACAACACGTGTGTCTTCATGCTCGAGCCGCTGCCAAACTCGATGAGGCTCGCCTGCTCCCCGGCGAGCTCGGCAATCTCAGCGACACAATTCTGCATGATGCCGAGCTCGGTCTGCGTCGGATAGTATTCCGGCAGCTTCGTGATCTCGTCGAAGAGCCTGGAGCCGGTCTCGTCGTAGAAGTACTTCGGCGAGATCATTTTCTCCGGAAGGCTCAGGCCTTCGATGATCGAGCGCACTTCCTCTGTGTCCGGAGTTGCTATCTGTCGAACCGTGTTTTCAGCCATGGGGCTTACGCGTCCTTTGCGAGTCGAATTCCTAAGAACTGCCAGCGGGCGTCAGGGTAGAAGAAGCTGCGGTAGGTCGGACGAATGTGGTCGGCGGCGCTGACGCAGGATCCGCCGCGCACCGTCATCTGGTTGCACATGAACTTGCCGTTGTACTCGCCGAGCGAACCGTCCAGCGGCCTGAAGCCAGGGTAGGCGGAGTAAGACGAGGATGTCCACTCCCAGTTGTCGCCGAAGAACTGCGAGCCAGGCGAAGACGCAGGCTGCCAGAGCCCTGCCTCGAGCAGATTGCCACGTACCTCGTGTTCACGGGCTGTCGCCTCCCATTCGAACTCCGTCGGCAGGCGCGCGCCGACCCAGCGGGCAAATGCGTCTGCTTCATAGAAGCTGACATGCGTAACCGGCGCATTCAGGTCGAGGTCTCTTAATCCTCCGAGTGTGAACTCCGCTTCATGATCCTCGCTCCAGTACAGCGGGCGGTCCCAGCCCTGTTGCTGGATCGTCGCCCAACCGTCGGACAACCACAGGTCACATTTGCCGTAGGCCCCGTCCCGGATGAAGTCACGATACTCGCCGTTGGTGATAAGGCGGTTGCCTATTCTGTGCGGGTGCAGCAGTGCCTCGTGCCGCGGGGTTTCGTTGTCGAAACTGAAGCCCGCGCCGTCGTGACCGATTTTGGTGATGCCACTGCTTCTGTCGATAAAGTCATAGGCATCGACGGAAGTCGACTCCGGCAGCGGCAGCGACGGGTTCATCGCCGGCTGAAGCGGCGAGCAGGACAGCACGTGCTTGATGTCGGTCAGCAGCAGCTCCTGGTGCTGGCGCTCGTGGTGCAGCCCGAGGTCAACCCGGAACTTCAGGTCTTTGTCGTCGCGTTGTTCAAGCAGCGCGGTAACGGCATCGTCGACATGACGGCGGTAAGCGATGATCCTGTCCAGCGTCGGCCGCGACAGCAATCCCCTGCGGGGGCGCGCATGCATCTGCCCGGCGGTGAAGTAGTAGGAATTGAAGATGAAGTGAAAGTCTTCGTCGAAGACGGCATAGCGGTCGTCGTAGGGTTTTAAGACAAAGGTCTCGAAAAACCAGCTGACGTGCGCGAGGTGCCACTTGGTCGGGCTGACGTCCGGCATCGACTGCACGACCGCGTCCTCCGGGGCGAGTGTGTCGCACAGCGCGACGGACCCGGAGCGAACTTCGCGGAAGCGACTGGCCAGGTCTGTCGGCGCAGAGGGGTCGACGGACGATGCGGGGCTCGCCATAAAATTTGAATGCGTTGCCAAGCGGGTTTCTCACCCTACCGCAACAATTCGACATTCACCACCGTGCCCGGATGCCATTCGCGGCGAGCAGGATGCCCGGCTAGCGCAGCGGTAGCTCCGTTTTCCTCTGTACCGTTCTGATCGCGACGCTCGAATTGACGCGGGCCACGCCGGGCAGCCGCGTCAGCGCATCCCGATGAATCCGTTCGAAATCCGCCATGTCAGAAACGACGAGACGCAGCAGATAGTCGAACTCGCCGGTCATCAGGTAGCACTCCATGACCTCGGGAATGTCGCGGACGGCGGCCTCGAACGCGGCGAGCTCGCGCTCCTCCTCACGTTGCAAACCGATCTGGACGAAGACATTGCCCGACAGCCCGGCAGCCTGCTGGTTCACGAGGCAGGCATAGCGCTCGATCAGGCCGCTGTCCTCCAGCACCCGCACGCGCCGCAGGCAGGCCGATTCCGACAGGTTGGCGCGGGCCGCCAGCTGAACATTGCTGATTCGCCCGTCACGTTGCAGCGCCTCGAGAATGGCGCGGTCGTATCTGTCCAGCTTCATCGACGTTTAATTGCGCGTTAAAACCTTAGATCACAATAAAATGCCACATATGCACGCCTATGTCCCGAATTTCGCAGGGTAATGGCATAGAAACGCGGCTATTCTATTTCTACAAAGAATAAATCACGGAGAATCGCCATGAAATTATGTGAACCCAAGGAAATCCAGACGCTGGAATTCCGGGTCGGTATGACCCCCGCCGGCGTGCGAGAACTTGTCCATGACGGCCACTCGGTCATTGTCGAGACCAACGCTGGCGCCGGCATCGGCATGAGCGATGCCGATTACGAAGCCGCGGGCGCCGAGATCGCGCCGACCGCCAAGGCGGTCTTCGACGCGGCAGAGATGATCGTCAAGGTCAAAGAACCGCAGCTCAACGAATGCGCGATGCTGCGTGAGGACCAGTTCCTGTTTACCTACCTGCACCTGGCTGCAGACCCGAAACAGACCGAGGCGCTGGTCAAATCCGGGACGACGGCGATCGCCTATGAAACCGTTACGGCTGACGACGGCTCGTTGCCGCTGTTGACGCCCATGTCCGAGGTGGCCGGTCGCCTGTCGATCCAGGCCGGTGCCTTTGCGCTGCAGAAAGCCAATGGCGGACGGGGCGTCCTGTTGGGCGGCGTCCCCGGCGTGCTGCCCGGCAAGGTCGTCGTCATCGGCGGCGGCGTCGCCGGCGCCAATGCGGCAGACATGGCCGTCGGGCTTGGCGCCGAGGTCACGATCCTCGACCGTTCGCTGCCACGCCTGCGCCAGCTCGAAGAACAGTGGGGTGGCCGCGTGAACACGGTCTACTCGACCAAGCAGGCCATCGACGACCTGATCCCGGAAGCCGATCTCGTTGTTGGCGCCGTGCTGATCGCCGGCGCCGCGGCGCCGAAGCTGGTCTCCGCGCAGAACGTCAAGGACATGCACACCGGTGCAGTCCTCGTCGACATCTCGATCGACCAGGGCGGATGCTTCGAGACGAGTCGGCCGACGACGCACGCCGAGCCGACCTACATCGTCGACGACACGGTCCATTACTGCGTGACGAACATGCCGGGCGCGGTGCCGCGCACGAGCACGTTCGCGCTGACGAATGCGACGTTGCCATTCGTTAAAGACCTCGCCAACCACGGTTGGGTCGAAGCGCTGCGTCGTGACCCGCATCTTGCCAACGGGCTGAACGTGCATGCCGGGCATGTGAATCACGAAGCGGTGGCTCACGATCTCGGCTACGAATACCTGTCCGCGGCGGATGCGCTGAAGGCCGCCTGACACGGTGCATCGAGAGACCGTTGCCGGCGCAACGGCGCTGGCAACCGGTCTCGGCGTTGACGTATGCTCCACTGCATCAGATGGGGAGATACACATGCGCCTGGCTACATTTCTGGTTGGACTCGCAATACTGTTAATCGGACCGGCTTCCCAAGCGGAGACCGAAGCCGCTTCCACTCCGGCAGAGAATTACAAGCAATATTGCGCGCTGTGCCACGGTGACGATCGCAAGGGGTACATGAATGACCATGCGCCGTCGCTCGTGACCGAGACCCTGTTCGTCAACGGTCCGATCGTCCCGTTTATGACGATCTCCTACGGCCGCCCCGGCACGCCGATGGGGCCCTACCTCGACGAGATCGGCGGGCCAATGACTAACCCGGAGATTCGCGAGCTGGCCGGCTGGCTAGCAGCATCGGCGGGTGTCGAGCCACAGCGCCCGAGCCTCGATCACCTGAAGCCCATCGAGGGCGACGCCGAGCTCGGCAAGAAGATCTACGCGGAAAATTGCGTCGACTGTCACGGCGCGAAGGGTGAGGGCGGCGAGGGCACGGCGCTAGGCAACCCGACGATGCTTGCAGTCACACCGGACTCATTCCTGAAGGCGGCGATCCAGCGCGGGCGCGAGGGCACGCCGATGGAGAGTTTCGCAGAGGTCTTGTCGGAGGACGAGATCAATTCGGTCGTCGCGTTTCTAAGGTCACGCGCGTCAGGCTGGGACGTCGAGGACATGCAGTTCGACGAGCCGCCGACGCTCGACAACATCGTCGTCAATCCGGACGGCGAAGCGCCGGAATTCGACCTCGTCGACAATCGCTACGTCATGGCCGAGGATCTCAATGCGGCGCTCGAAGACGGACGTCGAATGATCCTGATAGACACCCGCGTGCCATATTTCTGGGCGATGGCGCACATACGCGGATCGCTTCCGGTCCCTTACTACAGCAGCGGTCGGGAACTCATCGCAGCGCTGCCGAAAGACGGCACGTGGATCGTTGCCTACTGCGAATGCCCGCGCGCGGCGGCCGACAGCGCCGTCACGCGCCTGCGAGAGCTCGGCTATAACAACACGGCCGTCCTCTACGAGGGCTACGCCGGCTGGTCTGCACTCGGATACCCGGTCACCGCGGGACGCGTCGATCCGAGCAAG
>JAAUYD010285375.1_pt1 | contig 13653 bp, 9 predicted proteins | sample 7278101 | NCBI WGS metagenome assembly JAAUYD01 (sample SAMN14350128, study PRJNA611818) | marine sediment metagenome | isolation source: surface marine sediment (0.6m) | place: French Polynesia: Moorea | collected 2018-08
AAGGAAGTCTTTAATTACATGGGTACAGTATTTACTGACAAAAACCCTCAAACCTTTGCTTGTTAAAGCTTGAAGGTCTCTGTAGTACATTTGCTCTGGGGTAACTTCAGCTTAAGCATTAAAACTCAAGTAATTATTCTCCTTCTGTGATTTCCAGTCTGTAGGGAAGATAATCATTTCTGTCATAAGATCCAATCCAAACGTTATATTCTCCTGGAAGCCACTCACCAGTAATAGCGGGATTTTTGCCTTCAAAATCGTCATTACACCAGCTACCCCCGGGACCCTCAATCATCAGAGTTGTATCTCGGGGACTTTGTACTTGCAGTTTTAAATAATCAAATTTTCTCGTTAACTGAAGAGTGTGATCTGGTTCTCGATCGAAAAAACCTTTACATGGACCAGTCGGAGTTTGGGTTCTCTCTGAAAGTTGATTGGCTGGAATTTTTCCACCACTCATACCACGTACAAATCGGGACTCTGAGTCAAATTCGTCACCAATAATAATATCTTCAAAAATTGGTTCTGGAGTCTCATCTGCATTCGCGACAAACTTAATATTTGATAAAGTAAGGAGAGTTATTATTAGCAGACATAACTTTAAACTTCGATTTATCATTATTATTTGCCATTCTGATTAGATGATTTTAAGTAGTTTGAATGACATTTATTTTACAAACTGAGTTCCCCTTTTGGGAGTAATTGCTGACAATTTATTTGACAATTTTTTTTTAACTGATATCAACAGCTTAATATTAAATTTATGAGGAATGGGTATTAGCGGAGCGTTGCGTAAGCAATTGGGTAATTGGCAATGGGAAAAACCAATTACCAATTATGAATGATTAAATATTAGCCATAAACCAATAAACCCAAAAAATACGTCACACAAACCTACGTTAAAAGTATTTAGATATTTAGCCTTCAATCCACTGCTGCTAAAGCTTGTGTCAAGCGTAGTTTATCCAACTTAATTTTATTAAGTAGCAACCAAGATTGCATCAGGTCAGGACCATGAAGTTCGCCAGTTAATGCAGCTCGCAGACTTCGCATCACTAAACCTTTCTTGACTTTTTGCTCTTTAACAATCTGTTTGATAACATCCCCTGCACTAGTTTCATTTATAGAAACTCGATCTTCCAAAGCTGCAATAATTGCTTCAATGGAGCTAGTAACTCCTTCTTTCTTTAATTGAGCGATCACTTCTCCACTATATTCTACCCGTGTAGTGAAAAATGGTTTAGTCATATCCACTACATTTTGCAGGCGATTTAAACTGGGTTGAGTAAGAGCAACTAACTGCTCTAACCACTGACGTTCTCTTCCATCAGCAAATTTATATCCAGCTTTTTCCCATACAGGTATAAGTAAATCAGTCAATCTATCTACCGGCATGTTGTGAATATACTGGCTATTAATCCAATCTAGCTTTGCCCAATCAAACTTTGCTCCAGCTTTATTTACCCGATCAAAGCTAAATTCTTTAGCTGCATCTTCCAAAGTAAAAATTTCCTGGGTTGAGTCTGGGGGAGACCAACCAAGCAAAGTCATATAATTAACCAAGGCTTCAGCAGTAAAGCCCATTTCCTGAAAATCACAAATAGAAGTTACGCCATCTCGTTTAGAAAGCTTGCGTCCTTCCATATTAAGAATTAATGGAGTGTGAGCAAATTCTGGATTTTTTGCCCCAAAAGCTTCATAAATTAAAATTTGTTTGGCGGTATTAGCAATGTGGTCTTCTCCCCGAATCACATGGGTAATTTGCATATCCATGTCATCTATAACCACAGCAAAATTATATAAAGGTTGACCGATGTCATCTTCAGCAGCACGAGCAATGACCATGTCACCCCCCAAGTCACTACCTCGCCAAACCATTTTGCCTCTCACCAAGTCATTCCAGACTATTTCGCGATCGTCATCGATTTTAAAACGAATAACGAAACTACGACCTTCAGCTTTAAAAGCTGCTTCTTGTTCTGGGGTCAGGTTACGGTGACGGTTGTCGTAACGGGGAGCTTCATTTCTAGCCTTTTGAGCTTCTCGTAATACGTCTAATTCTTCTGCTGTTGTGTAGCAGCGATAGGCTAAACCTTTATCTAAAAGGGTTTGTACTCCTTGTTTGTACAAATCTAAACGTTTTGATTGGAAAAATGGACCTTCATCCCAATTTAATCCCAACCAACGTAGCCCCTCAAGAATATTTTCTGTATACTCGGGACGCGATCGCGATGTATCGGTGTCTTCAATTCGCAAAATGAATTTACCACCAAGGTTACGAGCAAATAACCAATTAAAAACAGCTGTCCTGGCTGTACCAATATGTAAATTTCCAGTAGGACTAGGAGCAATACGGACTCTAACAGTCACTGTTAATTCTCTCTTTAATCGTGCATAAACAATTTAGCTCAGATTTGAATATCATAGAAAGATATAAAATCTAAGCTAGTAAAAGCTAATTAAATCAACGGGACCGACGGGGCTCGAACCCGCAACTTCCGCCGTGACAGGGCGGTGCTCTAACCAATTGAACTACGGTCCCTCAACTGGTGACTAACTAATTATCCCTATGAGGTAGGGAGTTGTCAAGGGTTTACTCAAATTTTTTCCACGGTTTTTTTTCATAGGTTTTTGATCTTGGCTTACTTGCTCCTTACCTCTGCTGTGATGGGTACTTTCAAGACTCGAGAGACTGCAGAATCTGAGCTTGTATTTGCTTGTATTTTTCCTGCAATAGCTGCTTACTGAGTTGAGCTTGATGAGAATTTCGTAAGTTTTCACTCTTGGATAAGCAGGTTTTTAATAATTGTCGTTGTTCGGAATCGATTGCTGCACTTGTAATGTGGCTACAATGGTGGGGAGCTTCCAGGGAAAATATAACTAAAGGGTAACGTTTACTTTCTGCAAGTGAAGTGACTAAAAAGCGATGTTCTGGATTGTGCATGTCTAAATAACTTGGTAACCACTTGGGAGAAATTTTAGGTTGATAAAGTGCAGTTAACCACAGCAACATAGGATGAGGAGAAACAAGAAAAACAAATTCGTTGTAACAAATAGAATGTAATCGGCTTTGAATGTCTTGTTGAGACATCATCAAAAATAGTGCGGTGACATAACCCTGTTCGAATTCCACTAAACGAGGGAAGACAATTTCTTTGATAGGTTTATCTTTCTTCCAGACTAATTTCCAACAAGTTTTTTCTAGAGATGGATTTAACCCAGAATCGGAGTGAATAATATTCAAATTTTTATTGGTAGAAGTTTTACTTGTAATTTTATTAATACTTTTATTCTTCTTAGTATTCTGATATTTTTCTGTAGGGATTTGAGTTTTATATTCTCCAGACTTTACTGGTTGATTAAAATTATCAGTAGCTTCTAGCTTGAAACTTTCTAAAACATTAAGAATCTCATTCAAATTTTGGGGGCGATCGCTCTTAGATTTTGCCAAACAACTCATAACTAAACCCTCTAATACCTTAGGTATTTGCAGTTGAGGACTAATATTGCTAAGTGTCTGTGGTGTTTCAAATAGATGTGCTTGATACCAAGCACCAAAATTATCGTTTGCTAATTTCCAAGGTTTCTCACCTGTAAGCATTTCATACATTATTACTCCCAAACTATAAATATCAGAACAATGATCTAGCTCTTCATCTTGAAACTGCTCAGGAGAAGAATAAGGTAATGAGCCACTAAAACCATTCACTGTTGCAAGAGTTGCAGCAGTATTAAGAAACTTGGCTACACCAAAGTCTAATATTTTGACTAATTGACCCAATATGCGATCGGGAATAACTAATATATTGCTTGGTTTTATATCTCTATGTATTAAAGGATAAATTTTCCCATCAATTTTAATCCCTTGATGAGCACAATGTAAGCCCAAACAAATTTGACGTGCCAGATTAATAAATTTATCTAAAGACATTGGCATTAAATCTTGCAAGCTTTTTCCCTGTAAATATTCCATTACATAAAAAGGCTTACCCAATTCACTTAAGCCAAAATCTGTTACTTTTACAATATGTAAAGTTTTCTGACTCAATGCTGCACAAATACGAGCTTCAGAAGCAAAATTCTGTAATTGTTTTGGGTCAAAAAAAGTTGATGAAAGAAATTTTACAGCAACTGGAACTCCCGCAAGCAAAACATCTTCTGCTAAAAAGATTTCCCCCATATCACCTTGAGAAATTAATCGCTTAAGTTGATACCGATTAAGCAATAATTCCATATCATTTGGAGATATGGTAGAAAAAAAAGTATTATTATTCATTATTTGGAGATGCTCCAGCAATAATTTTTATAAATAATTTTTATGAATGTTTTATGAGAAATTTTATACGTATATATAATATCAGCTAATTTTGAAAGACATTAATTTTTCTAGATATTTGGAGCAGAAATTGACTACTTTTTTCGATGTTGATTGAACTGCAATTTTATGTAATTGTTTTCGTTTAAATTTTTCAAATTTGCATTTTAAAAATGCTTGACTTTGCTTTGATGAAATTACTGGCTGGAATATCTGATAACTTTCTAAACAATCTGATAATTTTTGGCGTTGATGTGGATCAAGATTTATTGTCATAACATGAGAACAATTATCAGGATTTTCTAAAGAGAAAAATAACAAATGATAATAGCCTTTTTCAAATAGCAACTGAAGTATATTTAAGTTTTTATTATCTTTTAAATCTAAGAAATGAGATAACCAGCCAACCAACTCTAGTTTAGGAGCTTCAAGCATAGTTATCCATAATAACATTGGATATAAATCTGTTTGACTAATAAACTCTGCATGATGAGACTTTTTAGTAAATTTCTTAATTTCTTTTTTTGGCAACATTACCATAATAATAGGAATATCACCTTCTCTAGTATTTAATGTATGTGGAAAACATATTGGCTCTACAGGCTGCTTTTGGGGCCATTTTGTTTGGAAACAAATTTTTTCTGAGAAAAAAGTATCAAGTATAAATGCATTTTCTTTATAATTATTTGCCAAAAAACTATCTGTCTTATAAAAATTTAATTTTGGGGAAGAATTTATGTTTTCTAAATATAGAATAATTTCATCGATATTTTGTGGTCTTAAGCTAGGATCTTTAGCCAAACAACTCATTATTAGTTGTTGTAATGATTGTGGAATTTTAAATTGAGGAATTATTTCTTTAAAGTTAAATGGGCTTTGGAAACGATGAGCCTCATGCCAACTACCAAAAGTATTATTTTTAGTATACAAGGGATGCTTACCAACAAGCATCTCATACATGATTATTCCCAAACTATAAATATCAGATGATACATCTAATAATTTATATCCATCCATATATTCTGGAGAACAGTAAGGTAAATTATGAATCAAAGATTCTGTAAATGCTACCTGAGAAAGTTCTGCAAGAAAATTGGCAATTCCAAAATCCAGAATTTTAATAATCTCACCCTTTTTAATATCATCAGTAATAAAAATATTTTCTGGTTTAAGATTGCGATGGATAATCGGATAAAGTCTTCCTTTAAGAGTAAGACCGCTATAAGCACATTGTAAACCTAAGCAAATTTGATGACATATATTTAAAAATTTAGGTAAAGTTAAAGAACGCGAAGTAATTATATGCTTGAGATTTTTACCTTGGAGATACTCCATGACATAGAAAAGATTTTGATCGTCGGTTACTCCATAATCTAAAACGCTTACAATATGATTATTTTTCAATCCAAGTTGAGTAGCGATAAAAATTTCTTGCACAAACTGTGGGGATATTTGTCGGTCTTTCGAGTTTAAAAATAAAATTTTTATTGCTACTGGGGTTCCACCTTTTGCTGCATCTTCAGCAAGATAAACTTTACTAACCCGACCTTTACCAATTAAATCTCTGATTAAATAGCGGTTATTTAAGAGTTTACCAATGTTCAAATCTAATTTTGTTTTATGGTGAAGCAAATTATCATATGTTTGATGTAGCATATATATTTATCTAGATTAGAAGTAGATGCTATTTATTGGAAAGTATATTTCCCATATATTTCCCATATATTTCCCGTCATGAATCAGATTAATAAATAAAAAACTGTTTATTATATTGAATTAATAAGTCTTTAAATTAAACATAAATCACCTAGTAAAATCACCTTTAAACATGGTTTAACATATTATTTTTGCGATGTGGATGAGAAATAACACTGAATCATAAGTTAAGGAGAAGAATAGCTGTATTCCAATAGGTAAATTCACTTATAGCAGTAAGCATATAGGTTAGAATATCTATTTTGCTTAAAAGGTAAGAGGGTAAAGAGAACATGGAACAGAAAAATGTCCCAAACCAAAAGCATATTGTTATAAATTAATTCACGGTTCGAATCTCTAAGATCAATATAGATTTATTGACACTTATATTGATTGATAAATATCAAGCTTAGATAAAAAGTTAATGATTTCGAATTCTCAGATTATTTCTATTCAGCACATTCACATTTATGTTGATATATATAAGTATTCAACACAATTATTAGGGGTTTTTCTCTGTTTTGAACCCCTGTTTATTAATTAATGATTTGAATTTGGAATAAGGCGGCGTAGTAATTGCATCAAAGGTGATTCTACTTTAAACTTAAAGGCAAGTATCTGAGTACGCTGAAGAGAGTTAAAATTATTATCGCTGACAAGAATTAATGATTGCTGTCCGTCCGGTAATTTTGGTCCGAGAGTTAAACCTTCAATATTATCAAGCGTGACATTGAGTTTTCTCAAATCAAATAACATTTTTTTCTTAACCGGTTTGAGATTTTGGTGGTTATTTTTTAGTAAGCTGTCAATATTGTGAATATCATCTGCTGTTTTTGTCGAAACTTCAAACAAAGCAATATAAAATCCCAAACCTGTAAAAGTTCTTTCTACACTTAGAAAATTTTCTTTATTATCCAGGGCTAATAAATCGGTTAAGCCACTGGAGTATTTACGAGAAATTTTGAAAAATGAATTAACCGCTTGAGTAGGATAAATGAATTCTTTTTCTAGTTTCTGAGTCAACAAATTGTAGCGTAAAATTCGACAGGGACTACTAACTTTTGGTTTAGCTTCTGAACCATCTTGAATTAAAGCATTTTCAGTTGCTGTAAATAAATATTTTCTATCGGGTGTAATGGTAAGACTTTCAAAAGCTAAATTATTACGAATACCTTTTTTAGAGTCTTGTGTGGGTGAAAACTTATTAGGAATTGATAAATTACTTACTTCCTTGCCAGAAGTTAAAGAAAATTCTTTAATAAAGGGATTGATTAATTTATTGGCATTACCTTCTGAAGAGATAAAAATATTGTCCCGATCCGTCAAAGCAATTGCTTCGGGGTCGACTGTTCCAGGTGCAAAGGATTTACCATTTTCATCTAATAATGTAGTTACTGCAACTGCTTTCAAACCATCCTTCTCGAGACTACCTTTACTCAGATCGATCCCCAATGTATAAAAGCGAGCAGGTGCTTTTTGACTGCGATCATCGGAAATACTGTAGTACAAACGATTCTTTTCATCATAAGTGATTCCAGATAAACCTCCCAACTGGGTATTTTGAAAAGAATAACTCGTAGGTAAAGTTGCTTCTCCGATAAATTTTAGATCTCTAATTTCAAAAGTATTATTTGAAAAGCTATTAATTAGTAAAGTAATAATTAAAATTGAAATAAAAAGAAAAATCAGACCAGGTAAAGACAAAAATTTTCGGATTATTATCATTTTTCGCTTATCAGATTTCACTTATCACTTTTAAGTTATACTGTATATTTTCTGAATTCTGAATTCCATTAGTAACTAGGTTCACAACTGATTTTTAAAATAAGAAGAACACTACTAACTTAGTAATTATAAGTATTCATCGCCATGTGATGAGGGGAATTTGGGTATCCTAATTAACTTAACAATAACTATGCCTAGCATTTTAGGTGATGTGTTTAATTGTACCTTTTAAAGGTGTTGCACATAGCCTGCTATCTTAAATATTGAATTTTTGGTTTGGATCTTATTCCTGTTCTTTCTGAGTTGAAACAACACCCCAGGGATATTCTTTTTCTACAAATTCAACCAGCCAATTTTTAACACTGTAAGTAGCGCGACAATCATCTTCGTTATAGCTCTGAATAATTTCTAATAAATTTCTATCACCTGTTTTTAACCATTGATCGTACCAGTAAATACATTTAGCCCCGCTGGCTTCACTATTACGCCATTTAAACCCTAACCATTTAGCAATGGCTTTTAAGGCATAGCTTTCCACTGGTAAGGTGACACTTTGAGTAAGTTGTTCGTAGATATCTACAAATCGATTTAATATAGGTTTTACTATACTTTGGGGAGTACGATATAACTTTCCAAGACTTTTAACAGTATCAAATTCGTAAACACAAAAATGATATATTGGCGCTTCCGGATACTGGCACATTAAATCTGTAAATTGCCGCCAAATTAATTTTTCATCTTTCGGTCTTTCCGCTAAAAAAGAATAAAATTCTTCGGTTTGAGTTTGTTTGTTAACAACTAAAACACCCAAAAGATAGTTTAAATTTAAATCAGGTTGTGCTTCGATATCAAAGTAAATTTCTATGGGAGCACTACGGACAATATCCTCTGCAAAAATTTGGGATTTACGGGATAGTGATGAAGGTTTAGGAATTATTTTTTTGGGGAAGCTAGTTTGGTAAGAATTATAAGGAGTTATCTGAGCTTTGTTGCTGCGAATATTTGGCTTAGGAAGCTGAGGATTTGTTACATTATTTTTACTTCGCAGGGTTAGTTGTGGTAAAACAAATGGACGATTTTGAACAAATGATTGAGCTTGTAAAATGATTTTTGCAGCAATTATGCGATCGAAACCCGGTAAATCTTCTAGTATTTCAGGATTGATGTTAGCAAGGGTTTCAGGATTGTTAATACCCAAAGTTTGAAGTTGAGTGTAACGAATAGGGGTTACCCCAGGTAATAACGAAAGATGTTTCTGAGATTTCGCATCTGCGTAACAATTTGCATACCAATGACACAAACTACACTTCTGCCGGGAAATGAAAAGTTCAGGTGCAATTTGTGATTCCATAACCTGGATGCATTCAATAAGTTTTTCATGCATCAAGGGCGTCCATTTAGTCAAGTCAACTTGATAAGCAGTATCTTTTCCACGTAACAATAATAAAGCTGTGGGCGGTGGACTACCCTGTATTTTTGCCAGTACATAGGCGTGAAATGCTGCGAGAATTTGATACTCTTGCTTAGGACGTTTGCCTAATTCAATACTAGCTGGAATGTAAACCCAATCTCCAAAAGGAGAATTTCCTGGTTGCTTAATAAGTAAATCTGGACAACTCAGGAGCAAATGCTTGTTACCATAATAAACCTGCAATACTCCTTGATGAATACTTGCTACTCCCTGCCGCATTAATTCAACTGTTGCTGCTTTCCCAGCTTGAGTATCCCTTTGGGGATAATCGGGTTGCTGAAAAATCCACTTTGCCAAGACCTTTTTTTTTCGAAAATTTTTGTCTTGTTGTAACTTATGTAACAAATCACTAACCGTATCTCGCTGACTTCTATCTTGATAAATATCTAAAAAAGGTCGGCGCTTGCAGCGTTGGTATTGCAGTAGTAGTTCGGCATTTATTAACATTCCTTTAAGTTAACAAAATTTTGTACGAGTTTGATTAACACAGAACGCTGAACTTCATGTTGGAAAAAGCACACCTGTAAATACTTCTTATAACCTCAACGAGACATTGAGTAATAGCCCATAAGTAGCAGATATACCAAAACCACAAGTTATGAAGACCATCTATTCTCCAAGGCCGATCCAGCAATTGTACAGCCATCGGCAACAATTCCCAGCATTAAACAATAAAACCTACTTTAATTATGGCGGTCAAGGGCCAATGCCTCAAATGGCAATCCAAGGAATCATTCAAGCTCAAACTAACATTCAGCATCTTGGTCCTTTTGGAAAACAAGTAAATGAATGGATACAACAAGAGGTTGCAGCAACTGCAGCGACCATTGCATCTGAGTTAAATGTACCCAGGGAGACGATTACCTTAACAGAAAACGTGACATCGGGCTGTAATATTGCAATGTGGGGCATTGATTGGCGCTCTGGAGACCATTTGCTACTTTCCGACTGCGAACACCCTAGTATTATTGCTATGGCACAAGAAATCGCCCGTAGATTTGACGTGGAAGTAAGTATTTGCCCATTGATGTTAACCCTAAACGAGGGAGATCCAGCTGAAGTTGTTGCCCAACATCTTCGTCCCCATACTCGCTTAGTTGCACTTAGCCATGTGCTATGGAATACAGGACAAGTTTTGCCTCTAGCTCGAATTACTGAAGTTTGTAGAAATAATTCCCAGAAAACACAAATCTTGGTAGATGCAGCTCAGTCTGTGGGAATGTTACCTCTAAACCTGTCAGAATTGGAAGTAGATTTCTACGCTTTTACAGGTCATAAATGGTTGTGCGGACCTGGAGGAGTAGGTGGTTTATACGTTAAACAGGAAATACGGGATAATTTAAGACCAACTTTTATTGGTTGGCGGGGTGTAATTACTGATGACCAATGTCAACCAGTGGAATTGCAACCAGATGGACGTCGCTATGAAATAGCAACATCAAATTATCCGCTTTACGTTGGCTTAAAAGAAGCAATTCAAGTTCATCAACAATGGGGAACAGCAAGAGAGAGATACGAACAAATTTGTCGTAATAGTGAATATCTCTGGCATAAATTAACAGAACTCGATCATGTAGAATGTTTGCGGTCTTCCCCACCTGAAAGTGGTTTAGTATCATTTAAACTTGACACTAGTGAGCCACAAGCAAGTAAAAAATTAGTAATTTACCTTGAATCTCAAGGATTGTTAACTCGGAGTATTCTTGCTCCCGATTGTGTACGGGCTTGCGTGCACTATTTTACATTAGAGTCGGAAATCGACCAATTAATTGCACAAATTCAAAAGTTTGAAAGGAATTAATTTGGGTTGATTGGGAATTGGGGATTGAGCATAGCACTGCATACGACCTGTAGCATAGAGCCTGTTGGCGTCCCCAGAGCCGGTGACTAGCCTTAAACCCTAGGAAAACTTACCGTAAGATTGCTCAGCGTCAGCCATATAGCTATTAGGAATTAGTCGCCAATGCCCAATTCTCAATACCCAATTCTGAATACCCAATTCTCAATACCCAATTCTTAATACCCAATCCTTAATCTTCAATCAAATGAAAAGACCTATTTTATATGTAGCAATTACCAATCATGGTTTCGGTCATGCAACACGAACTGCAGCTGTAGCCGCAAACATTCAAAAATTATGCCCTCAGGTGTTATTGATTATGGTGACAGCTGCACCGAGGTGGTTGCTTGAATCTTATATAGAGGGTGATTTTATTCACCGTCCCCGCGCCTACGATTTTGGGATCGTACAAACCGACAGTCTAAAAATGGACAAAGCAGCGACCCTGAGCAAATTAAGAGCAATACAACGAGACCAAAATTCCATCATTGCTTCCGAAGTCAACTTTATCCGCCAAAATCACGTCCAACTAATTTTGGCAGATATTCCCTTCTTAGCTGCTAACATTGCTCGTGCTGCAGGAATACCTTGCTGGATGAATAGTAATTTTGGCTGGGATTTTATCTACCGGGAGTGGGGTGGGGAGTTTATTGAAATTGCTGACTGGATTGGAAGTTGTTATCAATTGTGCGATCGCCTATTCCGTTTACCCTTCCACGAACCAATGTCCGCATTCCCCAATATTACAGATGTTGGCTTAACCGGAGGATCGCCACGTTTTGAAATTGACAAACTGCGATCTAAGTGGAATATAACTTCAAATGTTGATAAGACTGTTTTACTCACCTTTGGGGGCTTGGGTTTAGAAAAAATACCTTACCACAACCTTAAGCGATATCCAGACTGGCAATTTATCACATTCGATCGATCTGCACCCGAGCTACCAAACTTACTAAAAGTTAACAATCACAAATATCGTCCAGTAGATTTTATGCCTTTGTGCTGTCGTGTAATTTCTAAACCCGGTTTTAGCACTTTTGCTGAAGCAACTAAAATTGGAATTCCAATTACCTCTATAACCCGCGAAGGTTTCGCCGAAGCTAAATTTTTACATGCAGGCATCGAGAATTATAACTACCACCAATTGATTACACCACAAACATTTTTCGAAGGTAATTGGGATTTTCTCTCTCAACCAATGAAAGCACCAAAATCTCCAGAATCTATTGATATTGATGGGAATGAAACAATAGCTAGTGCTGTAGTAAATTATATTAGTTGAATGTTAATCAGACATCAATCAAGTATCTTTAAATTTCAAATATGAATTTAAGAGATTAATTTAAGAGAATAATTTAAGATATATATTTCAAATATAAAACTAAAATGTAAATTTGTTTATGGGTAAAGTTGTATTTGGTTAAAATTATATATAGTTAAACTGAGAGATTGTCTTCAATATATGGGTAGATTTTCATAATAAGAAAAATCAATATAAATATTAATGCATTTTTGGTTGATTTTTCTTAAAATTTTGATGTTTCATATATGAAAGATGCCAGAATTAGCAAAATTGAAAAGTTAAAATTATCCTTGACATCCTTATTTTGAAGGTGCCATTGTTGCGATGATTGCTCAGCATTTACCTTTATCGACGAGATAATTTACAGTGGAGCAACAAAATGTAGACCCTCAAAAACCTACGATCCCCCAAATGGTAGTAGAAGCTATCCCTCAACCGAAAAGTCAAAATGGGACGGTTTCCGTAGGTGAAGAATCTAAAACTTCAGAGTCTGAAGAATCAGCGATACAAGACCCTGTAACGGTTAGGTTAGCGGCTCGGGATGTACGCACTGTTTTGGATAAACAAAAAGAAGAACGTCAAATATTGCTTACCCAAATGAACATCCTGTTTGTGACTAACACTGCAGTGCTTACCGTTTTGGCAATTTCTAGACTTTTGACTATTTTTACTATTTTTAACGCAATTGAGGTATTGTTAGTTTTATTAAACTTTATTCTTTTGATTAATGCCTTATTGCCCCGTCGATTTGTAATTACACCCGTTCCAAATGATGATTTTCTTGAGCGTTATCTGGCACTCTCTAACCAAGATTATGAATTACAGATGCTCGTTAACTTGGTAACGGCATATAATGCAAACAAGCAGACCATAGATGATATTTCTCAAACTTTGACTTATGCCGCCTATGTTACTTTAGGAGTTATTTTTGTTGCTGTACTACACTTGGGAACTGTTTACTTTATACCTGAGTTAAAAAGCCCATGAGTTCTGAGGAAGAAGATATGAAAACTTCTGAAAAACGCTTACCTTTGCCTAAGCCAGATCCGGCAAACATTAAGGTTTTAACCTCAAACCTGCCAAAAACCCCTATACTACCTTGGAATCAGTTTGATTCTCCTTGGCTTGATGACGAGGAAAGCGAAGCAGATAGTCCAGAAAAAACTGTAGAGGAAGAAGTAGATGCATTAGACCAGACTGACAAAAAAGAAGATGACCCTGATGAATCAGTAATTACCGAAGATGTGCAGAGCAACTCATCATCAGGTAAACAGTCTAACCATGACTTTGCTGAAGAACAACCG
>JAAUYD010010736.1_pt1 | contig 13652 bp, 13 predicted proteins | sample 7278101 | NCBI WGS metagenome assembly JAAUYD01 (sample SAMN14350128, study PRJNA611818) | marine sediment metagenome | isolation source: surface marine sediment (0.6m) | place: French Polynesia: Moorea | collected 2018-08
AAGGTGTCGTCGCCGAGCTCAGTGACGCGCATGCCGTTTTCGGACTTGATGCGCCGCACGTTCGGTTCGACCCCCTGCTCGACGTCGCCATGGATGAGCCCGTCCTCAAGCCTGTAGGTGATCAGCTGGTACGGATACGCGATGGGTGTCACCGGGTTGCCGTTGTACTCTGTCAAAATCTCTCCGGTCGCGGGATCCGTATACGCATAAGTCTTGCGTGTCAGGTGGATTACCCGTTCACCGTCGCCGCCGTCCGGCACCACGGTTGAACTGTCGAAGCCGATCATGCCGAACAGCAGTTCGCCCGACGGATAGCTGTAGACACCCCCCTGTGAAACCCAATGCACCGGCTTGCCGGTGCCGGCGCGTGCCTCAACCCAGGTTTGCAGAATATCGGCCGACGCGGGCCGGTGAAAAGCAAGTGACAACAGGATTACGACGAGTACGGCATCGAACCGGAATTTGGACATGGTTATTTCCCGCTTTGCTGGATTACTGACATCCAGGACAGATAAAGACGTTGCGACTGCCCATCGTATGTCGCTCTATGATCGAACCGCAACGATGGCACTCGAGGCCTTCACGGCCGAATACATAAAACCGATAGCGCTCGTATCTGAGACCACCGAGTTTGAGTGATTTGGCGAGGTCCGGTGCGACAGTGACGCCTCTTGTCCGGTAGGAGCGGCGCACAATCCTGAGCGTTTCGCGCGCTAGCGTGTCGATCTGCTGATCGCTGAGAGTGGACGGCTTGGTTCTGGGATTCAGCGCTGCGACCCACAGAATCTCTGATCGCAGATAGTTGCCGTTGCCGGCGAGAAACCTCTGGTCGAGATAGAGACTCCCTAGCGCGCGATTCCGGAACTGCGGGTAGCGCAAGCGTTCGGCAATTCCAGTTGCCGTCAGCTTGCTGTCGAGCAAGTCCGGGCCGAGACGGCTGAGAAAGCGATGCCGCTCAAGCTGCTCATCGTCGAGGACTTCGATGTCCGACGCGCTATACAGCAGCGCGCTGTGAGTATCGGTTCGCAACTCGAGCCGCAACTGTCGCGAAGTCCGCGGCATTCGCGGTCGCTTCATCGTGTACCAGCGCCCATAGAGCTGATTGTGGCTGTAGATCGTCAGATCGTTGTCGAAACGCGTGAGCATAGCCTTGCCGCGAGTCGATACGCGCGTAACGATTCGATCGGTAAGCTGCTTTTCGTAACGAGTGAGGGCCGGCAAGCCGAAATGGACATGCTCTATGGCTTTGTCCTGGATGACGGCTGCGACTCGGTCCGCTGCGCGGCGGATTTCCGGACCTTCAGGCAATCCAGAGCTCCCTACCAGTGCGCGGTACCGGGATCGCCCTTGAACGGACCGCAGACCTCGCTGGTAACCCAGCCGCCATAAAACTTGCCGGGCTGAGGTGTCACACGCTCGCCACCCAAAAAGCATTCTACGCGACCGGGATAGAAGGCGAGAAAGCCCCTGATCGTTTCGAATCGCGGTCTGGGCCTCTCGTAGGACCAGGCAACGGGTCGATCAAGGTCCGGCAGCAGCCCCCAGTAAGAAGCCGCGCCCTTCCATTCGCAAATCGTGGCGCCCGCGATACGCGTCAACATCCCGAGGTCTACATCTTCAGGCGGAACATAGAAAGTCGGCGGGCTCGCTGTTTCCATGACTTTATAGCTTGCTGCCGACTTGGCGATCACTGCATTGTCGGATCGAATTTCGACGATGCGCGAATCGCGCTCTACCGCCGGCGGACGCGGGTAATCCCACACGGACTCCTGCCCGGCGCCCGGGGTGGTCGCGAAATCGGGGCGCTGGACATTCGCGACGGTGAGGGTTTTGCGGAAGATGCTCGAACTCATGATCGACGTATCTTACGCCACAATTCCTGCAATCGACGCGACCGATACAAAAGGATACGAATGCACGGCTTGTGTCTGCGTCAGGCGAAGCCGAGGCCGTCAAGTAGCAAACGACTATCGGCATAGAGTCGATCGAGGTGCGGTGCAAGCGCCGGGGGCGGCAAGAGGGTACTTGCCGTCTCGGTAGTCAAGCACTTGTCGGCGATACGCTGCTCCCGGACGTCTTGCGGTATTTCCTCGAAGTCGGGCCGCTGCAGCAGCGCCAGAGACAAATGGTCTGCGGTTTGCAGGCAGAATTGTGTCGCGTTCACCGACCCGGCGACGATCTCACCTTCGATCGGCGTGTGATGGAGTCGGATGGCCTCGCTGATAGATTCGGGCAGTTGCCAGTGCACGCAGGCGCGATATCCAAGCTCGCTGTGCGTAAACGCGTACACCTCTACATCAGCCTCGATGAGCTCTTCCGGGGTTTCCCAGTTACTCTCGTCGACCTCGAGCAATTCCGGGGCGGCATGTTCGAACATGACGAAGCGCCCGATGTCATGCAGCAGGCCGATCAGGTAGGCCTCGGCGGGATTGACCTCCAGTTCGGGGACAATCTCGGCAATCTTTGCAGCAGCAAAAGCGGTGAACACCGAGTGCTGCCAGAGGCTGATTTCATTTGGCTTGGTCGGGAGGAAGACGCGCTGCACGGCTAGCGAGGCCACGAGGCTGCGAATGGATTCGACGCCCATGCGTGTCAGCGCATCGCGAATCGACACCACGGGTGATACAGGTGCAGACGCGGAGGAGTTCGCGAGCGCGATGACACGCACGGCGAACGCCGGGTCTTCCTTCGTCAGCTTGCCGAATTCCTCGAAGTAGTTCTCTGAGTTCTGGTCGAGTTGGAGGATACGTACGAGCACCTGCGGCAGCAGCGGCAGCTCGTCAATCTTTCGCTCCATGCTGTTAAGCGCCTTTTTGGCGGCTGCGTCCACAAGCTCTCTCTGGATTGGATCAAGTCTCAGTACCTGTACACTGTATCGGCTGCCGGAGGTGTCGCTTTAGTCGCCGTATGGCACACTGATTGCGGAGTATTCCTGGGGGGAATCCATGACAACAGTTCGTTTAATGACGGTGCTCTTAGCCGTGTCAGCAGTAGTGTCCTGGACGGCGGTCGCGGACGACCACGGTACGGATTCGGTCTACCTGAGCGTGGACTGCATGAAGTCATCGGCCATACATTACGAGCAGCTTGAGAAGGATGTCTGGAAACCGGTTCACCAGTACCTGGTCGACAATGGCCAGCGGGCAAGTTGGGCGCTGTATCGGGTCAAATATGGCGATCGGTCTCATTGCGACTATTACACCGTGACGACCTATGCTGGCGCCGAACAGCTGCACGGGGCAACCGATGTCGAGGCCGCCATTGCCGCGGTACATCCAGATGCGGACGCCGCGACCCTGATGAGGAAGACCTGGGCGGCAAGGAAGCGCGCATCAACGGAACTCTGGCTGCGAATCGACCAGACCGCGCTACAGCCGCATCGCTACGCTGTGATCAACAAGATGTATGCCGAGGATCCGGTTGCCTACGAGAGCATGGAGTCTGACGTCTTCAAGGCCGGTCACCAGGCCCTTATTGACGACGGGCACCGTGCCGGATGGGCCGTATATGCGCTGATCTCACCGATCGGCAATTCAATTCCCTACAATTACGGGACTGTCGATTTTGTCAATGATCTCGGGCCGGTACCGATGGCCGAGGCCATGATGCGGGCCAACCCCAACCGCGATCTCGACGCGATGGTGGAGTTGCTCGAGCTGCGCGGTCACGTTCTGTCCGAGACCTGGGAACTGGTCACGGCGACGAGCATCCCCGCCGCCGAGTGACCTACGACCAGACCCACTGGATTCCCGAACAGCGCCGGCAGACGTTGCCGACGTTCTACTATCACGCGCATTTCACCGAGATGCTTGAATTCGTTGCGAAGCACTATGCGCACACGCTGCTCGACGAGCACATCAGGTTCATCGACGAATTTCGATCGCTGTCGCGCAAGGCCCAATGCCTGTATGTCCGGCTCATCAATCGCAAGGGGCAGGTCTTCAGCCGCAACCGACTACGGTATCCGGAGCTCGGCGACCCGCAACCACTGCTCATGGAACTGCGGCAAGCCTGTTGGGTTGCCGGGCCCGGGACCAACGACTACGAGCTGGTGCTGACATTTCTGACACGTGCCGAGATCTACGCGGTTGCATTGCCGCTGGTTCCCGGCATGAGTCGATCGTTGAAGAAAGCGCAGCTCGTCGATTTTGTGCGCGAGAACATCCCGGCGGATCGCTTTGTCACCGCGCTGGACACCCACCGGATTATCGTGCAGCTGCGTGCTGACGCAGTTCGATATCTGTTGTTTCTCTACTTCGGACGCATCCGTGACAGTCTGTCGCAATTCACGATGAGAGATCTTGGTCTCGTCCGAACGCAGAATCTTCAGGACACCTACGAGCCACGCTTCAGCGATCGCGAAGAAGCGCTTGAGCACTACTACTTTGCGGTGCGATTGAGTGCCGCCGGCAACGCCAAAGCACACGGCGGTCTCGAGCGCGAAGTGAACGAATGGCCGGAGCCGAATTTTCCGGGCAGCGCGCGTTTGCGTGATGAACTCGCGTTCACGCTAGGGCGGGCGGCTGAGCGAGCGCGTGCGACAGACAAGGCCCTGTCTCTGTATCGGTACGGCGAATCTGCACAGTGCAGCGAACGGTTCGCGCGTCTGTTGCTAGCGGCGGGCAAACGCGAAGAGGCGCAGGAATTCCTCGAGCGTTGCATCGACGATCCGCGCAGCGAAGAGGAGCGCCTGATCGCCGAGGATATCTACGCGCGAAAGTTCAACAAGAAGCGGACCTCGACAGCGACGGATGCGTTACGCGCCGCCGAGACCATTGATCTGGATCAAAGCAGGAGCGGCGCCCCGGAACGCGCGGTGGTCGAGCACTTCGAAGATCAGGGATGCGTCGCGTACCGCACTGAAAACCTGGTGTGGCGAACGCTGTTTGGCCTGTTGTTCTGGGATGAACTCTTCCTGAATGAAGACGCTTCGCTGCATTCGCCGTTCGAGTTCCTGCCTGCGCCGCTGGCGAATGGCCAATTCTACGTGCAGCAACCCGAACGTGTTGAGGCGAAGCTCGAGTTGCTGCATGAACCCGCCGCCGCTAAGCGACAGCTGCTGCGTATCAGCACCCGGTTCTACGGCACCCCGAACGGGGTATTTCGCTGGCGCCGGGAACTGAATGATGCTGTGTTCGCGCTCATCGACCACGCGGACAGCGGCGCGCTGGTCGCGGTCGTTCGCCGGATGTGTCGCAACTACCGGGAATCGCGTTACGGCTATCCTGATGTCATGGTCGTGGATGAGAACGGCGTTCGATTCCTCGAGGTAAAGACTGAAGGCGATCAACTACGGCGCAACCAGTTGCTGCGGCTCGAGCAGCTGCGTGCGGACGGCTTCCGGGCTGACGTGCTACGTGTTCGCTGGAGACTGGACCCGAAGCAGCCGTACGTCGTGGTCGACGTCGAGACCACGGGTGGCAAAGGCGAAAATCACCGGGTTACCGAGATCGGTGCGGTGAAGGTGCGCAATGGCGAAATCGTCGAACGGTTTCAGACTCTGCTCAATCCGCAGCGCACGATCCCACCGAACATCGTCAGGTTGACCGGTATTACGCCGGCGATGGTCGAAGAAGCACCGTACTTCATGGATATCGCCGGGGCATTCGAGGACTTCATGGAGGATGCCATCTTCGTTGCCCACAACGTCGAGTTCGACTACGGCTTTATTGCACGCGAGTTTGCTCGCCTCGGTAAGAGCTTTCGTCACGCCAAACTTTGCACCTGCAGCTCAATGCGCAAACTGTACCCGGGGCAACGCTCCTACAGCCTGGCTGCACTGTGCCAGCAATACGATATACCGCTGAAGCAGCATCACCGGGCTTTGTGCGATGCCGAAGCTGCAGCCGAACTGCTGTTGCTGATCAACGAGAAACGCCAGGCCGAGCTGGAGTCGTAGGGATTCTGTCCTGTTCGGTCAAGCCTCGGTCATGTCGCGCTGCGGTGACTCGATAGCAAGTCTGCGCAGACTCAGCTTTTCGAATCGTCTGGCTTTGCGCAGGCTGCGCCGCACCGCACGCTTGGCGCGCTTCGTGGATATTCTGATTGCGGCATACAAATCCTCGCGGATCGTCTGCATCGTGATCTGTTGACGACCGCGAATTTGGATGCGCATCAAGACTTGCTTGTCGACTCCACCTTTTGGACCGTTGGTGTCTTTCATGAACACGTCGACAGAGACGATCTCCTCGCTAAAGTGGTCAAGTGTCGAGTGGACTTCTTTGCGCACAAACATATCGATAGCCGAACTGAGCTCAAAGCCTTGCGCCCTGCATGAAACATTCATCGCACACCTCCATTGAAGTAGGAGTCAAGCTTACGCGTGCCGTACCGTCGGTCCAGTCGTAGTATTCGATCTCGTAATTCGTTTTCATCGAAGGTAGTCAACACTTCGAGTAAGTCGAATAATAGCGCAAGGAAATTCGACTTATTCGATTATCTCGAAGTTGCTAGTTTGTTTCTCAGAAATTGCCTGATGCCGGAGAAACCATGCCCGTCGCTGCATCAAGAAACTTCTTGCGACTCGAATCCATGAAAGTCCTGTTTGTCACCATCGCCGAGAAAGGACCTGAACGGCATGAAGGCCCAGACGATCGTCTACGATGCACTGCGTCGACACTATCCGGCCAAGGAGCAGGGCTAGCGGTTTCAATTGTTCGAGATAATCGAGGCATTCGAGCAGCCAGTTCGGCCTGATATGATGTTTGCATGCGCCACCTGAACTACAGTCACCTGCATTATTTCTGGGCTGTTGCTCGCGAGGGCAGCATCGCCAGTGCGTCGCAGTCCTTGCACCTTACGCCGCAGACGATCAGTGGCCAGCTAAAGCTGCTGGACGAGGCCGTCGGTCAACCGCTATTCAATCGCGTGGGCCGGCGCCTGGTTCTTTCTGAAATGGGACGCGTCGTATTTGAATATGCGGACGAAATTTTCTCGGTGGGCGCCGAACTCGCCAATGTCGTGCGTGGCAACCACCTGACCGGACCGTCGTCTCTCAACGTCGGTATCGTGAGTTCGATGCCGAAGCTCATCGCCGAGCGCATAGTTGCGCCGGCACTCATGGCTGAGCAACCGATTCGCGTGCGTTGTCATGAGGCCTCACTCGAGCAGTTACTGTCCGAACTGGCGGTTCACAAGCTCGATATCGTGCTTTCGGACCAGCGCGTTCCCGACGGACTGAGCCTGAAGGCCTACGCGCACCGGCTTGGTGAGAGCGGCATGTCGTTTTTTGCGCTGCGCAACAAGGCGCGCCGCTTCCGGGGGAAGTTTCCTGTCAGCCTGAACGATTCGCCGATGCTCCTTCCTTCGCAGCACTCCGCGTTACGCCGGCGCCTGGATGACTGGTTCGAGGCGCAGGACCTGTCACCGCGAATCGTGGGCGAGTTTGACGACAGTGCCTTGTTGAAAGCATTCGGCGAAGCAGGTGCCGGCGTCTTCGCTGCGCCGTCGGTAATCGAGGAAGAGATCTGTCGCATGTATCGAATGGCGGTAATTGGCCAGACGAGTGACATCAAGGAGCACTTCTACGCTATTTCCCCGGAACGGCGACTCAAGCACGAGTCTGTGGTCATGATCACAGAGACCGCGCGAGCCGACTTGTTCGACCGCCACTGACCCGCGGCGTCCGGAACGCACACCGCCGGACTTCCGGGAACAGAGACACGTGGTAATCTCGCGGTCGATGAACAAACCGCATATCTGGCTCAGGGCCGAAACCAAGCCACTCGAGCGACGTGCCCCGTTAACACCGGCCGGAGCGCGCGAATTACTCGACGAGGGCTTTCGGCTGACGGTGGAGCACGACGCGGACCGCATCTTCCCCAGCGACGATTACCGTGCATTGAATTGCGATATTGCGAAGGCGGGCGCCTGGGTTGAAGCGCCGGCAGACGCCATCGTTCTCGGGCTGAAGGAACTGCCAATCGATTCGTTTCCGCTTGTGCATCGGCATATCCACTTCGCGCATGTCTACAAAGACCAGGCCGGGGCCGAGGACATGCTCGGGCGATTCGTCAAAGGCGGCGGCACGCTCTACGACCTCGAATACCTGACGCTCGAGAACGGTCGGCGGATTGCCGCGTTTGGCTACTGGGCCGGATTCTGCGGTGCCGCGCTAGGCGTTCTGGCCTGGGCTAACAAGACGGCTGGAGATGCACGGCCGCTCGGCAAGTTGGCATCGCTGCCGGCGAAGGAACGCCTGCTCGAAGAAGTTTCCGGCGCAATCGCAACAGTCGATCGGAAACCCGCCGTCATCGTGATTGGCGCCAAAGGTCGCAGCGGTACTGGAGCCGTCGACCTGGCCAAAGCCGCCGGCCTCGAGACCGTTGAGTGGGACCTGGAGGAAACTCGGGGCGGCGGACCTTTCAACGAGATAAACCGAGCAGACGTGTTCGTCAACTGCGTGCTCGTCGGTAGCCCGCTACCGCCTTTCGTTACCCTGGAATCACTGTCGAGCGATGCTCGTCGCTTGTCCGTAATTGCCGACGTTAGCTGCGATCCGTATGGCAGCTACAACCCCATCCCGATTTATGATCGTTGCACGACGTTCACCGATCCCTGTCTCGAGATCATCGGCGGTGATAAACCGCTGCACCTGATCGCCATTGATCACCTGCCATCGCTCCTGCCAAAAGAGAGCAGCGAAGACTATGTTGAGCAGCTGTTGCCGTATCTGAAAACGCTCGACGACCTGGAAAGCGGTGTCTGGGAGCGTGCCAAGTCGGTCTTCGTCGAAAAGACCCGCGGTCTGAGACAATAGTCCGCGGACGCCGCCCGCCGATGCGAAATTTTGTGCGCCGTTTCCGCTCGCAAGGGGGACGATTGTGGGCGATCAAGACCAGATCCAAACGCGAAAATTAAATTGCACACACGGACAAAAAAATGTGATACATCACGTTCGTGGCAAGCACATATTCAATTAATTCCCGCGTACCGCAGCCCCAGACTCACTTCCTAAGAGGAGCCCGTGCATGAATCGAGCATTGCTGTTCGGTCTTGTTTCGGCGTGCGTCATCGCTTTAGGCGCGGCCTTGCAGGGAGGAGTTGCCGGACGGCTGGCTGCCGAAGAGGCTGTGTCGAGTTTCATCGTCCAGGCGCGATCGGTGGAACAGGCAACGGCATCTGCAGTTTCGGTCGGCGGAGTCATCACGCATCGACTGCCCATCATCCGGGCCGTCGCCGTGCAGCTGACACAACGCCAGTTGCACGAGATACGACGCCAAACCGGCGTCAACGTGTTCAATGACTCGGAGGTGCGAACAAACGGCAAACCAGTACCGGACGCCGAGCACGTCAAGCTCATTGGAGCTGACATCCTCCACGCCGAGGGCATCGACGGTCTCGGAGTGACAGTGGCCGTCCTCGACACCGGCAGCTGGCCGAATTACAGGTACATCTGGGGTGACGTCAACGGCACGTACCGGGTCGCCGCTGATTACGATGCGATTGCCGACCAGGAGTTTTTCGCTGTCGATGAACATGGTCATGGGACTCACGTGACAGGTGTCATCGCAAGCTCCCGCGTTTCGGATGATGGCAATGCCCTGGGCGTCGCACCGAACGTGAATCTCGTCAACATCAAGGCGTTCGGTGATGATGGCAACGGCACCTACGCGGACGTCATACGTGGCCTGGACTGGCTGCTCGCCAACCGGGCCAGGCATGATATTCGCGTCGTCAATCTCTCTTTCAGCGGACCACCGTTGTCCCATTATTGGGACGACCCGATAAACCAGGCCGTGATGTCGGTTTGGCAAGCAGGCATCGTGGTGGTCGCTTCGGCGGGCAACGGAGGCCCTGGCCCATTGACGATCGGCGTACCGGGCAACGTGCCCTATGTGATTACGGTCGGCGCTATGACTGACAACTACACGCCGGACGACACGTCCGATGACCGGATGGCGTCGTTCTCGGCCGCCGGTCCTACATACGAGGGCTTCATCAAGCCGGACCTCATCGCCCCTGGTGGCCACGTGCAGAGCATCATGGACAGGTCCCGGCACGAAATCGCCAGGGATCACCCCGACTGGCTGGTGGGCGATCGCCGGCTCTACGTGATGACCGGCACCTCTCAGTCGGCGGCAGCTGTTACCGGTGCGGTTGCCCTGTTGTTGCAGGCCAAACCGGCGCTAACGCCAGACGAAGTGAAGTGCCAGCTGATGAGTTCGGCTCGCGTGGCCGTGAATACTGACGACGAGCTTGCCTATAGCGTCTTCGAGCAGGGAGTAGGATTGATCAACGTCTACGACGCCGTACAAAGCGACCATTATGATTGCGCCAATCGGGGTCTCGACGTAGACCTGGATTTGAACGGCGGTGTGCACTTTCGCGGCATGGCGAATATGGATGACCAGGGCAACTTCTACATTGAGGGCATTGACGGCCTGGCCTGGGACGGCGGCCCCTCGAGCGACGGCCTGATGTGGAACGACGGCCTGATGTGGAACGACGGCCTGATGTGGAACGACGGCCTGATGTGGAACGATGGCCTGATGTGGAACGATGGTCTGATGTGGAACGATGGCCTGATGCGGAACGATGGCCTGATGTGGAATGACGGCCTGATGTGGAACGATCTGGCGTCGATTCCGGCTTCTGTCAGCGGCGGGCTGGATCAGGAATGACAGGGGCGGGGTCGCTGCCGCCCTGAGAGGCGCAGCAGGGTCTGTGCACCGCGTTCAGAAGTAGTCGGGTTCGTTGCCCGGTGTCCATTTGATGTTGCAGCCGATACTCGGTTTCTGCTCGGCGGGCGGTGCATCGGAGGAAAGCACCGCGTCTAGCGCCGCGCGCAGGTCCCGACCGTCGACAGGTATACGATTTGACGGACGGCTGTCGTCGAGCTGGCCCCGGTACGCGAGCTTCAGTTCACTGTCAAACAGGTAGAAGTCCGGAGTGCACGCGGCGCGGTAGGCTTTGGCAATTTGCTGGGTCTCATCAAGCAGGTAAGGAAACGTATAGCCCCACGTTGCGGCCTCTTCTTTCATGCGGTCCGGATGATCGCCCGGGTGCGTTGCAACGTCATTGCTGTTGATTGCGTAGATCGCGACACCGCGTAAGCCGTAGTCCGTGCCGATGCGCGCCAGCTCGGTCCGTATGTGCTTGACGAACGGGCAATGATTGCAGATGAACATGACCAGGGTTGCTGGCGCATCATCGCGCAACGAATGCATTGCTCCGTCCGGGTCCGGCAGTGTAAATGCCGGCGCCTTGGTGCCGATAGGCAGCATCTGGGATTCGACCGCAGCCATAAGTCATTCTCGCGGCATCCAGCGGTACGTACAAGTCCGAATTGTCAACATCTCACCCATACAGCACTATTGGTGAGTGGCCTTGAAGGCACTGGAAAGCGAGAGGACGACCGACAACGCGCAAGTTTCCTGCCCGATGGGCCGCAAGGGCCAAGGGCGGCGAAGAGAGTCAGCGGACAGGTCCTCAGCGCGGCCCCCTTTTCCGGATATCTCTTGGGTTATTCAACCTGGCCGGAGGAGAAAACGATGAATACCCTCTCCACGAAATGGTCGGGCACCGACCCCCCAGGCGTTTCGCAACGCGCACCGAAATGCGTCTTCTGTGGCGCTGTTGCAGGTCTGGTCGTCGCGCTGACGGCCTTTTTTGTCGGCAGCACCTACTACGCTGCCGTTAGCGAGCTGTGCGTAACCAGTTGCGCCGCGCTCGGGTCATTCATGACGATCGTGCTTAGCCAGCCGATCGCACTGGTCGGCGCCGTTGTCGGCGCCATTCTTGGCGGTGGATACGCAATCGTCTGCCGCAAGAAGAGCCGGGAAAAGGCTGACTGATGCGGATCTGCGGAACTGACTCGCAGCCCGCAAGCATTGCCACCCTGCCCGGGGACAGGCTTCGATTGCCCGCGACACGGGCGCGAGCCTGAGAATATTCCTTAACTTATCCACGCACCTGGCTCGTCTGCATCAGCCAGCCCCTTGGCCTGCGATCTGACGCCGCAGCCTAAGGGAATCTACGCATCCCGATCGGTAGCGAGTAGCCCTGTTCGGGAGGATAATGATTCCGGAGGACGGGAGTGACTATGAAACTACAAGTGCTATTGCTTATCGCCCTCGCCGCCGGTCTCGCCGCGTGTGCAGAGAAAGAGCAGGTCGCGGCCCCGACAGAGAGCGAAACAGAGGCGCCGGAAACGGTTGCCGCCGAAGTGTCGGAGACGATGGACGCCGTCGAAGACGAAATTATGGACGACCCCGACGCAACGCTCGCGGACGTGCAGGAGTGGCGCACAGAGGCGTTGCTCGATCACATGCACGCACACGCCGAGCAACTCGACGATCTCAACTACGCCCTTGACGATGGTGACCTGTTTAGAGCGTCAACATCGGCCTACTGGTTGTCCCGGCACGAGGTAATCAGCGGTTTGCCGGATCGCCTGCAACCCCATGTAATGAGTCTGCGTAACGCGGCCAGGGCAGTGGAGGCAGCAGAGGATATCGAGACAGCCAAGGCCGCGGCCAAGGATGTTGGCGCCGCGTGCCAGGCTTGTCACGAGGCGGCGGAAGTCTCTGTCGACTAAAGTACGCGCGGAATCAGCCACCAGGTGCGTTTCTTGTACGCGGCCCAGTCCGGGTAGCGCGACATGCTGGCTTCTTTCATCGTCATGTTGACGGCGAAGAGGCCTAACCAGACCCATGCGAGCACGATGACGGGCAGCCAGTGCCAGACCATCATGGCGAAACTGCCGTAAATCATGATCTCGCCGAGGTAGTTCGGGTGCCGAACATGCCGATGCATGCCGTCGGTGATGAGGCCCTTGCGCTCGCGCAATGTGAAAAACTTTTGTGCGTCGGCCGCAATCATGATCGCGCAGCCAACGATGCAAAGACTCACACAAAGGCAGTACCAGGCATAGTCGGGCAAAGGATAGTCAGGTTGCGCCACTCCCGATACGAGTAGCCAACCGAATACCCAGTACCAGCCCAGCACACCGATAAATGCGTTGATACCGCCCGCGATCGTGATTCGACGCTGCCAGGCCGGGTCGGGGAACGCGGTGTCTTTGAGAATCCAGACCAGGCCGTAGCTGCCCTGCATGGCGGTATAGATCCACACGCCCGTCGAGTTGTTGCCGTAGTACGCGATCAGCGCGAGCAGGAATACAAATGTTCCTGCCTTCTGGAAATTGATGACCCAGGCAAATTTCCACGGGCGCGGTCCACCCAGGAAGTCGCCGACGAGGTGGTCGGTGAAGCGGCGCATAGCCCGTGCCCAGCGCGGTGCCTCATAAGCTTCCGAGATTTCGTTACCGGGTGGGGCAGCGCCAACCATCGTGTTCTCCGTGCGTGCCGAGCGACACTAACGCATCAATTTTGCCGCGGTTTGCGCAAAATGGCATCGCCGGGCCGCGACAAATCCGTTGTTACATTTTTCTCAATCAGTCTTTTTAACAATTTGTAGTCTAAACGCAGAATGAGCATTAACTTTGGACGCGTTATGTCAAGTGCGCTGATTATACTTACTTGCGTGGTAAGGCCCGACCATATGTCGGGTGGGCAAAAACGATAAAAATAACGAAAAGAAATGCTGGCAAAGACTCGGGCTCGAGGCACCATCTCCCGAGCTTCCCAGCACCCATTTCACTCAAGCTAGGGAGTATTGTCTATGTCTGTTAGGAAGAGACTTGGCATTGC
>JAAUYD010158193.1_pt1 | contig 13648 bp, 11 predicted proteins | sample 7278101 | NCBI WGS metagenome assembly JAAUYD01 (sample SAMN14350128, study PRJNA611818) | marine sediment metagenome | isolation source: surface marine sediment (0.6m) | place: French Polynesia: Moorea | collected 2018-08
AAGTTTGGGGAAGTTGCTGCACCTAACAGAAGCGAGAAGAAGTTGAGTGTGGGGGGTGCGATTTCTGACCTAACCCATATTCCCATCAATACCCAAACCGACACCTGGGAATTAAACCAAAAGGGTGAATACGCTGAATATTTAGACAGCATTTTCCCCAATTCTTTAAAATCCCCGAATTTCATTAGCGGATGCAAAGCAACAGCCCACACGACTGCAACCCAGCATAAATATGGTGATACTCTACCAGGTGAGAAAGAACCGACAACTTGGGCTTATCGTTTGTCTCGCCATGGATTTTCGCCAACATTACGGGCTGGGAGTGGTAATCGAACCGCAACAAGACCAATTCATTATGAACACGCACGGGTGATAACTGTTAGGGAAGCGGCTCGGTTGCATAGTTTCCCTGATTGGTTTGATTTTGGTTCGAGTAAATTGGCTGCTCATAAGGCAATAGGGAATAGCGTTCCTCCTTTGCTGGCTTATGCCATTGCTTCTCAGGTATGGACACATTTGGAAGAACAGCAAAATATCTCCTCTGGAGACGCTACGCGAACAACGATTGTTTTGCGATGTCTGGGGACAAGTTGTTTTGTGTTTAAGCATCTCCTGGATTTACCAACCCTTGAAGCATCGGTTGATTTGCGAATTTCTCACTCAATGGGGCAACAGTCAGGAAAACGAAACTGCCAGATTTTTGGGTTGGTTGATGGGGAGAATCTCAAAGGTCATGGGATGCGTAGACGCACTAGCGGCTTGTCGAAGACATCGCCCCCCTTAATTATCCATCCAAATTACACGTCTATTTATTTTTCTGCTTCTGTTTTGGTTTAGTCAACCACCAAGCTACTAAACCGAGGGAATGAAATCAACTAATTCTCAAGAAGACTTGATTTCTGGACTGCGTTAAGCGAAGCTATGCCGTAGGCTTATCGCGTTTGATTATTTTTATTGATAGAGATAATTCTTGAAGCCAAGAATTCAGCAAAGAGAATTTCTTGGAAATGACCCCAGAATACGATGCTGCTAAACGCCAAGAAGTGCATGCAGGCATCGAAAAATTCCGCAAAGAACTCGAAGCAGCAAAAGAACTAGCTAAAGATACTAACCTAACATTAAGTGGTGAAAAACTGTTGGTTGCAGTGGCCACAAAGGGTAGTGGTTTAGTGAATCAACACTTTGGCCATGCCAAGGAATTTCAAATTTACGAAGTAGACGGTAACACAGTACAGTTTATCGCCCACCGTAAGATTGACCACTATTGCCAAGGTGGATACGGAGAAGATGCAACTCTCGACAACATCATTAAAGCACTTAGTGATTGTACAGCAGTGTTAGTTGCCAAAATTGGGGAATGTCCCAAGGAGCAATTGCACGCAGCAGGTATCCAAACTGTGGAAGCTTATGATGCGATTGAGAAGGTTGCTTTAGAGTTTTACCAACAATGGAGTAAGGGAGAGTAAGAAAGCAGGGTGCAGGGGTGCAGGGAGCAGAGGGGGCAAATTTTACCCGAGCATCACTTCCCACACTCCCTCACTCTTAACTCTTAACTCTTAACTCTTCTTCCCATCCTCGATCCATTAACTTCACAAGGAGGATAGTCATGACCTACAAGATTACCAGTGAGTGCATTTCCTGCAATCTTTGTCAGTCCGCATGTCCCACTGGTGCCATCAAGATGGTTGATAACAACCTTTGGATAGATCCCGATTTATGCACAAACTGTGTGGATAGTCTTTATACCGTACCTCAATGTAAGGCTGGTTGCCCCACCTGTGATGGTTGCATTAAACAGCCCACAGATTACTGGGAAAGCTGGTTTGATACTTACAATCACTTAGTCGCCAAGCTAACAAACAAACAGGATTATTGGGAGAACTGGTTTAATTTTTATTCACAAAAATTCTCCGAACAGTTACAAGAACGCCAGTGTCGAGTGTTGGGAGTAGAGCCATGAGAGAACTAATAAATCTAGGGGCTTTATACCCCTTGGGATTTTAAATTTTGCATCTTCAATCCAAAATTTAAAATCCAAAATCTAAAATTCGGTCACCTCAAATCTACAAGCAATGCAAAATAATTGTATTTATCTCGACAATAATGCCACCACTAAGGTAGACCCAGAAGTGGTAGAGGCGATGTTGCCTTACTTGACTGAGTATTATGGTAACCCCTCTAGTATGCACACCTTCGGCGGTCAAGTTGGTAAGGCGGTTCTGCAAGCTAGAAAACAAGTTGCAGCTCTACTGGGTGCAAATGAATCGGAAATCGTTTTTACCAGTGGTGGTACGGAAGGAGATAATGCTGCAATTCGCGCCGCACTATTAGCACAACCAGAAAAACGCCACATTGTTACCACCCAGGTAGAACACCCAGCAGTATTAACTCTGTGTAAACAACTAGAAAAACAAGGCTACACTGTTACTTATTTATCGGTAAATCGCCAGGGACAGTTGGATTTAGACGAGTTAGAAGCCTCTTTAACTGGTAACACGGCTTTGGTATCGATTATGTATGCCAATAACGAAACCGGTACGGTGTTCCCCATTGAAGAGATTGGGTTACGAGTTAAAGAAAAAGGCGCTATCTTTCATGTGGATGCGGTGCAAGCAGTGGGTAAAATCCCCATGAATATGCAGACCAGTACCATTGATATGTTAACCATGTCTGGTCATAAGATTCATGCTCCCAAAGGGATCGGTGTATTGTACGTGCGTCGGGGTGTGAGATTTCGTCCTATGATTATTGGTGGAGGACAACAACGGGGTCGTCGTGGGGGAACGGAGAATGTTCCGGGGGTAATTGCTTTAGGTAAAGCTGCTGAACTGGAACTGTTGCACTTGGAAGAAGCAACAGCCAGGGAAAGAAGAATGCGCGATCGCCTAGAACAAGCCCTACTCGCTACAATTCCCGACTGTGAAGTTAATGGCGACCCAACGCAGAGATTGCCCAACACCACTAACATTGGCTTTAAATACATTGAAGGTGAAGCAATTTTGTTAATGCTCAACCAAAAAGGTATTTGTGCATCATCCGGTTCTGCTTGTAGTTCCGGTTCTTTGGAACCTTCCCATGTTTTACGAGCAATGGGTTTACCTTATACCACCTTACATGGTTCCATTCGCTTCAGTCTGTGTCGTTACACCACGGAAGCCGAAATAGATGCAGTTATAGAAGTTCTCCCCGGTATTGTAGAACGCCTGCGTGCCCTTTCACCCTTTAAGAGCGATGAAGCAGGTTGGTTGCAAGAACAAGAGCAAGTACTTGCTGTTAAGAGTTAAGAGTTAAGAGTTAAGAGTTAAGAGTTGAGAGTTAAGAGTTAAGAGTTAAGAGTTAGAATTCTTCACTCCTTCACTCCTTCACTCCTTCACTCTCTCACTCTCTCACTCCTCCAATCTAAAATCCAAAATCTAAAATCTAAAATCTAAAATTCTGTCATGTGGGACTATACAGATAAAGTATTGGAACTCTTCTACGATCCTAAGAATCAAGGGGTATTGGAAGATAAGGGCGAACCAGGAATTAAAATTTCCACCGGAGAGGTAGGTAGTATTGCTTGCGGAGATGCTCTCAGGCTCCACCTCAAAGTTGATATAGATGCTGATAAAATTATTGATGCTCGTTTTCAAACCTTTGGCTGTACAAGTGCGATCGCTTCATCAGAGGCTTTGGTAGAAATCATTAAGGGTAAAACCCTTGATGAGGCGCTTAATGTCAACAACAAGGATATTGCTGATTATTTAGGCGGACTACCGGAAGCAAAAATTCATTGCTCAGTTATGGGACAAGAAGCACTCGAAGCTGCTATATTTAATTATAGAGGGATTAAACCAGAAACCCACGATGATGATGACGAAGGTGCTTTGATTTGTACTTGCTTCGGCATCAGTGATAACAAAATCCGTCGGATAGTTCTGGAAAATAACCTCACCACCGCAGAAGAGGTAACAAATTATGTAAAAGCTGGTGGTGGATGCGGTTCCTGTTTGGCTAGTATCGATGATATTATAGCTGAAGTAAAACAAGCAGCTACACCTACAGCTACTTCTTCTACGAACACAAATGGTCAGTCCTCTGCAAAATTGCTGACCACAGTGCAGAAAATTGCACTCATTCAAAAGGTACTAGATGAAGAAGTCAGACCTGTTCTGATTGCCGACGGTGGAGATGTGGAACTTTACGATGTGGAAGGTAATCGCGTAAAAGTCCTATTACAAGGTGCTTGTGGCTCTTGTTCTAGCAGCACGGCAACCCTAAAAATAGCCATTGAGGCCAGATTAAAAGAGCGTATCAGCCAAGACATTGTAGTCGAAGCCGTTGGTCCATTAGTTTAGTACTTGAACACTGTACAACTCGCTTCAAAGGATCTAAAGATATGTCACTGTTCGAGAAAATTGGCGGACAACCCACCATTGAGAAAGTAGTTGATAATTTCCACCAACGCATTTTGGCAGACGCTAGCGTTAGCAGCTTTTTCGCTAAGACTGATATGAATAAGCAACGCACTCACCAAATTGCTTTCTTCGCTCAACTTCTGGATGGTCCTAAAGCCTATGCTGGTCGTCCTATGGACAAAACCCACACAGGTATGAGTTTACAGCAATCACACTTCGATGCGATCGCTAAACATCTGGGTGATGCTATGACTAGTGCTGGAGTATCCGCAGATGATACAAAAGCAGCACTTGACAAAGTTGCTACATTAAAGGGTGCTATTTTGGGCAAGTAAGTAATTTACTTGTAAAGTACAAAGTTATTAGACCTATTGGTCATTAATTCCTAACCAGGATGAACAACTAGGACTTACGCAGGTAGCATAATCTCTTAACTCGTAGCGAGGGCTTTAGTCCTCAAAATCACAAGCTAAAGTCCTGACTACAAAAAAATAAGAATTTTACGCGACCCCAGCGTAAGTCTTACCTTACTAATTATTTTGCGTAAGTCTTACCTTACGAAGTTATTTAACCACCGAAAATGATGTTAACACCTTATATTCTTTTAGCTGTGGAACGAGCGCCACCGGCGTAGTTCTACAACCTGGTCACTACCGTAATTCAACAGGGGTGACGACTCACATAAACTTCAAAGACCGACCCACCAACCAAACTAATTGCAGGAGAATCATTAATCATGACCGACGAAAACATTAGACAAATAGCATTCTACGGTAAGGGTGGTATTGGTAAATCTACTACCTCTCAAAATACCCTAGCTGCTATGGCAGATAGTACTCATACTTTTCTGCAATCTTTATTTAATAGGCATTTAGCCCACTTATGCCACCTTTTCACTTAGTTTTGACTTAAGAAATAAGCATTGAAAACTATATAAATATATAACTGATTGGTTAGCAATAAATATATGCCTTAGTCTTGCCTTAGTGACTATTACAATTCAAGATTTTTACTCAAAAACATTAAATCAAGCTCTGCTAATTACAGTGGTCAAGGAAAATTTATAATTTAGAATTATTGGGCTTGTATCCAATTTTTTTATTAATTTTATACTCAAACAACACTCAAATTCAAGTCAAAAAGCCACAACATTTTTGATTTGTAAAAATGGAGAGAGTTAGATCCCCGACTTTTACAGAAAAGTCGGGGATCTAACTCTCTCACGTTGGCGTAGCCTACCCTCAGGGCTTATGATTTAGGATTGCTATAGTAAACTTATTACTTATTACTTATTACTTATTACTTGCGCGTAGCGATATACCTAGCCGATAACGCTCCAGTTCAATTTTCAGCTTTTCATTTTCAATTTTCAATTTCTGGACTTCATCCCGTAGCATTTCCACTTCATCTTTCTTATTTAATGCTTCGTTAATAGCTCGTTTTCTATTGTCTAAAGAAAACCAACGTTGATAAGTTTCTGTATGTATTTGTACAGTATGTCCCAAATTATCAGCTGCTGCTTTAACTGGAATTCCTAATAAATGCGCCCTAATTGCCCAGGCATGACGCAAGTCATAAGGAGTAAAGTCCATTTCAACTTGTCTAAACCAGCGAGAAACACTTCTTGTTAAATTAGTTATTTGTTTGAAACTTAATTCTTGAGATGTTACCTCTTTCAACATTTCTAAATATTTGGGATTTCTTAAATCAAATTCCTCAATCCATTGTTTATGTAATGGTAATGCTTGTCTCTCACCAGTTTTACAATCCTTATGTACGTTCCATGTCAAGTCTACATTCTCTTCGCTTAACCACCAATCAATATCAGGATTGACAAAAAGTTCTCGCGGACGTAAACCAAAAACTGCTAGCATTCCGTAGCACCACTGATATAACAACCAATTGCTGTCTTTATTCCAACATCCGAGATTATGGTTGCGCTTTTTAAGAGCATATTGATCAAAAAGGTTATATGATTTTTCAATTAATTTATCGTCCGGTATATTTCTAGTTTGCTTGTTTTTTTCAATTTTTCTATTTAGCTTAACTCTAAAGCCCAACATTAAAGTTTCAGCTAAAACATTGATGGCTGATATACAAATTTTGATACTCCAGTCTGGCAAACTATCTACTACGTATTGCAAGTCTTGTTCCGTTGCCAGAGTTTCCAGTCCAATATAATTACGTAAATATATTTTGTAATTATTGAATGTGTTTTGACTCTTTAGGGTTTGTGGTCTAGTTTTAAAATATTCCTTCTCTAATGGTTCTAATAATTCCCCAATTGTTTTTATTTCCTGTTTTACTGCCTTCCTACCCAAATACTTATCATTCCACTCAAATTGCTTACGAGCGATTAACTTACCCAGTTCATAAGCTTCCTCTTCAGCAGTTTTCAAACCATTCAAGTTAGCAGGAATGTTTAAGCTAATTAGTTGTTGCTTATTCTTACCATTTCCTGATTTCGGGGGTAGGGTTGCTTGTAGTTGGATAGTGCCGCCAGAAATTTTTATACCTACCTTGGTTTTAGATTGTTTAAGACGAGATTTTAATCCTTCCAACTCTTCATCAAATTGAGAAGATAAAATCTTTTCCCGTGCTTCTTTCTGCTTCATACGCCCTATATAGCTTCCATCGGTTGTAGCTGGTAGGCTAAATTTTTCCCCTGGTTCGATCATGACTTAATTTTGACTTAAAATTCTAATTCATTCTGAAGCAGGATAATGTTTGTGTATAACTAAATGGCTTATATATTAAGTTAATCACGAACTTTCCTTAATATATACATTAATACATTTGGCAGAAATGGGTCAGCGCATTATGATTGTGGGTTGTGACCCCAAAGCTGACTCTACTCGTTTTGACTATATGAGCAAATAAAGAGGGATATCACGTTACGTGCCCTAAATAAAATTCATTTCTATTTCTTTACATCCATAGGGAATGGGATAGCTTTCCTCAGACGCTTTTATCACTTTCGCTATATAAAAATCCAAAACCCTTATTTTTCCAGAGTGACAGAAAAAGATTAGACACCGGAAGTGGCTTCTTGCAGGGCAGACGCAAAAGCGCAAAGGTTATAACTCACATTCCGCACTTTGAGTTTCCAACGTTAGCTGGTAGAATACATCAGTCTGATAGCTGTCTTCCATCATACTAGATTAAAACTTTAGATATTGATTAGCTTTTTCAACAGGAGACAGTTAAATTTTCCTCAGAGCAATTAATTTATTGTTCTTTTGATTACCCAAGTTAATCAAGTTCACAGGGTGCAGATCATACCAAAAAAATTATGAAATTAACATCACCATTACCAGGTAAAAAATCCTCACTCGACAGAGTGCTAAACTTTTATCCTGGACCTGGTGCTATCCCTTTTCCTGTATTAGAACGTGCCCACGAAGAATTTTTCAACTTCAATGGTACAGGCATGAGTGTGATGGAATTGAGCCATCGTAGCCCTCAGATTCAGAATATCATTGATGATAGTGCCGAACGGATTAAGCGGTTAATGAAATTGGGGGATGAATTTGAAGTAATCTTTTTACAAGGAGGAGGTTCCCTTCAGTTTCTGATGGTTCCCATGAACTTTTCTGGAATAGGCGATCGCATTGATTATATTGATACGGGATATTGGGCAGAAAAGGCAATTAAAGCGGCGAAAAGTTTAGATAGGGACTTAGAAGTTATTGCTTCTTCTGCCGACAAAGATTATACATTTGTGCCAGATCTTAACCAGATTCACATCAGAAAAGACACAAAATATTTACATTTTTGTAGTAATAATACTGTAGTAGGAACTCAATTTCATCAGTTTCCTAAATTGCCTGTTCCTATAGTAGTGGACATGAGTTCAGACTTTATGAGTAAGGTAATTGATACCACTAACCTCAGTTGTATTTACGCCCATGCTCAAAAAAATGTCGGACTTTCTGGTGTTACGGTGGTGCTAATTCGCAAAGAAATGTTAGCTGGAATTTCTGATAATTTACCTGAGCTTTTAGACTACCGCACCCATATAAAAAGTAGGTCTAATTATCACACACCTCCTTGTTTTTCTATCTATATTACCTGGCAGATTTTAAAGTGGGTTGAAGAAGACATTGGTGGATTAGCAGAACTAGAAAAGATTAACCACCAAAAAGCAGAGCTACTCTATCAATGTATTGACTCCCACCACTTATACAATTGTGCCATAGAAAAAGCTTCTCGCTCTCAGATGAATGCTGTTTTTACCCTGCCCACCAAAGAGTTAACACAACAGTTTATCCAAGCAGCATTTGAGGCAGGAATTGTGGGAGTAAAAGGACATCGCACTAGGGGAGGATGTCGTGTCAGTCTTTACAATGGTGTTTCCTTGAGGGCAGTGGAAGGTTTAGTGGAATTTATGGAAAGATTTGCCAAAAAACATAAAGGCAAATAATTCTGTAGCTATCGGAGGCAAAACACAACAAAACTGAGAGAAAACAATGACAATTCAATCCCTATCCAACCTGGTAATTACCAAACTCAAACCCTTTGGAGTTAAACTAACCAACGTAAACCTTGACTCCTCAGAACAGCGGAATCGCATCCGAGAACTTCTGTGGGAAAATGGTGTGGTAATTCTCCCTGCTGGTGCAGCCAGTAATGGGGCACAACCCATCCACTCCGATGCGAGTTTACTGCAACTAGGAGAACTTTTCGGACAACTGGAAAATTACCACCCCGTCAATCCCAGCAAAGATGCTGCGGGCAGGGTGCAAATTCTCGAAACCAAGGGCGACACAGGCATACCCGCCGATTCCTTCCTTTTTCACTCAGACATTAGCTGGCGAGTTAACCCATCTCGTGCCAGTGTACTATGTGGGATTATCTTACCTCCGGAGGGTGGCAACACCTGTTTCCAAAATGCCCACCAGATGTACCAGAGACTTTCACCAGAATTAAAAGAAAAACTCCATAGCCTCAGTGCCCTCCATTCCCTCAAAGGGGGTTACACCCGCGTAAATCGTGCTGATGATGTGAAACAAGATATACAAGCAATCCATCCCGCCGTAATTAAGCATCCCGAAACAGGAGTGCCACTGCTTTACTTAAATGAAAATTTCACCATGGGGATTGTGGATATGTCCGAAGCAGAAAGCAACGCCCTACTTAAACGTGTCTTTGAGGAAGCACATAGTTCAGAGGGTATTTTATCCCACTCCTGGACTATCCATGACGTTGTAATTTGGGATAATCTGGGAGTGCAGCACCTGGCTCAGGCAGACTACGAGGGATTGCGTCGTATGCATCGGGTGGTGGCCTACGCTCCTGGCTTACGCACAGAACGCTATGTAGGAGATAAGGGGGATCTTAACACAGCTAAAGAAAATATAGAGTACTACCTCACCCAGGATGACAACCGTGCTGGCTATGAAGAATGGGCACTGCGCTACGAACAGGATTCAAACCAGGCAGGCTATAACATTCCCCGTATCGCCACCGATATTCTTGCCCAGCATTTGAATATCCACAGCCAAGATTCTCAACCACTGATATTAGATATAGCAGCAGGCACGGGGCAAAACGCATTGCACCTAATGCAGAATCACAACCTCACCAACCTAGAAGCTATGGATGTTTCCTCTGGGATGCTTTTTGAAGCCCGTCGCCGGGAACTTTACAGGGCTTATCATATGGAAGATGCCAATAAGCCCTTTACAATGCCTTCTAACCAATACGATGCCGTGTTGTGTATTGGAGGCCTTGCCCCCAAGCAGATTAAACCAAAACCTGCCCTCTTTGAATCCATCCGAGTTACCAAAAAAGGCGGATTTGTAGTTTTATCCATGCGAGAAGCTGATAGTGCATACATCGACGAGATAAACCGATTGGTAGCAGCAGAATTTGCCCAGATAGCAAGGAAACATTCCTTCGTCGGCATCACATCTAATGAAAAGATATATCATTGCATCTTTGTGTTGGAAGTACGATAGTTTTTAGCTGTTATGTCTTAACAAGACTGCTAGATCAAAACCTTTTTTCACAAATAAATAGGGTCTGCTGAATAACACCAAAAATATTGATTTATCAATGCATAAGGGCTATTTTATTGGAAAATAAGTGCAAGGAAATTAGGATTTTAAACCTAAAATCCTTGCATCTGGTATTTTTTGCGGGTAAAAAAATAGAAATAAAGAAGCACCGAACTATTACCTATTACCTATTGCCTATTGCCTACCCCCACCAAAAGACTTTTATGCCTAACGGCACGCTCCGCGAACAGCAAGCCCTAAAGAATTTTAGATAGCTTCAAATATGCCAACAAATATCAATTCAGATAACCTAGCTGCCAACTATAATCAAGCACGTAGCCCCTTTGGAGTAAAAGACATCCTCAGCTTTATTCGCCCAGGAGACATAGTGCTAGATGGCGGTTGCGGCACAGGGCACCATGCCCAACACATTGCCGAGATAGCCAGTAAAGTTGTAGGAATAGATATAGACCCTGCACGTATAGCGATCGCACGGGAGACTTGTGGTAACTTAGGGAATACTAGCTTCGAGGTTGCCTCTGTCAACAAACTTCCTTTTGAAGATAATACCTTTGACGTGATGCTGCTAGTGCAGGTACTTCATCACTTGGGAGGAGAAGATATTAAAGAAGCCCAAACCCTACGCCAAGAATGTCAACAGACAATCGCCGAGGCAAAGCGGGTGCTACGAAATGGGGGAAGGCTGATACTTGTCACCACTAGCCGTCAGCAAAGGCGTATAGCCTACTGGCATTTTAATCTATTTCCTCAATCAGCCTGGGAGCGGTTAGACTCAGTTTGGGGCTTGACAGAAGGGGAATGGTTTGCATCAGTAATCCGGGAAAATGGGTTCGCGGAAATTGGCAAAGTAACCCCATCAGAGTCCCACTGGCTACAATCCCAGGAAGAAGACATGATTAGTCGCAGCCTCGATCCTGCCTGGCGCTCCACAGATGTAGCCTTTGACTTACTAACCCCCGATGAATTAAACCAGTTTGTGGCAGAAGTAGAAACTGTGCTAAGGGATAAATCTACGGGGAAACTCCTCGATGCTGCCCGTGCAGGAAGAGTTTCCCATGGAGAAGCTACCATCTATGGGTATGGCATTGTTTAGTTGTTATATCATGTGCGGATGAATACTTATAAAACCTCACCCGCCTGCGGCACCCTCTCCTTAATAAGGCTACGGTGTACACACAAGTAATTAAATTTAGCCAAGTCCTCACTGAAACGCCCCCTAACCCCCAATTTTGGGGGAACAAGATTTATCAAAGTCCCCCGCCCCCTAACCCCCAATACTGGGGGGAATGAGCAGATGCTTTGCTTTTTATAGATGGGGATTTAGGGGGCCCAATAGACTCAAACTAAGGCAGACAGGACTGGTGTGTACACGTGAGCCTTATTAAGGAGAGGGTAAGAGAGGATTGGGGTGAATCAAGCAGAAATTATAAGTAATTAAGCTAACTTGATATAAGAAGTTATTTACTAGGTCTGTCTGCTACTCCCTTCCCGGTAGAAGATTACCGAAGTAAAAAACCGCAGAGGCACAGAGGACACAGAGATCAGAAGAGAGAAATATGGGTAATTTTAGAGCGAGAAGGGAGTAATTACCATGTAATAATACATCAGCCACAATACAATAGCTTCTTGGAAACTAATCTAAAATCCAAAATAAACAACGGATTCAAAATCAACAACGGATATGCGGATAGGTTATGTTCGGGTTTCCACGGGGGAACAGGCGGAAACAGATGCTTTAGAACAACAGACAGCACGGGTGGAAAAAGCCGGTGCTGCTTTGATTTTTGCAGATGTGGAGTCGGGACGCTCCGATAAGCGATCGCAATTTAACAAAATGCTAGCAATGTGCAAGCAGGGTAAGGTAAGTGAGTTGGTAATCACCAGAATTGACCGTTTGGCGAGGTCTGTGATTACTATTCACCGGACTATGGTTACCCTGGAGGAGTGCGGTGTGAAGTTAATAGTCTTGGATGCTCCCGTTGATACTTCATCCCCTTTTGGCTGGTTTTCTGTGAATCAAATGGCTGGTTTAGCAGAGTTTGAATCCAGGTTGTTGCAAAATCGCATTAAACACGGGATGGTCTATTTTCGGGAGCAAAAGAAGGCATCACCAAGACCGCCATTTGGTTATTGTAGGGTGAATGAGAAATATGCACCAGATATGGGGTTGCATGAGTCTGGTAAAAGCAAATGGGCGATTGCTAGTGAAATTATTGATTATTTTTTACTAGATTTATCAACCCTGAGAAATACCGCGCGATATGTCTTAGAAACATACAATATTTCTTGGACTGCGGCTGGTTTGCGGTATTGGATGACGAGTCCAGTTTTGCAAGGACACACCGCATATAATATACATGGTAATATTAATAAACCGGAGAAATGGCAGGTACATCACAATACCCATCCAGCTTTAATTTCTCCAGGGAAAGCTAAACAAATTTATCAAAAATTGGCGGATAATAAATCAAAATTTTGCTACGGTAATGTGAAAAAAAATGATAAAATATTACCCCTAACTGGTCAGATTATCTGTGGTTGTTGTGGTTATAAATGCTTTTTTGTCCAACGACAGGCAACCCACAGAGTTAGGGTACGTTGCAAAAAACGGGAAAATTTAGGTCAGTCTTTTTGTAATAATAGAATTAGCAGTTATTTGGATGAAATTATGGGTGCAATCGATACAGCACTCATTTCTCGATATGAAGAAATTAAAAGTTATACAGTAACTAATTTAGTTGTCAAACAAGAGGATGACCCGGAACTTATTGCTAAATTAGAGCAATTAAAATCATTAAGGCAGATGCCTCCAAATTCGATTATTCAGTCAGCAATTGAGCAAACTTTACTAGAAATCAAGGCATTTGAACAAAAAGAGGTGATTACTAAACAAGTCAATGATGAATTGAGAGAAGTTTTTAATATTTGCTTTAGCGATCGCGAATACTGGAATAGTCTATCATTTCCAGAAAAACGTATAGCATATAAAGAGTTTGTGGATTATGTAAAGGTACTGAATGGAGAGATTTTAGAGATAAAATTAATTGTCTAGTAGTCCATTGCATTAGTTTACTAGGGGCAACTAGGGGCAACAGATCCCCGACTTCTTAAAGAAGTCGGGGATCTAAAAGACCTAACGCATCCCCGATTTCTATCCTAGGAATTGCTAAAAGTATGCGGATATTGATTGAGAAGTCGGGGATCTTTTACCTAACCATCACTAACTAATGA
>JAAUYD010184535.1_pt1 | contig 13642 bp, 14 predicted proteins | sample 7278101 | NCBI WGS metagenome assembly JAAUYD01 (sample SAMN14350128, study PRJNA611818) | marine sediment metagenome | isolation source: surface marine sediment (0.6m) | place: French Polynesia: Moorea | collected 2018-08
GGGCGTTGGCGTAGCGCGCGTGGCGGGGGGACGCCCCCGGCGGCAGCAGGTCGGCAACTTCGCACGCAAGCACGAGAGCCCGTCACCTATCTCGCGAGCCCGGGACGGTTCCCGTTCGGGCTCAAGGTGAGTCCCGGGCTCGCGAGATAGGTGACGGGCTCTCGTGCTTGCGTGCGAAGTTGCCGACCTGCTGCCGCCGGGGGCGTCCCCCCGCCACGCGCGCTACGCCAACGCCCGCCACCAGGCCCCGATGACCGCGCTCATCGCGAGCACGGCCGCGATCGCCTGGGCCGGCCGCCCTGGAGGGGCGGGCAGAAGCCGCGCAGAGGCGCCGCCGAGCCCGATTCCGACGAGCAGGCCGAACAGGTGCGCGAAGACATCGGTCCGGCCGCCTCCGCTGCCGATCATCGCCAGCAGGCCGAGCCCCGCGGCCAGCGGAAGCGCGATGCGGACCCGGCGCTCGCCCCTCGCGAGGGCTCGCGTCGCGGCGCGGCCCGTGAGCAGGCCGATCGCGCCGAACACGGCCGTCGAGGCGCCGATCGAGACGTGTGCCTGCGAGCGGAGGACGGCGTTCAGCAGGTTGCCGCCCGTCCCCGCGAGCAGCACGAAGGCGACGGCCACACCGCCGCCGAGGCTCCGCGCCACGGCCCCCAGGAACAGACCCCCGAACAACAGGTTCGCGACGAGGTGGGCTCCGTCGGCGTGAAGGGTGAGGGCCGTGACCAGGCGCCAGGCCTCACCCGCGCGGATCCTTGCCGCGTCGGCGGCCCCTGCGGGCCCGAACACGTCACCGCCGCCGGGTCCCGTGAGCGCGTAGAACCCGATCATGCCGAGCATGGCGGTGAGCGCCGTGTTCCGTGCCGCGGAGAGCGTCCAGGTGGCTTCCGCGGCGGCCGCCTCCGTGCGCGGGGGCGGCCGCGGGTTCTCGGCGTCGTAGGCGAGCAGCTCGGCCTCGGCGCGGCCGCGCTCGGCCGCGGGGACGAACAGGGCGAAGCCCTCGTCGTCGCGCGTGACCCGCGCGGCGAGCCCTGCCGACGTGAGCACGAGCGCCCAGTCCTCGATCTCGCGAGAGGAGTGCGACGAGCGAAGCGGAGAGCCCGAAGGCGGCGAGTCGGGCACGGAGCTCCTCGGTGCGTGCGGGACGCTCGGGAGCCTACCAGGGGCGCTTCGCGCGGACCCGCCGCCGAGGGGCGTTCCGCCGGGGCCGCGGCGCGCCCTACTCGCCGAGGCGCTGATGCCCGAGGTGGACCTCGAGCCCGGGGACGCGCTCGGCGAAGCTGCGCAGGGCCTCGAGGCTCACGACGCTCCGCGGCCCGTCGTCCGAGAAGGTGCCGGGCTCGACGCCGTGCTCCCAGCCGAAGCGCGTGTGGCTCGCATCGCCCACGAGCAGCTTCGGGCCCGTGGTCGTGCGCAGCAGGAAGGCCGTGCTGCCCGGCGAGTGGCCGGGCACGTGCAGGGCGAAGGCCGATCCGTCGCCGAAGATGTCGACGACGCCTTCCCAGTGCCCCGCCGGGTCCGGCGCGAAGGGCCACTCGCGCAACGGGCCCTTCCCGTCGAGCATGGCGTCGAGCGTGCCCCGCGTGAACAGGTTCAGGAACGCCGACGCGCGGGTTTCGCCCGGACCCACGTAGACCGGGGTGTCGGGCGGCAGGTCGGGAAGGCCCATGATGTGGTCGAGATGGATGTGTGTGAGGAAGACGCCCGCGAGCGCACCGCCCTCGTGCTGCCGGTCCGCGAGCCAGTCGGCGGTCGTCATGTGGACGCGCAGCGCGCCCGTGTTCATCGCGAGGTCGACGATGCGCCCGACCCGAGGGTTTCGCTGGCCTTCGCTAAAGCCGCTCTCGACGCCCGAGTCGACGAGGTAGGTGCCGAACGAGGGATGGTCCACGACGTAGAGGAAGATCTGGATCGGCTCGGGACCCGAGTCGAGGCCGGCCTCTCGCGCGCGCGGATGGTCGAGGTTGATCAGACCGCTGCGGTCCACCTCCCAGTCCGCGACGACGAGCCGCTCGAACCGGATCGGTCCCGGCTCCTGCAGGGCGAGATCGGTACCGAGCACGGGCTGGCCCAGATCGCCCGGCATCGTGGGATGGTCACTGGCCGCACATCCGGCGAGTGCGGCCAGGCAGATCCAGGCGAGCCGGGAGAGCCGTCGGAAGATCGGATGGGGCGTCATGGCAACCTCCTCGAGAGAGCGGGCGACGGGGCAGATCTTCGTCCATTCAGGGAAGAATGAAAATCGTCGAAAATCGGATATTATCATCCACAGATGGATGTTTCGTGGCTGGATGCCCAGACCTTCCTGGCCGTCGCCGAGGAGGGGAGCTTCACGGCGGCGGCGCGGGCGCTCGGCATCGGCCAGCCGACCGTGAGCCGGCGGATTGCCGAGATGGAGGAGCGGGCCGGGTGCTCGCTGTTCCGGCGCGGCAAGCTCGGCGCCGAGCTCACGGAGCACGGCGAGCGTCTCGTTGGCGCGGCCGAGCAGATGGCGCGCTGGGCCGGCGAGTTCGGGCGGCTCGCGCGGGGCGCCGAGTCCGAGGCCGAGGGGATCGTGCGGATCGCCGCCCCGCCCGGGTTCTCGGTCGAGTTCCTGGCCCCGTTCGCGGCCTGGGCGCGCGAGCGCGTCCCGGAGATCCGGCTCTAGGTCCTGTCGGCCATCGAGCACGTCGACCTCGCGCGCGGCGTCGCGGACCTCGCCGTGCGCACCCAGGCACCGAACGACCCGGCGCTCGCGAGCCTCGGCGCGCTTCGCTTTCCGCTCGGCGTCTTCGCGAGCCGCGCCTACGTCGATGCACTGCCTGCGCGCGCGGGTCTCGCGGATCTCGCCTGGGTGACCTGGGCCGGTTCGCGCGCCCACCTTCCGCCGCGGCCCTGGCTCGAGGAACGGATCCCGGGCTTCACGCCCGTCTTCGCCTCGGACGACTATCTCGTCCAGAAGGGCGCCGTGGTCGCGGGACTGGGCGCGATGGTGCTCGAGCGCGCGTCGCTGGCCCTCTCGCGCGCACCGGTCCTGGCGGAGATCGACGTGGGTCTGCGCCTGCCCGAAGGCGAGTGGCATCTGGTCTGCGCGACGGCGATGCGCTTCGTGCCTCGCGTGCGCCGCGTCGCCGACCTGCTGATCGCGCAGCTCCGCGACGCGCGGCTCGACTGAAGCCCCGCGCAGGCGACCTCGCGCGGCACGGTGTGGGCCTCAGTCCGGCCGGGGACGCCGGGAGCGCCTCCGGCGCCGGGGGCGACCGCCGCCCGGCCTGGGCCCCGAGGTCGAGGCGGGAGCGTTCGCGTCGTTCTTCGCGGGCGTCGCGTCGGACCTCGCCCGTGACCCCTCGCGCCGGCCGCGTCGTCGCCGGCGGGAGCCGCCGTCCGCGGCCTTCGGCTCGGGGCGCCGGCCCGGGCCCTTCGGCTCCGAACGCTGGCCCGCGGCCTTCGGCTTCGAGGGCCCGCCCGTCGCCTTCGGCTCCGAACGCCGGCCGGCGCCCGGGTCGCCCGTCGTTCGCGCTGCACGTGCGTTCGCTCCGCTCGCCTTGCGCGCTCCGGAGCCGCCGCGCCGTCGTCCGCCCCCCGACCGCGGCTTCGACTCCTGCGTCGACCTCCCCCGGCTCGGCCGCGCCCTGCCACGCTCGTTCGAGAAGTCGACGACGCGTCGCCCGCCCGGTGCCGCGGCGGACCCGGTCGCGTCGTCGCCCGAATCGTCGCTGCGGCCGCCGCGCCCTGCGTCCCGCTTGGCGTCTTCGATCAAGGCCATGACCGCGCGGGTGTCCGTGGTGCCGCGGGCGGCGCGGTAGGTGCCGCGCAGCGCGGTGTCGGGCTCGAGCTTGCCCTTCTCGTAGAGCTGCCACATCTCCTCACCGAGCCGGCGGATCCGGTGGCCCGGCGCGTGACGCCGCACGAAGCGGTGGAGGTTCTCGACGTCGCGCAGCAGCAGGGTGCGGGCGTTGCGGTTGTGGGCCGGGTCGACGGACTGCGGAAAGTCGATGATCACGGGGCCGTCCGCACCGAGCAGCACGTTGAACTCGGAGAGGTCGCCGTGGACGAGGTCGGCGGCGAGCATGCGCACGACCTCGCGGATCAAGCGGTCGTAGATCGCCACGGCCTCCTCGCGCGAGAGCTCCACGTCGCCCAGGCGCGGAGCGGGGCGGCCCTGGGCGTCCTGCACGAGCTCCATGACGAGCACGCCGTCCACGAACTCGTGGGGCTCCGGGACGCGCACCCCGGCGCCGCGCAGCCGGTGGATGCGCTCGACCTCCGAGACCCGCCAGGCCGCCTCGTCCTGCTCGCGACCGTGACGGGTGCGCTTCTGGACCGCGCGCTGGTCGCGGCTGTTGCGCGTGCGCCGGCCCTCGGTGTAGTCGGCGCGTTGCCGGAAGCTGCGTTCCTGCGCCGCCTTGTAGACCTTGGCGACGCGAGCTTCGTCGCCGCAGCGCACCAGGAAGACCTCGGCCTCCTTGCCGCTCATGAGGGGCCGCACCACCTCGTCGACGATGCCGTAGTCGACGAGGGCGGCCAGGCTCTCGGGCCACTTCATGCCGGAGGCGGGCCTCCCGTACGCCGGGTGCTCACGCCGCGTCGTCCAGCAGCTTGCGTTCGAGTGCCGCGAGCACCTCGTCCCGCACGCCGATCGCGCGCACGCAGTCGCGGATCGAGCCGTAGGTCTCCCGCAGGCCGGCGAGCAGCGTGACCATGGTCTCGGGATTCGCGTGCAGGGTCTCGGGCGGAAGCTCCTTCCACATGGTCTCGTAGCCGCGGCTGCGTTGCAGGCGGTCGACGATGCCGTCGAGTCCATCCCGGGTCGCCGCGTAGTCGGCGACGATCACGTCGTCGTGCACGCCCAGGCTGCCGAGGATCAGCGCCGAGACGACCCCGGTCCGGTCCTTCCCGGCCGAGCAATGGAAGACGGCCGGGCGGTCCGCCGTGGCGAGCCTCTCGACGATGCGCGTGAGCCGCTCGGAGGCGAAGTCGATCATGCCCAGATAGAGCTCACCGAGGCCCTGCCCCGCGACGCGTTCCCGGTCGCCGCTGCTGGCCTCGCCGTCATAGATCGGCAGGTGATGGTGGTCGATCGGCTCGTGCTCGAGCGGTCCTCGACCGTCGAACCCGAGCTCGGCCGAGGTGCGCAGGTCGACGATGTGCCCGATGCCGAGATCGTGGCGGACCGTCGCCACACCGCCGGGCGTGAGCTCGTGCAGGCCATCCGAGCGGAAGAGCACCCGCCAGGCCAGGGTGCGGCCGTCTGCGGTCGGGTAGCCCCCGAGATCCCGGAAGTTGTGACACCCCTCGACGTCGATCTTGCGCTGCACGAGTCCCCGCAGATGGCTCCCGGGGTGGGGGCGGCCGATTGGGTCGGCGTGGCGCCTCGTTGCCCGGATCGGGCGAGAGTGTGACACCCAGGATGGAATCGTGCAGGGCTGGCGCGGACGAGGAGAAGGGCGGAAGCCTGGGATCCGCAGAGGATCGGCCTCCGATCGCCCCCCGATCAGGACCGCCCGGGCCCGCCCGCGCAGCCTGGGCGCCATGAACCGACACCAGCTGGCCCGCTGCGGGGTCCTGCTCGCCGCCTGGCTCCTGGCTCCGGTCCGGCTCGAGCCCGCAGCGGCCGCGGACGAGACCGAACGCCGGGGGCGGCTCGTGGTCGGAACCGCGTTCCATCGCGGACGGCCGCAGTTCCGGCTCACGAACCAGACGCCGTTTCCGGCGGCGCCCGGGGCCGCAGTCGTGCGCGTCCTGCAGCGCGGTCACGAGGTGCACCGACGGAGCGTTCCCCTCGAGGAGGTCGGGCCGTTCCTGACGACGTGGTGGGACCCGGCGCCGCTCGCGTCCCTGGCGCCCGGTGTGGTCCAGCTCTGCGTCGCGGTGGGCCACGCGGACGAGAGCTGTGCTCGGCTTCCCTTGGCCGGGTCGCGGCCGGATCTGTCCGTGGACGAGGCGGGGCCCTTGCCCGACGCGGCGTCCGGGCTGCGCGTGGTCGTGCGGAACGGCGGAGACGTGCGCTCACCACCCTTCGAGCTCCGCGTGACGACGCGCGCCGGGGACCGGCTCGTGGGAAGCCGCTCCCAGGGCGTCGCCCCGCTGGACCCGCGCTCGTCGCGGGAGGAACGCGTCCCCCTCGACCTGTGGACTGCGCGGGGTCAGGCGCTCGCGCGCTGCTGTACCTCGACGATCGATCTGGACCCGGCTCGCGAGGTGGAGGAGGTCGACGAAACGAACAACCGCCTCGTGATCTCTCATCCGCCCCCGGGAGCCGGGACCGGCGCGGACGACTCGACGTCGGGGCCCGTCGGGACCGGCAGGGGGCCGAAGCCCGCCTCGGCCATCACGCGCTGAAACTCGGGGTCGTCCCGGTAGGGATCGAGCGCGGGCTCGAGGCGCGCGTACCAGAGGAAGACGCGGCCGGCCTCTTCGAGGCACTCGAGCATGCGCTCGCGCTCGCCGAGCATTCCCCACATGAGCGCGGTCCCCTGCGCGTCGTCGCGGCAGCGCCGCCCGCTGGCCGCGATCGCTCCCTCGAAGATCCAACGCAGGCTCCTCTCGGAGCCGACCACGCGACCCAGCATGCGGGCGAGCGGCCGCGCCCAGGCCGGGGCGACCCTCAGGAAGGATTCCTTCGCCGCGTCCTCGTCGCCGGCCAGGAGGTGCGTGTTCGCAAGCAGCCGGGGTGCCCAGTGGTCGCGCGGACGCACGTCGAGGGTGCGGCGCAGCATCGCGATCGCTTCCGGGTACTCGCGCGCATAGAAGTGCATCCGCCCCGCGCCCCGCAGCACGTCCGGGTTCAGCGGGTCGAGCCGGAGCGCGCGGAGGATGTAGGGACGGGCGGTCTCGAGGTGGCCCATGAGCAGGTAAAGCACGCCCAGCTGGTACGACACGTAGGCATTCGGCCGTTCGCGGTAGGCGATGTGCAGCGCCGCCTCGGCGGCGGCCCAGTCCTTCTGCGAGTGGCGGACGGAGGCGAACAGCGCGAGCGCGCCCGGATCGCGCGGGGCGCGCTCGAGCGCTTCGAGGGCCACCGCGTCCGCGGCCTCGAGCCACGGCCCGAGGCCGCCCTCGATCTCGGACTCCAGCTCCCAGAGGCGCCGGTAGGCGTGGCCGAGCGCGACGTATCCGCGCAGGAAGTCCGGGTCGCGTTCGAGCGCGCGTTCGTAGCGTTCGACCGCGGCCAGGAGCTCGGCGCGGTCGGCCGCGAGGAACGCGCTGCGCCCCTCGAGCAGCGCCGACGGCGCCTCCGGGTCGGCCGCGATCGCCCGGAAGGGGTCGATGTGGTCGAGCTCGACGCCCAGGGTCCGGCTCATGGCCCGCGTGAGTTCGGGGCCGGTCTCGCGGTCCGGAGCCAGCGCGATCGACTCGGTGTGGTGTTGGAAGCCCGTGGTCGCGTCGACGAGCTCGATGGCGAGGGTCGGTGGGCTTCCCGGTTGGATCGCGCCGAGCACGAGGCTGCCCACGCCGAGCGTTCGCGCGACCTCGGGCGGGTCGATCGCGTCGTCGGCCGCGAAGCGGAAGGAGGAGCGCGAGGCGGTCACCTGGAGCTCGGGCGAGGCCGAGAGCTGTTCGATCAGGTCGAGCGCGTGTCCGTCGGCCTCGGCCGAGGTCCCCTCCGGAACGCGGAGGTCGCGGAAGCGCAGCACCGCAATCGCCGTGCGCGGGTACGCGTCGGGGCTGTCGGGCAGGGAGGCGTGGACCAGCTCCGGTTGGAAGGGGCGAGTGAGCCAGAGCAGCAGCGCGACCAGGCCGAGGCCCGCCGCGGCGGCGAGCCGTCTTCGCGAGCCGGGCCGCACGGCGACGGGCTCCGGGGCCTCGGGCGTGGAGACCGTCTCGGGCGCCGCGGGGGAGGTCGGTGTCGACTCGCCGAACCCGACGGCGGTCACCTCGACCCCCATCCGGTAGCCGCGCCCGCGCACGGTCTGGATCAGGCGTGCCTCCCCTTCATGGTCGTCGAGGGCGCGGCGCGCGAGGCTGATGCAGCGGGTCAACGATGCCTCGGTGATCGAGACGTCGCCCCAGACCGCGTCGAGCAGCTCGTCCTTGGTCAGCGTGCGCTCCGCGTGCCGCGCGAGATGGAGCAGCACCTCCATCACCTTGGGCTGCACCTCGATCGGGGCAGCCTCGCCCTGCCGCCGGAGCTCGTAGCGGTCTTCGTCGAGTTCGAACCGGTCGAAGAGGTACCGCATGCACCATCATGCTAGCTCGCCGGCCCGCGAGAGAGGGCGAGTGCGCGTCTCGAGGGAGCCGGCCTCGAGCAGGGGAGCGCGGACCGGCCCTCTTCGGCAGCGCGCCCGCGCACGACGTTTCCGAGACGGCCCCTAGTCCGACGCGTGGACGATCCAGCAGGCCGATGCGAGCACGAGCGCGTCGCCGTCGAAGTGGGGGGTGATCGCGGACTCGACCGCATCGATGACGTCGCGTCGCACGCCGTCGCTCGCTTCGCGGAGGGCCGTGCCGAGCGGGCCCATCTGGATCACGAAGTCGACGATGCCGCGCAGTCCCAGGCCGCTTCCGACGGCGAGGTCGCGCTCGTGCGGCTCGATCTCGATCGCGCCGAAGCCCGCGTCCGCGAGCAGACCCCGCAGCCGGTCGGCGTCCGCGAATGCGAAGGGACCGGGCGCGATCGGGTCGCGAGGAGGCATGGGCGGCAGCAGGGGAGCGGCGGCGGCCATGGGGATCGTCATCCAGGGGTTGTGCTCGAAGCCCTGCCAACAGGCGAAGACCAGGCGCCCGTCGCGGTGCAGCGCCGCGCGCAGATTCGAGAAGGCCGCAGTCGGGTCCTCGAAGAACATCACCCCGAAGCGGGAGAAGACGAGGTCGAAGGACTCGGCCGGGAAGGTGTGGACCTGCGCGTCGGCCTCGAGGAAGGAGAGCTGCGGCACGTCGCCCGCGCGCCCGCGCGCGGCGGCCAGCATGGGCGCCGAGATGTCGACGCCCAGCACGCCGCCGGTGTCGCCGACGCGCTCGGCGAGCGCGACGCTGGTCTGGCCGCAGCCGCACCCGACGTCGAGCACGGACTCGCCGGGCAGGGGCTTGGCGCGATCGAGCGCGACCTCGCCGATCGGTGCGATCTGGGCGTCGATGCGGTCTGCGAGATCCACCCACTTCGGTCCGGAGACCTCGTTCCAGTAGGCGATCTGCTCGGCGTTGGCTTCGGGCGAGGAGGACATCGGGGACTCCGGGACGCGTGAGTTCAAGGGAAGGGAGGGCTAGGAGATCACGAACAGACCGAGCGCCACGGCGACGCCGATCCACCCCGACCGCGAGAGCGAGGCGGGTCCGATCGCGGTGAGCGCCTGCTCGCCCGGCTCGCCCGCGAAGGCGCGCCGGATCACGGGGAGCTCGACCGTGCTCGCGAAGGTCGCGAAGCCCAGCGCGCCACACTGCAGCGCGATCTGGCCGGAGCTGGCTCCGGGAAGCAGGACGAGCAGTCCGAGCGCGGCGGTCCAGTGCGCGAGGTTGCCGCCGAGGCTCATCGCGCGGAAGTGGCGTTCCTCGCTGCGCGCGAAGTCGAACAGGAAGAGCGGCACGATCTTCGCCGCGGGGGCCACGGGGGCGACACCGCCCGAGAGCCGGGCTCCGAGGAAGTGCCCCCATTCGTGGAGGAGGGCGGTCACGGCGGCTCCCACGAGCAGGCCGCCGATCGAGCTCAGCGCGGACGCCATGCCGAGCCCGCTCTGCACGGCCCACGACTCGGCGCCCGCCCAGATCGACAGCAGGGTCGTCGCGATCGCGAGGTCCCGCAGGGCGACGGCCGGCACCGGGGACGCGTCGGCGGGGACGGCGGCCTCGTGGGCAGCGCTCGAGGCGTCGGACGGGTTCGTGCTCATGGTCGCGGCTCCATGCAGGCCCGGCGAGCCTAGCGTCCCCACGTCGGAGTCCGCCGTGCCGAGGGGCCGCGCCGTCGCGCTCGCCTCGCGGGCGCCTCGAAGCGAGAAGACGTGAGTGGGCGGATTTGTCTTGCGCGCAAGATAGGCGTCGCCGTACCCTGCTCGCCGTGGACTGGATCGACGATCTCTCGCTCGCCTGGTGTCGGGAATACCCCGAGGTCGACACCTCGTCGCTGCCTCCGCTCGTGCGCATCGCCCGGTTGGCGCTGCTGATCCAGGGCTTCCAGGGGCGCGTGCTCGAGCCCTTCGGTCTGGCGGCGTTCGACTACGGGGTCCTCGCGGCGCTGCGAAGGGCCGGCGAGCCCTACGAGGCCTCGCCGAGTGAGCTCTGGAGCCGGCTGCACCGTTCCTCGGGCGGGATGACGAAGATGCTGCGTCGCCTCGAGGAGCGCGGCCTCATCGCGAGGGCGCCCGATCCCGACGACGGCAGGAGCTCGCGGGTCCGGCTCACGGCGCGTGGTCTCGACCTGCAGGAGCGGATCTTCCACGCCTTCCTCGCGGCGAGCGACGAGGTCATGGGCGAGTTCCGCAAGAGCGAGCGACAGGATCTCGACGCTGCGCTTCGCGCGCTCGTCGTTCGCTTCGAAGAGCTCGAGCATGGCTAGGGCGCGCCCGTGAGCGTCGACTGCGTGATCCGCGGCGGCACGGTCGTGGACGGAACGGGCCTCGCCCGCCGGCGGGCGGACGTCGCGATCGAGGGCGGCCGCATCGCCTCCGTCGGGTTCGTTCCGAACGAGACGGGCGACGCGGAGGTCATCGATGCGAGTGGGTGCATCGTCGCGCCGGGCATCATCGACGCGCACACCCACTACGACCCGCAGCTCACCTTCGATCCCTACGCGACCTCCTCGTGCTACCACGGCGTCACGACGACCCTGGCCGGCAACTGCGGCTTCTCGATCGCGCCCGTGCGGCCCGACGGGCGCGACTACCTGAAGGCGATGTTCGCGAAGGTCGAGGGCATGGCACCGGCCGCGCTCGACGGGGTCCGGTTCGAGTTCGAGAGCTTCCCGGACTATCTCCAGGCACGCCGCGGCGCCCTGGGTGTGAACCTGGCCTGCTACGTGGGCCACTCGACCCTGCGCCGCTACGTGATGGGCGAGGACGGCTCGGAGCGCGAGGCGGCGCCCGACGAGGTGGACGCGATGCGACGCCTCGTGCGCGAGGCGATCGAGGCCGGCGCCGCGGGCTTCTCCTCGTCCGACGTGCCCACGCAGGTCGACGGCGACGACCGCCCGATCGCGAGCCGCTTCGCCGCGAAGACGGAGCTGCTCGCCCTCGCCGAGGAGGCCGGCCGCGCCGGGGCGGGCAGCATCGCCTACCTGCCCGAGAGCGTGATCGGCGGACTCGACGAGCGCGACGAGGACCTCCTCATCGAGCTCGGGCGGCGCAGCCGGGTGCCGATCGTGATCCAGGGGGTCGGCGGCCGCGACAAGGTCGACGCGCCGACCGCGGGCTGGGACCGTGCCAAGGCCTTCCTGGACCGGGCCGCGGCCGAGGGCGCCGCGGTGTTCTCGATCCTGCGCACGCACCCCTTCGATCGCCCCATCGATCTCGAGGAGGGCTGCCCGCTCTACGCGGGCGTCTTCCTCTGGGCCTCCTTCATGGAGCTCTCGCACGCGGAGAAGATCGCCCGCCTGCGGGATCCCGACTATCGCGATCTGATGCGTCACGCGGTCGAGAACCCGAACCGCGATCCCAACGAGGGCTCCACGCTCCCGCCGCCGCACTGGGACGTCACCTTCGTCGACGAGGTCACCCAGCCGCAGCACGAGCCCCTGCTGCGCCGGAGCATCGCGGACATCGCGGCCGAACGGGGCGTCGCGCCCGCCGACGCGATGCTCGATCTCGCGCTCGCCGAGGATCTGCGCACGCGCTTCCGCTGGGAGAACAAGACCCCGGCCTGGAGCGAGGCCGTGCGCGAGAGCATGAAGCATCCGTCGATGCTGATGGGCATCTCCGACGGCGGCGCCCATCTCGATCGCGACGACGGCAGCGACTGGTCGAGCTACTTCCTGCGCCACTGGGTGCTCGACGCGGGCGAGTGGACCCTCGAGGAGGGCATCCGGCAGCTCACGCAGGTTCCCGCGGCGCTCGCGGGCTTCGTCGACCGCGGCGCGATCCTGCCGGGCTTCGCGGCCGACCTCATGATCTTCGATCCCGCGACGGTCGGGCCCGGCACGAAGCGCAGGGTCCGGGATCTGCCGGGCGGGCAGGAGCGCTTCAGCGCGCGGCCGCGCGGCTTCGTGGCCACCCTCGTGAACGGGCAGGTCATCGTTCGAGACGGGGAGCTCACCGACGCGCTGCCCGGACAGGTCGTGCGGCCCTTCCAGCGGGGGGGCGCGTGATGGCCGCGAGCTTCAGGCCCGTGACGGCTGCGGTGGGCGCCGAGGTCACCGGCGTCGACCTGGCGAAGCCGCTCGACGACGCGACGCGAGACGCCTTGCTCGGGGCCGTGGTCGAGTACGGCGTGCTCTTCTTCCGCGGCCAGGAGATCACGCCCGATCAGCACCTCGCCTTCGCCCGGCAGATGGGTCCGATCAGCATTCCCGCGTTCGCACCCAAGTACGGCACGAATCCCGAGATGATCGTGCTCGATCAGGTCTCGCCGCGCGGCGAGGGCGCCGACGCCTGGCACAGTGACAACACCTTCATGCCCGAGCCGCCGATGGGCTCGATCCTCAAGGCCGTCGAGCTGCCCGAGGTCGGCGGCGACACCTGCTTCGCGAGCATGCACGCGGCCTACGACGCGCTCTCGGATCCGATGCGCGCGCTCGTCGACGGCCTCCAGGCGGTCCACGACATCACGCAGCCGCTCACGAAGGCGATCCGGGCGGGGCACAGCAACGCGAACCTCGCCGAGCTCCAGGCCGCCTGGCCCCCCGTCGTGCACCCCGTGGCGCGCACCCACCCCGTGACGGGACGCAAGGCGCTGTTCGTGAACGCCAACTCGACGACGCACCTGGTCGGCGTCAGCGACCGGGAGAACGCCGTGCTGCTGCCCTTCCTGATCGATCACGTACGCGATCCGGTCTTCCAGTGTCGCTTCCGCTGGGACACGGGCTCGGTCGCGTTCTGGGACAACCGCGCCGTGCAGCACTACGCCGTGCCCGACTACGCCACGCGCCGCGTGATGCACCGCGTGACCCTCGAGGGAGATCGCCCCGTATGACCACGCCCGCCGCCGAGCCCGAGGTGAGATTCCGACACGCCGACGACGAGACCTGGCACGAAGTGCGCGCGGTCGAGATCGAGGGGCGCCGCGCCGTCGTGCGGGAGAAGTGGCTCGAGTTCACGCCCGGCTGTCTCTCGCTCGTGGCCGAGTGGGACCCGGGCATGATGATCCACAAGCACGGCCATCACAGCGACCACATCCTCTACGTGATGGCCGGCGAGATGATGTGCGGCGACGTGCGCTGCACGGCCGGCATGCACATCGCGCTCGACCAGGGGGCCTCGTTCGGTCCCTTCATCGCCGGGCCCGAGGGCGTGACCCTGTTCGAGGTCATGATGGGTGATCCCCGCTCCTGGCCCGCCGATCCCGAAGGCTTCGACCGCCTGCTCGCCGAGAAGAACGCGAAGCGGCTGCCCAATCCCCCGATCGAGCTGCCCGACTGGCTCGAGGATGCGCGCGACTAGCGCCCGAGAGGAACCATGCGAAACGGATTCAAGATCTTCGATGCCGACGCCCACGTCGTCGAGCCCAAGAACCTCTGGGAGCGCTTCCTCGACCAGCGCTACCAGTCGCGCGTGTCGTGGAAGCAGCCCTTCGAGGGCATGGA
>JAAUYD010044802.1_pt1 | contig 13637 bp, 10 predicted proteins | sample 7278101 | NCBI WGS metagenome assembly JAAUYD01 (sample SAMN14350128, study PRJNA611818) | marine sediment metagenome | isolation source: surface marine sediment (0.6m) | place: French Polynesia: Moorea | collected 2018-08
GGCAGGCGCTCGCGGATCATGTCGACGTTCCAGGCGTAGCCCGTCGTGCCCCAATGATAGGGAATGTAGTAGCCGCGCACCGGTTCGTAGATGTCGATGCTCGCCATGATGTCATCGTCGAGATTGCCGAGATTCTCGAATCGGCTCATGTCGAGCTTTTCGTAAATGCCAATCGGCGCGAGGCGCGTTGAGAATCGGTTGCTGTGCACAACGACATCGTAGCCACTGTTGCCGGTCAACAGCTTGACATCGACGACCTCGGAGGAGTCGTAGAGATCGTAGTTGACCTTGATGCCGGTCTCGCTTTCGAAGCGTTCAAGGACATCCGGAGCAATGTAATCCGCCCAGTTGTAGACGTTGACGACGTTCGCATCTGCATCGGATTCCTGCGGCGCATCGCCGCAGGAGACGACGAGGCAAGCCGCTAGTGCCGCGAAGAGCGATGTCGCGCGTTTCGTCACATACCGTCCAGGCCACGCTTCAAGAGCGATCGAGCGATTATAAGCCGTTGTATCTCGCTTGTGCCTTCCCAGATTCGGTCGACGCGCAATTCGCGGAAGAAACGCTCAGCGACGTTTTCGCGCATATAGCCACGCCCGCCGAAGATTTGCACCGCCCGGTCGGCAATGCGATTGGCGACTTCGGAGACATACAGCTTGACCATCGAACAGCGCGCATGCAGCGCCTTGAGGTCGTCGCCGCGATCCGCGGCACGCGCCGCTTCATAGGTCATGAGCCGCGCGGCGTAGAGTTCTGTAACGCTGTCCGCAAGCATGAACTGGATTGCCTGTTTCTCGCTGAGCGGCGCGCCATCGACGATGCGCTCATTCGCGAATGCGGTTGCCTCTTCGATGAGTCGCGCGCATGCGCCGCAGCTACGCGCGCCAATCATCAGGCGCTCATGCCGAAACCAGCTGTGCGTATACGCCATGCCATCACCCGGCTTGCCGACACGAGCCTCGGCCGGAACACGAACGTCGGTGAAGCGATAGGTCGGGTGGTGCGCCGCATAGGTATGACTGAACTTCGGGTTCGCGATCATTTCGATACCGTCGGCGCCGATGTCTACGAAGAACAGCGCTTCGTCATCTTCTTGTGGCAGCTTCGCCTGGAACCACATGAAGGTCGCCAGGTTGGCGCTCGTGACGTACCACTTCTCGCCATTGAGCACATAACTGTCACCATCGCGTACGGCCGTAGCCTGCAGACCGGCGACGTCTGAACCGGGACCCGACTCCGTAATGGCATAGCAGTCTTTTTGTTCGCCGCGCATCATCGGCAGCACATACCGGCGCAGCTGCGCTTCGCTGCATGCCTCGAACATCCACGACTGTGCCTCGGGGAAGCACCAGGACAGCGCGTTCGTGATGCGACCGAGTTGCTCCCAGATCGCGACCTGGGATTCCATCGCGAGTTCGAGGCCCCCGTGGGACTTCGGCACATCGATGGCGGTGAATCCGAGTTCAATGGCGCGCTGTTTGTTGCGCGCTTCAATCTCTTCCGGGAGTACACCCTCGTTGAGCTCGGCTTCGACTTCGTGTGGCTGCAGGTACTCGTCCGCATAGTCGCGGGCGATGCGTTGCCACTTGTGGGCGTCTTCTGAAAGTGGGATTTGCATGATCACTAACCGTAATGTCTCGGGAAGTACCGGCGCAGCAGGTCGACGATCGCCTCCAGGTTCTTCTCCCGGTCAAAAATCTGTGGGCTGATCAACGCGTCGAGCCACATGCCATTCGTGATTGTCGTCAGGGCGATCGTGACCGAACTCGCGGAGACGCCTTTGTAGTCTCCTTCGGCGATGATCGCGCGGCAGAGCTTCTCTACGACGTCATCGTAATACTGGTCGCGCTCGTCGCAGATCTTTCGATAGGCTGGCCGCGATTTCACCTCTCCCCAGAACGCGAACCAGACGGCGATCTTGCGGCGATCAATGATGCCTGGCCGTAGATCGAGTTCCATGAGGGCGAGCAGTTTGTCGGCAGGGCCGGGACCCGACCCTTCGAGCGCCTTGTTGAAGCGCTCCTTGTATTCGTCCGCAACGAATCGAAGCGTCTCGTTGAAGAGATTCTCCTTGCTCTTGAAATGCAGGTTGACGATGCCCTGCGACAGGCCCGCTTCCTTCGCAACATCGCCCACTGAGGTGCTGCCGATACCTTTGCGCGCAATGCACTTGATCGTTGCGTCGATCAGTTGCCGGCGTCTGCGGGCGCGGCTGGCGGTACGTTTGGGGCTGGCTGCCATGACCCGATTCTGCCATACTATGAATGAATACTCATTCATTTTTCTACATGCGAAAGCTGACACGCTCCAACGCGCACTTCCGGAAGGCCAGCACGAAGTTGCCACTCGGTGTCGCCTCGAACTTCCGCTACTGGGGGGACGACGAGACGATTTACATCGATCATGGCAAGGGCGCCCGCGTCTGGGACCTCGACGGCAACGAGTACATCGACTACCGGCTGGGTTACGGCCCGATCATCCTCGGCTACGCCGACGAACGTGTTGATGCCGCGGCGCGCGAAGGGCAGAAGGTAGGCGGCGTGTTCGCACTGGCTACGGCTGAGGAATACGAGGTTGCCACTCGAATCAGCAACATGGTGCCAGCCGCCGAGCTGGTCCGTTTTTCGAACTCGGGCACCGAGGCTGTCATGGCAGCGCTGCGCGTCGCAAGGGCCCATACGGGCAAGGACGGCCACGTCGTCATGGAGGGCGGCTACCATGGCATGTCGAACCTGGTCATGTGGACGAAGGAGTTCGACGACTGGCGGCCGGGCCAGCCTGAGCCCCCGATCGAACCCTACGGTGACGGCATTCCTGACGTCACGAAGCAGTTATTCCACCTCGTGCCGATGAATGACGCGAACGCGCTCGAGGACCTGCTGAAGAAAAAACACAATGAAATCGGCGCGTTCCTGATGGAGCCGATTATGGGTAACTGCTGTGCGATCACGGCCGATTCGCAGTACATGCAGGACGTGCGTGAAATCTGCGACCGCTATGACGTGCTCCTGATCATCGATGAGGTAAAGACAGGGTTCCGCGTGGCGAAGGGCGGCGTGCAGGAGCTCTTCGATATCAGGGCCGATCTCTGCACCTTTGCCAAGGCCATCGGCAATGGGTACCCGCTCTCGGTCGTTGCCGGTCGCGAGGATGTCATGCGCCGTATTGGCGACGGCGTTGTTCACGGCGGCACCTTCACGGCCCACAGCGTGTCGTTGGCTGCGGCCGCGAAGACGCTCGAGATTCTCGACGAAACATCGGCGCTCGCCGACATCGAGGCGAGCGGCAGGCGTTTGCAGGCCGGACTAAGCGAGATTCTCGACGCCCGAGGCATCCCGCACAGCTTCACCGGACATCCGGCATTGATGGGACTGTTTTTCGCGGAGACCGCGCCGGCGAACTACCGGGAGTGGGTGCACTCCGACTACGAGTTCTACGACACCCTCGCACCGGAGCTGCACAATCAGGGCGTGCTTGTCGAACCGGACTCGCGCGAACCGTGGTTTCTCTGCGAGTCCCACAATATGGAATCGGTCAGTGAAACGCTGGACAAATTCGAACGTGCGGTGGACATTACTCTGCCGAAACTCAAAGCAAAAAGAACGGGCACCAGCCAATGAAAACCTATGACGCGATCGTTGTTGGCGCCGGCCATAACGGCCTGACCAACGCGGCGTTCCTGGCGAAGGCCGGACTCGATGTGGTGTGTGTTGAGAAGAACGACTACATCGGTGGCGCATCGGTCAGTCGCGAGCTCTACAAGGACTGGATCTATTCCAACTGTTCGTACGTCTGTAGCCTGCTGCGGCCAGAGATCTACCGCGACCTCGAGTTACACAAGCACGGCCTGCAGGTAACGCCGTACGGCGGCTCCGTGCAGTTCATGGAGAACGGCGACTATTACGGCTCGTACCATGATCACGAAGTTGCGTATCGTGAAATGGCGCGGTTCTCGCGCCGTGATGCAGATGCGTACAAGCGTTATTCGGCGGACACGATGCGTCAGTGCCGATTCATCCGCGACTTCCTGTTGTCGACGGCGCCGGACCCAACCTCGTTCAAGCCCAGGGACATCCGTGAACTCATGCACATCGGCGGGAAGTTCTGGGAGATGGGCGAGGATCGCATGTACGAGACGATCCGTTTCTGGACCATGAGCGTTGCCGAATACCTCGACGAATATTTCGAGACCGACGTCATCAAGACGGCGTTCTCGGGTAGCGGCATCATTGGTACGGCGCTCGGTATTCACTCGCCAGGTACGGCCTATGTTCTCTTGCACCATTACATGGGCGACGTTGACGGCAACGTCGGTTCCTGGGGCTTTGCGCGTGGAGGCATGGGTTCGGTCGCAAAAGCGATAGCCGGCGCTTTCCAGTCCTACGGCGGCGAGTTGCGTACTGACTCCGGGGTCGAACAAATCATCGTCAAGAATGGCAAGGTCTCAGGCGTTGCGCTCGAAAACGGCGATGAGATTAGTGGGCGTATCGTCGTTTCCGCGATGGACGTAAAACGAACTTTCCTGAACTGTATGGACGAGAAGGACCTGCCTGAGAAATTCCATCGGCGGGTCAAGAACTTCAAGATTCGCGGGTCATCCGGGAAGGTCAACATCGCGCTTGATGGACTGCCGACGTTCCCGGCACTGCCAAAGGGCAGCTCGCTGATTCATAGCGACATGCACTTCATCGACTCGATGGAGCGCATGGAGCGCGCCTACGACGACTGGAAGAACGGTACGTGGTCGCAGGATCCGTATATCGACATGCTGATCCCGACGCTCACGGACCCAACGATGGCGCCGCCGGGCAAGCATTTCATGAGCTGCTTCGTGCAGTACTGCCCGCACCAGATTGATGGACGCCGCTGGACCCAGGAAGAAAAGGAAGCATTCGGCAAAAGCGTGATCGACCAGATCGGCAACTACAGTCCCGACTTCAAGGACCTCATCCTGCACATGGAGATTCGCACCCCGCAAGACATCGAAGACGAGATCGGCATCACCGAAGGCAACATTTTCCACGGCGAGTTGACGATGGATCAGCTGTTGTTCAATCGGCCGGTTCCCGGCTTCGCGCAGTATCGCGCGCCTGTAAACGGGCTGTACATGTGTGGCTCGAGCACCCATCCGGGCGGCGGCGTAATGGCTGCTCCCGGAGCCAACGCGGCGCGCGAGATCCTGGCGGATCTCAAACGGCCCAACACCGTTCCGGAGACCTTTGGCGATGACTGATAATTATGACGCTATCGTTGTTGGTGCCGGGCACAACGGTTTGGTCTGCGCGGCGCTGCTGGCGCAAGCGGGCAGGAATGTCCTGGTGCTCGAAGCCAATGAACAGGTCGGTGGCGCGGCAATAACCCGCGAATTCGCTGACGGCTATTCGACGTCGGCGTGCGCGCATCTGCTCTATCAGCTGCAGCCCGAGGTTCGCAGGGAACTCAAGCTGTCGCCGCGGCTCGCCAGTAAGGATCTCACGACGATCGCGCTGGGCGCGGACGATCAGCATGTACGCCTGACGGCCGACCTGGTCGAAGGTGTGTCTGAAGCAGACGCCGAACAGTACCGCCGCTTCCGCAAGCGCATGGCGCGCTTCTCCGATCTGCTGCGAAAATTTCTGAACAAGACACCACCGCGGCTCGGCACTAAAAACTGGAGCGACCTCATCACGCTGGCGCAGCTTGGCTTCGACATCCGACGGCTCGGCAAAGACGAGATGGAGGAGTTCCTGCGCCTGATCGGCATGAATATCCACGACGAGGTGACCGAGCGCTTCGAACATCCGCTGCTGAAAGGCGCTATCAGCCTCGACTCGGTGCTCGGCACACATCTCGGGCCGCGTTCGCCGAATACGATCATGACGTACCTGTATCGGCTCGCCGGCGATCATGGTCGCGTTGCCACGGTGCAGGGCGGTATGGGCGGCGTCAGCGAAGAACTTGCAAGAGTCGCTCGCGACGCCGGTGTGACGATTCGTACCGGGATGCCGGTTAAGCGCATCATCGTCGACAACGCGCGCGTCACGGGTGTTGAAACCGAGAACGGTGAGACATTCTCGAGCTACACGGTTATATCCAATGCGGATCCGAAGCGCACGCTGATGGGCCTGGTCGGCGCGCGCAACCTCGAAACCGGATTCGCACGTCGCGTCAATGACTTTCGAGCACGCGGCAATGCCGCCAAGCTGCACCTGGCCCTTGACGGACTACCGTCGATCAAAGGCCTCGGCAAGAAAGACTTCGCTCATAGGATTGTGATTGCGGGCGACGAGCATTACGTCGAGCGTGCTTTCAATCCCGCCAAGTACGGCGAGTTTTCGCCCGAGCCGGTCATCGAGATAACTTTCCCGAGCGTGAGGGATGAATCTCTCGCGCCGACCGGCAAACACGTCATGTCGGCGGTCGTGCAGTACGCACCGTACGGCCTGAAGGAAGGTTGGAGTGACGCGACCAGGCGGGCATTCATCGATGTCGTTATAGGCACGATTGCGAATTACGCCCCCGATATTGAACAGCGAATAACGGCAAGCGAGCTGCTGACACCTGCGGACATTGAGAGTGAATTCCATATCACGGGCGGTCACTGGCACCACGGTGAGCTCACGCTCGATCAGTTCCTGTTTGTTCGCCCGGTCGTCGGCGCGGCGCAATACCGCATGCCCGTCGACGGACTATGGCTCTGTGGCGCCGGCGCGCATCCGGGCGGCGGTGTCAGTGGCGCAGCCGGCCGTAATGCAGCGCGGACCATTCTCAAGAGGGAGAAGGTGTCATGAAAAGTGCACCCGTTCACCAGGGCCGGCTCAAGTCGCCGTTCTATTCGCGACTCGAAAAGCTCGACTTCGTCAATCAATGGCACGAGTGGAAGGGCTACTCGAGTGCCGACGAACTGTACTGTGCGGACACTGAGTATTTTGCGATTCGCAACGCAACTGCCGTGTTCGATCTGTCGCCGATGACGAAATACCGGATTACCGGACCGGACGCGCTCGCATACCTCAATCGGCTCGTCACGCGCGACATGGCCAAGATCCGTCCGGGGCGCGTCGCTTACTCAGTGTGGTGCGACGACAATGGCAAGGTCATCGATGATGGCACGATCTTTCACTTGCGCGAGGGCGAGTACCGGCTGTGCTCGCAGGAGCGACACTACGCGTGGTTCATGGATGCGACCATCGGGTTCGACGTTACGATTACGCACGAAACTGAGGACGTCGCCGCGCTCGCTGTTCAGGGACCAACTTCCTACAGCGTTCTCAAGAACATGGGCCTCGACGGGCTCGAGGAACTCAAGCCCTTCGGCCTGACGCATTTCGATTTCCAGGGCATCGAGCTCATGGTTTCGCGAACGGGCTTCACAGGCGACCTCGGCTACGAACTCTGGATCGAGCCTTCGAAAGCGGAAGACCTGTGGGATGCATTGTTCGCAGCCGGTGAGCTGTACGGTATTCGCGCTATCGGCACGCACGCATTGGAACTGGCACGCATTGAAGCTGGCTATCTCGCACCCTACGTCGAGTTCCTGCCAACTGACGAAACGGTACGCACTGGCGTGTCGCGTTCACCGCTCGAGCTCGGACTGGAGTGGCTCGTCGATTTCAAGAAACCGAATTTCAATGGCCGGCGTGCGCTGGCCAGAGAAAAGAGGGAAGGATCGACGTGGCGGCTCGTGAAGCTCGATATTGAAGGCAACAAGGTAGCCGAGAGTTCGTACATCTTTTCCAACCCACGTGCGCGCGGTGAGAACATTGGCTTCACGACATCCGCTGCCTGGTCGCCCGTGTGCAAGAAGAATATCGCGATTGGTACGGTGAAAACGCCGCACGGCCAGCCCGGCGATACCGTGTGGGTCGAAATCTACTACCAGCGCGAAATGCACTGGAACCGCAAGATGGCCAGGGCCGTCGTCGTCGACAAACCGTTCTGGTTCCCGCCGCGGCGGGGGGCGACGCCGCCAGGACCGTACTAGCGGGGGACCGCCTGTGAAGCACCGCCTCGACCCGTTGTTGCGGCCGCAGTCGGTCGCGATCGTCGGGGCATCCGCGCGCACGGATTCGGTTGGCGACTGGATACTGCGCAACCTGCAGCGCGGCGGCTATAGAGGTCGTATCTACCCGGTCAACCCGAACTATGACGAATTGCAGTGCCAGCGCTGCTATGCCGCCTTGCATGACTTGCCCGAAACTCCCGATCTCGTTGCTTTCGCAGTAAGCGACGCGCGCATCGAAGCTGCGCTCGACGAGGCGATCGCCGCTGGCATTCCGGCCGCGGTCATTCAATCGACGTTAGCGCTCGATGACGATCCGCATCTTCGCGAGCGCATCCAGCAGAAACTGCAGAGTGCGGGCATGCTCGTCTGCGGGGCCAATGGCATGGGCTATTACAACGTTCGTGACCACGTCTGGACCTGCGGCTTCGACAGCGCCTCACATCACAAGGCGCCGGGCAACGTGGCGCTGATCAGTCACTCCGGTTCCGGCGGCATGTCCGGTCTGATCGATTGCGACGAGCGACTGCGCGTGAACCTCGCCGTATCGACTGGCAATGAGCTGACCGTGACTATGGACGAGTATCTCGACTTCGTTCTCGATCTACCCGAAACGAGAGCCGTTGGCCTCTTTATAGAGACGGCGCGCAATCCCGCTGGCTTTCGCGCTGCCCTCGAGAAAGCAGCGCATCGGGGTATCCCGATTGTCGCACTCAAGGTAGGGCGTACCGCCCGGTCCGCCGAGCTCGCCATTTCCCATTCGGGCGCCATGGCAGGAGACGATGCAACGTACGAAGCGCTATTCGACCGCTACGGCGTACAGCGTGCGCGCGATCAGGACGAGTTTGCGACGATGTTGATCCTGTTTGCCGAGCTTTACCCGGTCGGTGCCGGCAGCCTGGTTTCCCTGCATGACTCAGGCGGCGAGCGGCAACTGTTTGTCGATCTTGCCGATGAAGCAAGTGTGCCGCTGACCGACTTGTCGGATGAGACCGTTAGCGCGCTCGAGGACGTGCTCGATCCGGAACTACCGGCAATAAACCCGCTGGATGGCTGGAGTCGCGGCGGCCCCAACGCCGGCGAGAATATGAGCCGCTGCCTGTCGCTGATGATGCAGGACGAACAGGCGGCACTCGGCGCGGTGGTCCACGATCGCGGGCCAGGCGGTGAGATCTATCCTGGCTACCTTGCCTACATGCAGCGCGCGCGCAGCGAGTCTGGCAAACCTGTCGCGCTCGTGGCCGCTCGGCAGGGCACTGGTCACGACCGTGCGGTCGTAACGAGTACCCATGCGGGTTACCCGATCATTGACGGCGTAGGCCAGTTCCTCGCCGGTGTGCGGGCACTGTTCGCGTATCGGGACTTTCGGCTGCGTGCCGCACCGTCGCAGAGGGCACCGGAAGCGACGACAATCGACCGCTGGCGAGGCATGCTCATCGGAGGCAATACGCTGAGCGAAGCGGACGCCCTCGCGATGCTAGGTGATTTCGGTGTGCCCGCGTCCGTCGCAGTTTCTGTCGACTCCGCGGATCTTGCCGCGACGGCTGCGAGTCGTCTTGGCTACCCGGTAGCTCTCAAGACGGCGAAAGAGGGCGTCGTTCACAAGTCCGATGTCGGCGGCGTTGTTCTCGACATAGGCGATGAGGCGCAGCTGCGCCAGGAGTACGACCAGATGAGCGAGCGGCTCGGAGACAAAATGATTGTCTCAAGCATGGCGCCGCCGGGAGTCGAGATGTTCCTGGGCCTTAAGCACGATCCGCAATTCGGGCCTGTCGTCCTGATCGGGGCGGGCGGTGTCCTGGCGGAAACCATCAACGATGTGCAGTTCGCTCTGCCGCCTTTCGATGCGCATCACGCGCGGCGTTGCGTCGATCGCCTGAAGCTGAGGCCGCTGCTGGATGGAGTTCGCGGTCAGCCAGCGGTCGACGTTGGTGCATTCTGCGAGGCCGCCGCGAGATTCTCGGAAATGGCTACCGCGCTCGGCGAACTGCTTGCGGTAGTCGACGTCAATCCGGTAGTCGTTCACGCAACCGGTGCGACAGCAGTAGATGCGCTCGTCGTCGGGCGCGACCGGAGAGAGGCGCATGCAGAAACTTGAGGTCTATCAGTCGCTCTGGGGCATGCAGTTGCGCAACCCCAATCGACCGGAGCGTACAGACGAGGAGTCGTTTGCGATGGTCGCCGAAGCCGGGTTCGACGGCATGTGTCTCGACCCGGCAGTCGAGGAGATCAGCGAAAACCTCGCCCGACAACCACTGTTCGAGCGGCACGGCCTCGGTTGCATGGTCAATGCGTTTCCAAACGCCCCGGAAGACATGGAGTCGCTGCTCGACTTCGCGAACGACATGAACGCGTGCATGGTAAACGTCATTAGTGGCGTCATGCCGATTCGTCCCGAAGACGCAGTACCTGTTGTTCGCGAGTGGATGGGCACGGCAGAACGCAAACGCATGCCACTGCTGTTCGAGACGCACCGTGACGGTCTGCTCAATGATCTGTACTTCACACTGCAGCTCATGGAGCTGGTGCCGGAGATGCGGCTGTGCGCCGACCTGTCGCACTTCGTCGTCGATCGTGAACTGCGCGCTCCGGTACCCGAGCGCGATGAGCAGTACGTCCAGTCCGTGCTCGCGAGATCCGATTGCTTCCAGGGCCGAATCGCAAGCCGCGAACAGGTGCAGGTACAGATCGACTTCCCGCAACACCAGGCGTGGGTCGATATCTTCAAGGCATGGTGGAAAGACGGCATGCGAATGTGGCGTGCTCGCAATGACGAGGATGCGACACTCGTCTTTCTTTGCGAGCTTGGACCACCGCCGTATGCGATTACCGATGCAAACCAGGACGAACTGTCCGATCGCTGGCAGGAGTCGCTGAGGATCCGCGACTGGGCACGCGAGATCTGGGCGGAACTGGAGGACGAATGACCGACAAATTCCCGGGCCCGAAGACCCGCGCGCAACTCGAGCGTGGCATCCCGCTGTTCAAGAACGGACTACGGTTCGACGAAGAGCTCCAGAAGGCAAGCCGCCGCGGTTTCCGCAGCGCCAACCAGATCATCGTCGACAAAGCGGAGGGCGATTACATCTGGGATATGGATGGCAAACGTTATATCGATTTCCAGAACGGCTGGGCGACTAACCCCATCGGCAACGCGCACCCGGAGATAGTCGAAGTCGTCGATGCAGCGCATCGTCGCTACGGTTTTCATTTCGACCATCCGCTGCGCTACGACCTCGCAGAGAAGCTTGCGGAGATCATGCCGGCGCAGGCATTACCGCGCTTCAGTTTCGAGGTGTCCGGAACGGAAGCGGCCGAAGCGGCGATTCACCTGGCGCTGACGAAGACGCAGCGCCGTCACATCATCGCATTCAGCTCGGCTTTTCACGGCGAGGGTCTTGCGACCAAGCTCGTCGGCGGTTACGACGGCTCGCGTACGCGATATCTCGAAGCCTGGTCAGGCGGTGTCATCAACGCGCCGTATCCATACAGTGACAATATTCCGGCCGATATGACGCAGGAGCAGTATGTCGAGTACTGCCTCTGGTACCTCGACAACCACATTCCCGGTTGCATCGCGCCGCGTGACAACGTTGCGGGCATCATCATCGAGCCCGGTCTGGCCGAAGGCGGCAACTGGATCCCGCCAGTCAACTTCCTGAAAGGCATTCGAGATATTTGCGACAAGAACGACTGGCTCATGATTGTGGATGAGGTTCTTACAGGGCTGGGTCGTACGGGGAAAATGTGGGCGATTGAGCACTACGATGTCGTGCCCGACATTCTCGTTGTCGGCAAAAACCTATCGGGCGGCATTGCCCCATGCGCGGGCGTCGCCGCGAAGGATGACATCCTCGGCGACAACGAAGGGTTCTCGTCAGGATCCACGTTTGCGGGCACGCCCGCAGGTTGCGCGGCCGGTCTCAAGACGCTGGAGATCTTCGAGCGCGATGGCGTCGTCGAAAACGCGGCGCGCCTCGGCAAATTGGCGGCGGACGCGATGGCGGAGTGGGAACACTACGATGTTGTGCGCCAGGTGCGTGGCAACGGGCTCCTGCTTGGCGTTAGCTTCCAGAGTCCCAACAAGGACGAGAGAGACTGGTGGTACTCACGCTCGATTCGCAGTCGTATGCTCGAGCACGGCGTCTGGGCGATCAGCGATCGTGAAGATACGATCCGTATGTACCCGGCGTTGAACATGGCCGACGATGTGCTGAAAGAGGGTCTCGACATCATGCGCGAGGCTATCGAGTACGTGTCGAAGCATGGACAGACGGAAGGTGACAGCCCGGCCTGGCCGACGGGTGTGGCCGGCTTCTAGCAATTAGCAGCGACTGTTCTGCTTCCCAATTTGATCAGATGAACGGTTCGCCACGGGATATACTCGAGCACTTCTGACCGGAGCCTTGCATGTTCATTGGACACTTCGCCATGGGATTTGGCGCGAAGAGATTCGCACCGCAGGTATCGCTTGGAATACTGTTTTTGGCATGCCAGCTGGCAGATCTCATCTGGCCTAATCTCGTGCTTCTGGGCATTGAGCACCTCAGTATCGATCCTGAGGCCACAGTGATGACGCCTCTCGATTTCTCGAGCTACCCGTATTCCCATAGCCTTGTGGCGTTGGTGATCTGGGCTCTCGTATTCGCGGCGCTCTACATGGGTCTCTCGCGTACCGGGCATAAGGCCGCAGTCGTCATTGCCGCGCTCGTCTTTAGTCACTGGGTGCTGGATGTGCTGACGCATCGGCCCGACATGCCGATCACCCTTGGCGAGGCGTCGAAGATCGGCGTTGGGCTCTGGAACTACCCGGCTGTCGCAATTCCCGTTGAACTGTTTCTCTTTGCCGCGGGCGTGTGGTTCTACAGCCAATGCACGAAGCCACTTAATCGCAAGGGTAGCCTGGGACTCTGGCTGCTCGTGGCATTTCTCCTCGTTGTGTACACAGCCAATCTACTCGGTCCACCACCACCGTCGACGGCAGCCGTAGCGTGGTCTGCTCAGGCAATGTGGCTGATTGTTGCATGGGGCTTCTGGGTTGATCGTCATCGGTCCACAAAAAAAGCCGCACTCTGACGAGTGCGGCTTTTTCATATCAGCGTGACGACTCGTTTGATAAAGAAGCTACTGCATCGCCTGCTTCGGCGTCCGGTCGCTGAAATACAGTCCCCAGTGCTTCTCCGCCTTGTCCATCGGGTTCTCCCCGTCGAAACCGCCTTTCCATTGCTCGTCGAATGACGTGAAGTAGAAAGAGATGACCTTGTTCTCGTTCACCCAGGGATCGTACTGGTCGAAGAACACTTCCTGTTCGGCTTCGCCGGCTTTGCCCGTCAATCCGCCCTCGTAGCTGCCGTCATCATAAACCCTGCTCGTGGGCCAGCCGGTTTCGCAGTACGCAATAGTGTGGTCAGGATGACGACTCTGTATGTCGTTGTAGATCTCTTCCGTCCACTCCATCGCGATGTCCAGCGTCTTGTCATTCCAGAACGCATAGGCGTGCAGGCAGATGAAATCCAGTTCGTCAGCAACCTGCTTTGCCTGGGGCTTATTCCAGAAGTTGTAGTCGTCGGCCACCGTGACGGGCTGCTGGATGCTGCCGCGAACCTCGCGGATTTTCTCGACGACCAGATCGATGTCGTCAAGCCGGTGGTACGAC
>JAAUYD010179028.1_pt1 | contig 13637 bp, 7 predicted proteins | sample 7278101 | NCBI WGS metagenome assembly JAAUYD01 (sample SAMN14350128, study PRJNA611818) | marine sediment metagenome | isolation source: surface marine sediment (0.6m) | place: French Polynesia: Moorea | collected 2018-08
AAAGGCGGCGGCGACTACTACCTGATTTCGCGCACCCTGGGGCCGGGGTTTGGCGGCGCTTTGGGACTGGTGCTCTTTCTGGCCCAGAGCGTCAGCATCGGCTTTTACGCCATCGGATTCGGAGAGGCGCTCAGCGCCCTGATGCCCCACATTGCCTGGCTGGCACCGCGCACGATTGCGGTGGCGGCAGTGCTGTTGCTCTTCATCTTCGCCTGGCTGGGCGCAGATTGGGCCACCCGCTTCCAGTTCGGTGTGATGGCCATCCTTACGGGCGCCCTGATCGTCTTCTTCGCCGGCGGGCTTCCCCGGTGGGATAGCGCCCGCCTGGCCGCCAACTGGTCCGCGCCCGATGGGGCACCGGCCTTTTTCGTCCTCTTCGCCATCTTCTTCCCGGCGGTGACAGGATTCACGCAGGGTGTCAGCATGTCGGGGGATCTCAGAGATCCCGGCAAGAGTCTGCCGTTGGGCACCTTTGTGGCGGTGGCCGTCTCCATCCTGGTCTATTTCGGCGTGGCCCTGGTATTTGCCGCAGCGCTGCCCAATACCGAATTGGCCGGCGACTACGGGGCCATGAAACGGGTCGCCCTGTGGGGGCCCCTGATCGACGCCGGTGTGGTGGCCGCCACCCTCAGCTCCGCCATGGCCAGCTTTCTGGGGGCGCCGCGTATTCTGCAGTCCCTGGCCAGCGATCGCATCTTCAAAGGGTTGACCCCCTTTGCCCAGGGCGCCGGCCCCGCCAACAACCCCCGCCGGGGCGTCCTCCTCTCGGGCGCCATTGCGCTGACCACCATCAGCCTCGGTCAGCTCAACACCATCGCCCAGGTGGTTTCCATGTTCTTTCTGATCTCTTACGGCCTGCTCAATTACGCCACCTATTTCGAGGTCCGCTCGGCCAGCCCCTCCTTCCGGCCGCGCTTCCGCTGGTTCCACCCCACCGCCAGCCTGGCCGGCTTCCTCGTCTGCGGGGCCACCATGCTGGCCATCGATGCGGCCACCGGGATCGCGGCCATGGCCATCCTCCTGGCCCTCTATCAATACGTTCTGCGCACCGCCGGCCCGGCCCGCTGGGCGGACAGCCGCCGATCCCACTATCTCCAACGGGCTCGCGAACACCTCATCGCCGCCGCTGCGGAACCGCAGCATGATCGCGATTGGCGGCCGGTAATTCTGGCCTTCACCCACGACCGCCATCGGCGCCCGCGGCTGCTGCGGTTTTGCCACTGGATTGCTGGACAAAGCGGTTTGACCGCCGCCGTGGAGATCGTCGAGGGGGAGGGCGCGCGGGCCCGCAAGGACCGTGATGCCGCCGCGGCGACGCTGCGCAGCGATGTCAAGGCGCTGGGGCTGCCAACCTTCAGCCTGGCCATCCGCACGCCGGAGATCGGCACGGCCCTGCCCTACCTCGTGCAGAGTTTTGGGCTGGGCCCCCTCACGGCAAACACCATCTGTCTGAACTGGGTGGAGCAATTGGGACGGGGGATACCGGGTCTTGGCAGCCTCAAATACGCCCAGAACTTGCGGACGGTCTTTCGCCTGGGCTGCAATCTGGTGATCCTCAGCGGAGATGCGGACCGCTGGCAGCGGCTGGCGGAAACGCCCGAGAGCGACAAGCGAATCGATGTCTGGTGGTGGGGGGACGCCGACGCCTCCAGTCGCCTCATGCTGCTGTTTGCCTATCTCCTCACCCGCCACCACAGTTGGTCGGATGCCCCTATCCGTCTGCTGGCGGCCGACCGAAGCGGTCCGCCCGATGCGGCCCGCCGGTCTCTGACCGACATGCTGGAGGAGGTTCGCATCGATGCCCGGCCCGTCACCGTGGAGGGCGCCGATGCCGAGACCATCCGCGACACCTCGAAGAATGCCGCCATGGTCTTCATGCCCTTCCGCATCCAGGGGCTGCGGCTCACCGATCCCTTTGGCGGCTCGCTGGAGCGTCTGCTGCCCCACTTGCCCATCACGGCGCTGGTAAAGGCGGCCGAGGAGATCGATCTGGATGCAGCGCCGGAGGAGGGCACCGCTGGTGCGGCAGCCCAAGCCCGCGACACCTATGACGCCCTTGTCCGGCGCGCCAATGAGCGCGCGGCGGCGGCCGACCAGGACAAGCGGCGCGTGGCGGCGCTCACCACCCGGCTGGCGGAAAGCGATCTCGTCGAAGCGGATCGCAAAGCGCTGGAAGCGGAGATCGCCACCGCCACAGCGGCGGCCGAACAGAGTCGTCGCCGGGCCGCCAAGGCGCAGGCCAAGGCCGAGGCCGCCGCAGCGGCGCTGCCAGACGATGATGCACCGGAGGAGGGGCTCGAGTGACGCGGGACGCCCCGCGCGCCGACGGCGGGGCGAGAGATCTCCCCGCCATCGCCACCGGTCCATTCGCTTAAATTGAGGTGGTCGAGCGGTGCCCCAATGTGGTATGTGTTTCGTTTTGCGCGGCGGAAACCGCTGACACCATCCCAACGGAGGCCCCCATCGCTGAGACGCTGAGAACCGCCATGCAGAAGACCCCGCCATCTCGGAAACGCCGAACGGAAAAGCGCTATCTCGCCATCGAGGACCGGCCGCGCGTCCGAAAAGCCCAGGCATTCAGCATTCTGACCCTCCTCTCGGGCTGCGCCTATCTGGTGTGGGTCATCCTGCATCTCAACCACCAGACGCCTGTAATGGGCGCCTTCTTCCTGACAGCGGAGGTGGCCTGCCTGGCCCTGTTCCTCCTCACCGGCGCCCGCAGTATCCGACTGCGCCACAAACCCTTAGAAGGTTTACCCCTGGACCGCTCCTACGCCGTGGACGTGTTCATTACGACCGCCGGAGAACCGGTCAACATCGTCGGCAAGTGCATGCACGCAGCAGCGGCCATCGATTGGCCGCAGGCAGACCTGCGGATCTATCTGCTGGACGACGCCAACGTACCCGAACTCAAGCGCCTGGCGGGTCGTCTCGGCATCCAACATCTCTCCCGCCTGGACGCCGGGCTGACACGTGAGAACGCCAAGGCCGGCAACCTCAACTTCGGCCTGCGCCACAGCGCGGGCGAACTGGTGCTGACGCTGGACGCCGACCAGGCCCCCAAGGCCAACATCCTTCGTGCCCTGGTGGGTTATATGAAGTTCGAAGAACTGGGCTTCATTCAGTCCGCCCAGCACTTCTACCTACCGATGGGCGACCCCTTCTACAACGGCGACCACGTCTTTTACGGCACCATGCAAAAGGCCTTTGATGAAAGCAATTCGGTGGTCTCCTGCGGATCCGGTGTCCTCTACCGCCGGCGGGCCCTGGAGGATATCGGCGGATTCGTGGAGTGGAATCTGGTGGAGGACTTGGCCACCTCTTACGAGATACATGCCCGCGGCTGGAAATCGTTTTACTACCCCCACGCCCTGACCCGCGGGCTGGCGCCCTGGGACATCAACGGGGTCTACCACCAGCGCTCCCAGTGGGCCCTTGACACCTTTCGGCTCTTCATCTGGGACAATATGCTCTTCAAGAAGGGGCTGACCCTGCCGCAGAAGATGGGCTATCTCTCCATCCCCCTGGCCTATCTCTGCTCCGGCTTTGTCTTCCCGGTCTTCTTCATCATACCGTTGTGGGGATATATCACCGGTGAGTATGTGATACACGGCAACGTATTGTGGTTCTTCTGCCTGCGCCTATTCTACTTTCTCATGATGGCGGGCGGCCTCAACTACATGTTCGATCAAAACCACCCGGGCAAGCAATTTCAGATGCTCTTCGGCATCTTCCCGGTCTACGCCATCAGCTTCGTCCGGGCCCTCTTCTACCCGAAAGGGCGCAAACCCGCCTATCGGGTCACCAATGTGGGCCGCCGTCGCCTCTCCCGCCTTGCGGCGATCAAGGTGCTTCCCCAACTGCTGCTTTTCTGGGCAAACGCCGCCCTGCCCTTTTTCGCCATCTTCAGTGACACCTCTCCGGGCCGCTATATCCTGCTCAACGCCCTGGTCTCCGGCTTGGGCATGTGGTTGATGTGGCAGGTGCTTTCCGCCAGCCTGCGGCAGGTCGCGTTCGCCCCGGGAGAGCATCCGGATCAGCACTATGCCTAAACGCGCCCGCCGATATGTGCCGCAGTCCCTCTGGGTTCTGGGCTGGTTCTGTCTGGTGGCCGCCGCCTTGCACTGGCACAATCCCCACTTCTGGCAGACGGCCCATGAGGGCTATCGCAAGGCCCAGGCCGCAAGGGCAGCGGGGAATCTCGACGCCGCGGCGGCGCTCATGAAAAATGTCCTCACCCAGGAGGGCGACAATCTGGGGTATCTGCTGTTCGATGCCTACTTGAAATGCGATCTGGGGCAGCTGCCACAGGCGAAAAAGCGCTTTGCCCAAGCCCTGGCCCTGGTCCCCAATCATGGCGAGGCCCTTCTGGGCATGGCCGCCCTCCATGCCCAAGCGGGCAATTGTGCCGCGGCCGTGGACAATCTGAACCGTCTGGCGGTAGCGCGTACCGACAGCCAGGCACGGCGACGAATGGCCGGCATTTACGCCCAGTGCGGCGACTTCAAAGCGGCACTGGCGATCCTCAAGCTTCTGTGGGAGACGCCGCCCACCGAAATCGCGGATCTGGAGCAACTCCTCGACATGGCCGCCGCCGCCCAGGATTGGATCACCATTCGCGATCTGCCCATCGACCCGCTGCTCGCCAGCGAGGACCCGGCGGTGCGGATCAACGCCATCGACACCCGCGCCCTGGCGCTCCAGCAACTCGGCGATGCTGCCGAAGCCTACGCCCTCTATCTCCAGGCGCCCCATGCCGGCAATCTGCTCGCCCGAGCCCAGCTGGCCCAGAAACTGGGGCGCTACGCCGATGCGGCTGCCCTTTGGTCCCAGCTGCTGGCCCAGGATCCAGATCGGCTCGCCTGGCGGCGTGCGGAAGCCTTCAGCCTCCTGCGGGCGGGTCGTTCGACAGCGGCCGAAGAGCGCTATCGCGGACTTCTCGCCGACAAGGTCGCCAGCAACGGCGACCGGGTTCAGTTGGCCTGGCTCCTCAACACAGAGGGTCGCTACACCGAAGCCTGGTCGATTCTGGCCCCGCTGCCGCAGCCCCATAGATCGCTGCCCATCCTCGAAATTCAGGCCCGCACCGCCTTTTGGGCCGGCGACATGGTCGCCGCGGTCCCGCTCATTCGGGCATTGCTAAGTCGGAAAGCGGAGGGATAGGCGACAATGACGGCGTATTCCCCCCGCTGCCCTTCCAGCAGCCACCGCCAGGCAGCGGACCGCACCCGCGCCAGCGCCTGGTGGCGGGGAGCGCTGGTCACCGCGGTCCTCCTGCTGACCACCACCGTCAGCGGTCACACCGCCGACAGCGGCGCCGATCGGGAGCGCTTTGAACTGCAACGGGACCTGGCCCACGCCCTGACGCAGATCGGGCAGACCCCAGCGGCCATCGAGCTCTACCAGCAGTTGATCCGCAACCCCCATGCCAGGCCAGAAGAGCGCTATCAGCTCTCCAAACAGCTGGCCTTTGCCCTGGCCGCCACCGGCATGTACCGCCGTGCGGCAGTGGAGTTGGAAACCCTGCTGGCCTCGCCGCACCTGCGTGCGGCGGATCATCGGACGCTGAGCGCCGCGCTGGCCCACAATCTGCAGCGCAGCGGTCAGACTCGGCGGGCCACCTGGCAGTGGCAACGGGTCCTGGACCAACTTCCCGACGGAGATCCCGAGATCCCCCGCATTCAGCTGCGCCTGGCCGATCTGTTCGAAAAGCTGGCGCAGGACACCGCGGCGGCAGCCATCTACGCCAACCTGCTGCGGACGCCGCTCGATGACGACCAGCTGCGCCATCGGTATGCATGGCTGCACAACCGCCACCAGCGCTACAGCGAAGCGTGGGCCCTCATCCAGCACTGGCCGCGACCCCATCCCAACCCCGCCCGGTTGCGCCTCCAGGCCCAAACCGCGTTCTGGGCCGGGGTCGACACCGCCGCGCTGGCCCTCTATCCCCATCTGCTGGCGCGCTGGCCCGAAGCCCCGGAACATCGCCGTCAGCATGCCGAGCTACTCAGACGCAACGGGCGCATGACGGCGGCCGCCGACAGCTTGAGATGGCTGGTCGTGCGACAGCCCGAGGTGAGCGACCACCGCATCCTACTGGTGGAAACCCTCCTGGATGCCGGGAACCCCGCCGCCGCCGCCCCCCATGTGGAGCGGTTGCTCGATCATCAGCCGGTTCCGCCCCCTGCCCATCTGCTCGCCGCCAGGGTCTACGCCGACCTTCAGCGGCCGACCCTGGCCATCGCGCAGTTGATGGCGCTGGATCGACGAAGCCCCCTCACACCCGACCAGCAGCTGTGGCTGGCGGATCTGCAGCGGGCCGCGGGGCAGACGGATGCGGCCCGCCGCAGCTACGCGGCCGTCGCCCGCCGGGCACCGACGCAGATGCCGGCCCGCGGGTGGGTCGCCCTCGCCGACCTGGAGGCCGAGGTGGGCCGGCAGGCAGAGGCCTTGACCGGCTATACACGGGCCTTGGCCCAATTGTCCGAAACCCCGCAGGAGCGGGCAGCGGTCCACCTCAAAATCGCCCGTGCGGCAACCCGCCTGGGCGACCATGAACGTGCCGGTGAGGCCTACCGGGCCTATCTGAACGCCCGACCAGAGGATGGCGAGATTCAGCTCGAGGCGGCCCGGGCCTTTGCAGCCCAGGGCGCCCATGCGGCGGCGGTGGAGCACTACCGGCGGGCGGTTGTATTGAGCGGTGATGGGGGCTTGGCGTTGGAGCTGGCCCGCGCCCTCACGGCCGTGCAGGCCTTCGACGAAGCAGAGGTCTATGCCCGACAGGCGGTGGCCCGTCGGGACCCAGATCCGGAGGCCGCCCAAGACCCTGCCAGGCGTCTGTTGGCCGAGATCCTCCTCTACAGCGGTCAGATCGACACGGCCGAAGCGGTGCTGGTGGCGTATCGCCGCGATTACCCGGCGGACCCGGACGCCATCCTCCTGCTGGCCGAGGCCGCCTTGGCCAGGGACCACCGGCTGGCAGCCTACACCCGTTTCAGCGCGGCCGCTGACGCCGGGGCTGCGCAGACCGAGCGCCTCAGCCGCGGTCTCGGCCAAAGCGCGCTCAGCCGCGGCGACCGCTGGCGCGCCGGCGAAGCCCTGGCCCCATTGGCGGACCAGCCGCGCCTCAGCCAGGCGGCCGCTTCCCTCTTGCAGCGGTATCGGCGGGCCACGGCGCCCCGCCTCGATCTGCTCGGCGGCTGGAGCTCAGACAGCAATGATCTCATCCTGCGTCAAGTCGGCCTGCAGGGCGCCGCCGCCGGCATTTTGCGGCTGCCCCTCCATTTGCGCTACACGCTCGGCGAGGTGGCCCAGAAGGAGACCGACTTCCAGCGAAACGTCTTTCGCCTGGGACTGGCACCTATCTTTCCGCAGCCCCATCTCTCCGCCCAAGGGTATCTGGGGATCGAGGCCGTGGGGGATGCGGAGCACCACGGCGGCGCCACCCTACCCGTCGGAGAGATCCTGCTGCGCCGCTATTGGGCGGACGATTCATCCCTCGGGCTGGCCGTGACGCGGGAGACCGTCTGGACCCCGCACGACAGCTCCCAGCTGCACCGCTATCACCGCGTCACCCGCCTGGCCGGTGTGGAACCGGCTTTCGCCCGCAGCGATCTGCGGTTGCTGATGGACAAGCGCCTTGGCGACGGCGGGCGTTTTTTGCAGACCCAGCTTGGCGGCGACCTCTATTCCGACGACAACCGGCGTCTCTGGGCGTATACCCACCTGCAGCAGCCGCTCATCGAGACCGGTCAACGCTGGCTGGCCGTAAAACCCAATCTCTTTTACGAGGGCTTCGCCGACAACGACGCGGCCTACTTCAGCCCGTCCAATCACGTCTCGCTCGGCCTCATCCTGCAGCACATCGAACGCCTCGGCCGCGTAGCGGTGGATCTGGAGGTCAATCCCCAACTCCTGATCACCGACGGTGAGACCGGCTGGGGCGGCCATTGGCATCTGAAACTGACGGCAGAGTGGGGTCCCCTTTTTGCCGGCGGCGGCGTATTTGGCTTCTATGACCAAAATGACGATTATCTCTTGTGGCGCACGGCCGCTCGGGTGGGCTGGCATTTTTAGCGCCGGCAGGCAGAGGTGGCCAACGGTCGCTTCCCAGCGGGTCGCTTCCCGGCGGGTCGCTTCCCAGCGGGTCGCTTCTCAGCGGGTCGCTTTAATGCGGGTCGGCGGGCACGTCTGGATTGTGGGACTGCTGCTTCTGCTACAGGCGGGCCTCGGCGAAGCACGGCAATCGCCGGCCCAGCGGCCCTTGCTCGACACCCTCTGGCAGCAGTACCGGCAGACTTACATCACCAGGGACGGCCGCGTCGTGGATCGGCGTCTGGACCGGGTCACTTCGGAGGGTCAGTCCTACGGGCTCCTGCGAGCGGTCTGGATGGCCGACGCCGATGCCTTCGCCAAGATCTATCACTGGACCGAAACCCACCTGCGTCGCCCAGATGGGCTCTACGGCTGGCTCTGGCAGCCGGCCCGACAGGGGCGACTGCGGGACGCCAACACGGCCACCGATGCGGACCAGGATATCGCGCTGGCCCTCATTCTGGCTTCCCGACGCTTCGACGAGCCCGCCTACCTGAGACGGGCGACCCTTTTGGTCAAGGCCATCCGCCGCCACGCGGGCATCGCCGTGGGAACCGACTGGTTCATCAGCGCCGGCAATTGGGCCCGCAGCGAGCGCATCGTCAACCTCTCCTATTTTTCGCCGGCGGCATATCCCTACTTCCAGCGCCTCGACCCAGATGGCGGTTGGGACGCGGTCCGTCGCCTGGGCTTTCGCCTGGTGGACCGGACCCTCGCGCTGCCCGGTGTGCGCTTGCTTCCTGATTTTTGCCGTGTTACCCCCCAGGGAGCCATCCGCTTGCTGCCCGATGGGGCGCGCCACTCCAACGCATTCTCCTTCGATGCCATGCGATACTACTGGCGTCTGGCCCTTGATTGCCGACTGCACGGCCCAGGGGCGATGTGTGACCAGGACGCCGGCTTTCAGGCGCTCCTGAAGCTGTTCCGGCGCGACGGCGGTCTGTTCCAGGCCTATACGATCGCGGGCCGCCCCATGAGTGGCCACACCAGCGTCAGCTTTTACGGCGCCCTGTTGCCGCTGCTGGAAATCCGTTCACCCGCTCTCGCCGCCCAGCTCCGCAGCGGCCCCTTGTCCCGTCCGCAGCTGCAGAAGATCGCCGATCAGGCGGATCGCTACTACGATCTGAACTGGACCTGGCTGGGGCTGGCGCTATCCGATGGGTGGATCGCGTCACAGACGCCGGCTCCGTCGGCCTTTCCCATACATCCGGCAGCGAAGACCCACTGACCGCCGTGGCGTCCCCGCCATGGTGTCACACCCAGAAGAGAACCAAACACAACCCGGAGGATAGAAGCGTGCGCTACCCAATCATGCGGCTGACCTTGTGGATGACGCTCCTGCTGGCAGCAACCCAAGCGGCCGGCCAAACCCAGTTGACCATCTATAAAAACGATCTCACCCTGGTGAGTGAGACCCGAACCGTGCGCATCGGCGCACAGCAGCGGGAGCTGATCTGGCCGGCGGTGGCCGCCCGACTGGATCCCGAATCCACCCACCTGGCGTTAACCGAGGGGGGTGGCCTGACGCTCTTGGAGGAGCGTTTTCTGCCCCTGCCTGCCACCGCCGTTGAGATGCTGACGGCCTACCTGGGCCAACCGATCGCGGTGCGGATAGCCGCCGATGAATGGCTGGAAGGGCGGCTGGATGCGATCCGCCAGGGGAGCTTGGTGCTCGATCAGGCCGGCGCACAAACCCTCATCCCTTATGGCGATGATGTCCTGGTGCGGCTGCCGGAAACGGGCCTGGAGGATCCCCCCGCCCCCGCCCTCAGCTGGCAGATTGCCGCCAATGGCGGTGGCCAGCGGACCCTGACGCTCTCCTATCTGACCGCCGGCCTCAGCTGGGCGGCCGCCTATTTCGGTGAAGTCAACGCCGCCGAGGACGCGCTCCTGCTCTCGGCCAAGGCCACGGTACGCAACCGCTCCGGCAAGGCCTTTGAAGAGGCCCAGGTCACCCTGGCGGCGGGAACGGTGAACCAGGTCAGCACGCCCCCGCTACCGCGACCTGCCGCGCGGGCGGCCATGGCGGACGAGATGGTGATGATGGCGGCGCCGGAACCGGCGCCCGAGGCCATGGCCGACCTACAGTTTTATCCCCTCGACCAGCCCCTCACGATAGCGGACCAACGGCAGATCCAGCGGCTCCTCATCGCCCCCCGGTCCATTCCCTGTGAACGGATCTACCGCTACCGCAGCCACCGCCAGGCGGAGCGGATCTCGGCGGCGATCCGCTTCCGCAACACCACTGCCGATGGATTGGGAATCCCCCTGCCGGCTGGCACCTGGCGCCTCTACCGGCGCACCGACCAGGGGCTGCGCTTCATCGGTGCCGACCGTCGCCCCAGTGCGGCCAGCCAGGCGGAAATAACCCTCGAGCTGGGACACGCCTTTGATCTGCATGCCGAAAAGCGAATCCTCCAGCGCCGTAAATTGAGCGCCCGCTCCGAGGAGCAGCAGGTGGAGATCGTCTTCACCAGCGCCAAAGAGGCGGGAACGGCGCAGATCGCTGTGGAGGAGCGGATCGCCGGTGGACAGTGGGAGATCACCCAGAGCAGCCTGCCCGCCAAACGTTTCGACGCCAATACGGCACACTTCGATGTCCCCGTTCCAGCCGCTGGGAAGACGCGGCTGACCTACACCGTGGTGCGCCGCTGGTGAACCGGCGCTTGCCGGTCGAAGCGCGAGTTGACAATCACTCGCCGCGGGCGCTACGCTCAAGCGAGCCCCATCAGCGGGTGCCCAATAACGGATCGCGAGGCACGGCTGACGGCCGTGCCGATCCCAGTGGGCCATCGCCGGCCACCTGCCGCGCGAGAGGGCAACCCGCCAAAGTGCCTTGAAGCGGCCCGTCGGCGAATCCGGCTCTCGGGACGCGGACCGAGGCGAAGAAGGAGACAATCGGATGAAGCAGTCAGAGTATTTGATGGGCGATCGCAACCTCTTCGTCGATCTCAAGAAGCTGCCCGTTTTCGAACCGCTGGACCAGGCGGATCTCGATCATCTGCTCCGAATGAGCCGCCTGAGAATCTACAAATCGGGAGAAGTCATCATCCAGGAGGGCAGTGTTGACAACTGGATCTACTTCCTGATCTACGGCAAAGTCCGGATCGTCAAACAGGACAAAGAGATCTCCATTCTGAACAGGGGGGGCGATCTCTTCGGTGAGATGCGGTTTATCGAGAACGCCCCGCGCTCTGCCTCGGCCTACGCGGATGGCGATACCGTCTGTCTCGCGCTGGATACCGGATATTTGACGCAATTGTCCGGGGAAGACAAACTCTCATTCGGGTACATTCTGTACCGGATCCTGGCGGGAATTCTGGCGGAAAAGCTGAGAGAAGCCACCCAAGAGCTGATGGCCGTCAAGGGGACCTGCAACATCTCGCTCTGGAGTGATTACTGATCCGCGGTCGGCCGACGATGACCGGCGCGACGGCGACCACAGCACCCAAGCGCAACTGCCGCGCCCCGTACCGATCGGCCGAAGGATGTCGGCCCCAGTGGGCCTTCAGCGAAGATCTTCTGGGGCACTCCCAGCCGGCCGGCCCCGTTCGGCCGACACGCAGTCCAGGGTCCGGGATCGGGGAGCGGCTACCGCCGATGGGAACCGGGCGCTAAGGGGAGACGGGGAGGCAGCGAGGCAGCATTTCAGTGTTCCGCCAACAGCAGGTGGGCGCCACCTGGAAAGGAGAAGCGCAAGATGTACGACCGTATGCAGACCCTGACCGACACCGAAATGCAGCTCATCCATGACAGCGCCATGGAGATCCTCGGCAGCACTGGCGTGGCCTTCAACGAGGCGGAGGCCCTCGACATCTTCACCGCCAACGACTTCAAGGTGTCGGGCAAAACCGTTTTCTTCAAGGAGCGTCAGATTCGCACGGCCCTCGAGACGGCCCCGTCCACGTTTACCGTAACGGCCCGCAACCCGAATAAAAACGTGGTGGTCGGCGAGACCCATTTCGCACTAGCGCCCGGATACGGAGCCCCCTTCATCACCGACGCCGACGGCCGTCAGCGGGTCGCCACCATGGCCGACTACGAAAACTTCTGCAAGCTGGTGCAGACCTCCCAACATCTCGATATGAACGGCTTCATGATGGTGGAGCCCAGCGACGTGCCGCCGGAGTTCTCCCACCTGGAGATGCTTCTTTCCAGCATCACCCTGTGCGACAAGCCCTTCATGGGCAGCCCGCTCTCCAAGGGGGCGGCCCGGGATTGCGTGGAGATGGCGGCCATCATCTGGGGCGGTCGCGACCGCCTCCAGGAGGTGGGCCCCGTGACGGTCTCCCTGATCAACTCGCTCAGCCCCCTGCAGTTCTCCGACGAGATGGCCGGCAGCCTCATCGAACTGGCCCGCGGCAACCAAGCCTGCATCATTGCCAGCCTCATCATGGCCGGCAGCAGTGGTCCGGTGACCCTGGCCGGCGTGCTGGCCCTCCAGACGGCCGAGATCCTGGCCGGTGTCACCCTGGCCCAGCTGGTCAATCCCGGCGCACCGGTGATCTACGGCTCCACCAGTTCGGCCATGGACATGAAGACCGGCGGCCTGGCCATCGGCGCCCCCGAACTCTCCATGGTGGTCTCGGCTTCCGCCCAGATGGCGCGTTTTTACAGGCTGCCCTGCCGCAGCGGGGGCGGACTCACCGACGCCCATGCGGCCGACGGGCAGGCCGGGGTCGAGTCCGCCCTGGCCCTCAGCACCGCCATCCGCAACGGGGTCAACTTCGTCCTCCACACAGCCGGCATTCTGGGCTCTTTCATCGCCATGAGCTATGAGAAATTTCTCCTGGACGAGGAGTTGGCCGGAATGCTTCGCAAGTTGATCGCCCCCATCGAGATCACACCGGACAGCATCGACGTGGAGATGATCAAAACCGTCGGGATCGGCGGCCAGTACCTGACCCAGCCCAAGACCTTTCAGCTCTGCCGCACCGAGTTCTATATGAGCGACCTAATGAATCGTCAGAACCACGCCGGCTGGACAGCCGCCGGCGGCCACCACATCGAGCGGGTGGCCACCGAACGGCTGACCCAGCGCCTGGCGACGTTCGAGAAACCGGACCTCGATCCCGCCATCGAAGCGGCGTTGGCGGCGTACGTGGCGGGCCGCAAAGAGGGCTGACGGCGGGCCGCTGGCGTACGGTTTCACACGGGGTGCCGACAGCCGCACATTCCGCTTGACAGGGAAGAAAAAATGACATAACCGCCCCAAATCAATGACGACCGCTTAACAGGCCGGGGAGGGGTTGCTAAGCGTCGCCCGATCTGTCGGTTCAGATCGGATCTGATCTGGACCGCCAGATCAGAATGGCCACTTTTCATTCCCGAAATAGGAGGACACATCATGGCAACCGCAGACATTTTCAAAGCCGTCCTGGCCTACGACGAAGCCCAAGCCAAATCCCTGACCCAGGCCGAGCTCGAGGCCGGCACCGACATCGAGACCATCCTCAACGAGGGGTTGATCGGCGCCATGGACGATGTGGGCAAGAAGTTCAGCGAAGGCGACCTTTTCGTGCCCGAGATGCTCATGGCCGCCC
>JAAUYD010197361.1_pt1 | contig 13631 bp, 6 predicted proteins | sample 7278101 | NCBI WGS metagenome assembly JAAUYD01 (sample SAMN14350128, study PRJNA611818) | marine sediment metagenome | isolation source: surface marine sediment (0.6m) | place: French Polynesia: Moorea | collected 2018-08
GGTTTATTCAATTTTTTTCGGATTTCCCAAGCGAGGCGAGGTCCCGCCTTCTGAGTGTCTTTCACTCTCATCTTGGATGGATACATTCCAACTCGGGCTGCGATTCAGGTTCTTACCTTAGGGCCACTTTCAGTGTATCACAAAACCCCTGCCCTGGCTTTCATCCGAAGATTTTCGTCCCTCAAGCAAGACCGGCTCTTGCGGAGGAAACCTCCGCGAGCTTCCTTGCTCAATCGGGGATTTCTCGCCAGGGGGGTTAACCCTTTCTTGCATTCTTTGCCAACGGGGATCAGGATCTTTAAGAGTTTCCTGTAACTCTTCCCAACGCAGGCCAACCGGTTTGGGAGTAGTAGAGGTAGAAATCGGTTGAGTTCTACCCTTTAAAATAGAAATAGCCCGTGTGTATTGAGGATCAGCATCGGTTCCCATTAGGCTAGGATCGCTTTTGAGGCGAGCTTGTTGCTCCATGGTTAATTCTAAATAAACATTCGGACTAATGCCTTTCTGATTAATATCGGTGCCACTGGGGGGATAATAACGGGCGATAGTTACTGCTAACCCTGAGCCATCAGAGAGATTATGAACAGACTGTACTGTCCCTTTACCGTAGGTTGTCGTCCCCACTACCGTTGCTCGACCGTTTTCTTTGAGAGCGCCGGCTAAAATTTCGCTGGCGCTGGCTGACCATTCATTAACCAAAACCACCAGGGGTAAATCCGTTAATGAGGTGCCGTTAGCCGAGAAATGGCGATCGCCTCCTTTGCGATCAATGGTGCTAACAATTTCTCCTTTTTTCAACCAGAGGCGAGCGATATCGACACTGGCAAACAGTAACCCTCCTGGGTTACCCCGTAAGTCGAGAACGTACCCAGAAACTTGTTGTTTCCCTAATTCCTCAATGGCCAGTTTCATTTGTTCGGTGGCATGGGAACTAAATTCATCGAGTTTGATGTATCCAATGCGATGTTGCTCATTTTCTTCGAGGTGATAAGTTACCGCAGGAATCTCAATTTGCGCTCGTTCTAGGGTGACTTGGAAAACCCCTTTATCTCGTCGTGAGAGTTGTAAACTGACTTCTGTTCCCAATTCTCCTGTGATGGCTTCTTGTGCTTGTTCGAGGCTCATGAGAGCAGTGGGTTTACCGTTGATGCGAATAATGCGATCGCCCCGTTTTAACCCGGCTTCCATGGCGGGGGAATTTTTCACCGCATCGACGACATAAAGTTCGCTAGTCCGCTTGTCAATGGCTAATCTGATCCCAATTCCTGAGACTTCTCCTGTGGTTTGACTGGTTAACACAGAAAATTCATTAGGGGGCAGAAAGCGGGTATAAGGGTCCCCTAAGTCTTCTAGTGCTTCACGAATGGCTTTATAAGCTTGTTTCGGACTCTTATAATCCTGAGATAACAGTTCCCGACGTTTTTCTTGCCAATCAACCCGATTAAAATCTCGATTCACAAATTCATTGTTTACGATTTGCCACATCTCGTCCACAATCGCTTTAGGATTATCTTCTAAAACCTCTGGTTGTGGCGCACTATTGACGGGAAGGGCTAAGGTATGAAGAGAAATTGCTGCTAGGGTTCCACCTAATAAGAGTAATTGATGACGGCACAAGTCTTTTATGATGTTATTCATAGGATTTATGGATGTCGAACGGGAGTTAAAAAGCAGTTTACATTAGCCAACCATGACAGATGAAGAGGCGATCAAGCATGAGTAGACCTTTCATCTGGTTTCATACTATGGTACACGCTCTTATAAAATTATGACGCTTGTTTCCATTAAGAGTTCGTGAAGTATTCTAACCTTCTTGGCTGCTGTTGAAGAAGGCAGGAGGCTCCGAGGCAGGGGGCAGAAGGCCCAATTGGATGGGGATTCAGACCCGAATGCCGCGCTCGTTAAGGTGAAGCCTTGATGGGCAGGGGGGTCAGAGGGAGAAAGATTTTGAAGGCGACAAAATGCGGGTTATGGTAAATATTTTTCCTCCTCTGCTTCCTCTGCCCCCGAAGCCTCCTGGAGCCTACCTCAACCAAAGCGTTTCGAGCAAAACCTACGCAGTATCGTGAGTTAATCGGGATGGCAGGATTTGAACCTACGACATCCTGCTCCCAAAGCAGGCGCGCTACCAAGCTGCGCTACATCCCGAAGATTTCTCTCCAATTATAACTCAAATTGTCCCTAATCTGGGTACCAAAACATCCCTTTAATTCCTTCGGGATCTAGCACAAACCCCAAACGACGGTAAAAGTCCACCACTTGGGGATCGGCAAAGAGGGTAATATTACTAATATCTTCGCTTCTTAATTGACGAATCATATATTTCATCATCCCTTTCCCCAGTCCCTTATTTTGGAATCTGGGGTGAATGACCACGTCCCAGATAGTCGCATTAAAAGCGTGATCGGAGGTTGCGCGGGCAAACCCAATGAGACGCTTTCGTTGTCCTTTGACTTCCCATGCTGACACTACCATAAAACTGTAGGTTAGTGCGCGTTTAACTTTCCGTAGGGGACGACGGGCCCATCCTACTGCATCGCAGAGTTCTTCAAGTTCGTAGAGATCGATTTCTCTTTCTCTGGTGAAAAAAATGCGAGTTTGGCCGTCTGTGTGGCCTTTTAAGTTGACCGTTTCCCCTTTAAATTGGGACTTCTGGTCAGTGTCTGATGTATCTGTATTATTAAACAATCGTTTCCAAAAAATCATTAGATTGAAAGAGACAACCCCTATTTAGTTACGTATTCTCTCACAAAAATGAGCAAAGGGAATGAGCCAAGGGTTAGGATGCAGGTTTTGTCCGAAAACTTTACAACCAGTTCCCAATCAGTGTATAAGCTGACCAAATATTAGGTCGTTGATTACTAACGTCTTGCAACATTTCTTGTTGAGCCAATTGTACTGCTTTGATTTTAGTCATATTGGGTTCTTCTAATTTCTGATAAAAACTTGTCATAAAATTAGCTGTGGTATTATCAAGAACTGGCCATAAAGTTGCTAAGGTACTTCGGACTCCTGATTTAACGGCAACGCCGGCTAATCCTAATACAGAACGATCGCCTCCTGTTGCTGTTTCACAAGCACTCAAGACTAATAAATCTAGTGTTGTTTGGTTATTTCTTTTATTTTGACTCAATAAATCCTCTACCTCCTCTAAGTTAAGAAGTTGATCGTACAATAAAATAAAAATATCATCCGCATTGGAACTAAATTGGGCATGAGTGGCCAGATGAAGCACTGAAAAATCATTCTCATTCAGTAAGTTTTTTAGGTTATCTTTGGTTAAATTTTGATTGATTAGTTTTTGGTTTTCTGGAAGAAGAGATTCTAACTGATCTAATTCAACTTCTACATTGATCAGAGAGCTAAATGGTATGCCTTCGATAACTCTTTTTTCACTAATACCAGCTACTAAGGCATTCAATGACTCTTCTTGAGCCAAGATGGACGGTAATAATTGAAGTCCAGGCACTAAAGCGACTCCATAATTTTCAATCAGATATTGGTTATTTTTTGCATCATAAAGCACACTCATAGGAATATTACGTAACAAACCATCAAGAACAAACACTAAATGTTTGACATTATTGGCTTGTAATTCTTTTTCTAAGGGGTCAATCAGCCATTGATAAACCTTCTGGGACAATCGTTTAACATTAGTGGTTTCCCCTGACAATTTCAAATATTGTTGTAAGTCTGTGAGAACTTTTTTAACTTCTGTTTGTGGGACTGTGGTGCTGTAATATTTAAGTTCTTGCTGTTGAGGAACTTTGAGAATAATCTCTAGAGATTGGTCTAAAATGATGGCATAAATGACAGCGACTGGTTCTGGCGATTCATCTACCAAGCGATCAATTTCTGTTGGTTGAACCGCCAGACAAGGTTCCTTAAAAAAGTCATCTAATTCTGCTAATTGTAGGGCCTCGATAATGTTACGAGCTTTTCTTAAGTTTTCTTGAGAGGGGTTTATAGCAGGGGGTTGATTATCTTTGTTTGCCTGAGTGCGTTGATCAGTTCTTAAGAGTAAGTCCGTTAATTCTCGATAGATGGGTTCGACACTATCACGAAAATTAAACTGAATATCAGTGTTACTTCCTGCTAAATCTTGACGCAAGGACTGAAGCAGTTGGAAAGCAATATCATAGGATTGAATGCCACGATCTATTTTGCCTTGAAGGGTATAGATTTTTCCCAGTTGCCAATGCCAAAAATAAGCGATTTCAGGACTCTCAAAAGCAGAAATCTGTTGTAGTGCTTCTAAGGTTAAAGTTTCGGCTTCTGATAAGTTGTTTAACTGTTGATTAAAGGCACCTAAATAACCTAATCCATAGGTGATGGCTTTATTGTCTTGAAGTTGAGAGTCTGTTTTAGCTTGTTCAACGACGCTTGTAATAATTTTTTCAATGGTTTGAGTCTGAGGAATCGGAAGCGTCGCCAGATATTGCTCCCAATTAATATGACACTGACGCAATAAAGGAGAAGAGCGATCAATAAAACGATTCTCACGAGTAAACCGTAAGCACATTAAGGTTTGAGCCAGTTGTAATTCACTATAGAGTGTTTGATGGGAGAAGCCTAACTTTTGCCGTTGCTGTAGCAACGAATCCAGTAACCTTTCTATCTCTTCTGAAGATGCTTGGCCAGTTTTCAACAAAAGTTGTAGTCGATTGAGTTGAGCTTGAAAAACTTGGTCAGGATTGCTGGTTTTTTGAGCTTGTTGATAGCTAAAATCGGCTAAATCAGCGTAAAACTTAAAATTATTCTCTTGTCTTGGGGACTCAATTTTATCCATACAGTCTGCCAACTGTTCATAGAACTTGCCTTGAGTTTCCTGTTGATTGAAGAAGATGGGACAATTATTGGTTAAAGGAGAGGGTTTTTCTGGTTGAGTGAGGTTAACCAACCCTTGTGCTACATTACCTAAATTAAGAAAGACAACCGCTAATTGTTCTGGATTATCAAGGGTTTTGGCAATTTTACCACTGGTCAATAAAACTTCTAGGGCGGTTTCTAGGTTGCCTTGAGAGGTCAAAACATTGCCCAAACTGACTAATCCTAAACTGTACAACGATAAGAATTCGCTCTCGCTTTGTTCTGCTTGTAAACGCTGTGCCAAATTTTCCCGAACTCTCAGGGATAGGTCGTTTTTGGGTTGGCAAATCCCACTATCTAAGGTTAAAGCATCAATCAGGGTCTGACAAGCCTTGGGATATAATCCTAATTGCTGCATGGCGTTGGCTTGGTTAATTTGAGTACGAAGGATACGCTGTGGTTGATTAAGATTTTGATAGAGACTGATGGCTTTTGGCCAAACCCCTAACGCCATTTCTGGATGTCCTACATTGAGGTAAAGTTGTCCTTGAATTTCTAAGGTATTCGCCAGTAAGCGTTGTTGTTCAAGACTTGGAGTCTGAGTCTCTAATAGTTGTAGACTCTGATCAATGGCTTGTTGTGCAGCGTCCCATTGTCCCAGTTGTTGATAGCTTAGGGATAAATTGGTTAAGGCCATTGATTGGTTTAATCTGTCTCCTTGACTTTCAAAGCTGTCTACTGCCTTTTGCCAAGTCTCTATGACTTCTTGCCATTGCCCTCTTTTGGCTTGTTCACGGACTAGATTAATCCAAGAAATTTCAGCTTTAGCCATGAAAGTGTTTTCTTCAACATTAGCCACCCATGATTGAGAAGCACTCGAATCAGCTATGTTGGCCAAAAAGTTGCCCTCACTGACTTCTGCTTTGAGTTGAGTGGGAATCAAAGTCAGGCTTAAGGACAGAAAAAACCAAAGTAGGCTCAGTATAAGCGATCGTTGACGTTTTCTCATAAATGTAAAATTTATAGCAGTTTTCATTGGCAGGAGGCAGGAGGCAGGAGGCAGGAGGGAAGATTTTTAGATGTTCTCCTCAAATGATAATGACTTAATTTGTAAAATGCGAGTTAGAAAAGCAACTTTGATACCAAGTTCTCAGAGTTCACGTTATGCTAACAACAGAATTTGGTGGTCAAGGAGAATGGATAAAAGAAAATATCGATGCTTAACAGCGATCATAGTTATTTTGGTGATTGGCTTAGGAAAAGATGATAAACCAGCTTTTGCGAACCCTCAACCTGAACTTTTGCCATTAATGCCTTTAATCAGTTCCTCACAAGACTCTGAACCTGATTTAAAGGTGTCTCCTTTTGCTCATCCCAGTCCCCTGAGTCAATCTTTTGGCGATCGCAATCAAACCATTACTGTCAACAGCTTTCAATTTGAAGGGAATACAGCCTTTACTGATGAAGAATTAGAACAAATCACCGCACCTTTTCTGCGACGAACCCTAACTTTAAATGAGTTATTAGAAATAGAAAAAGAGATCACAGATTTATATCTTCAACAAGGTTATATTAACTCTGGGGCTATCATTCCTGCCGATCAAACTTTCAGTCAACGGGGTGCCATCATCGTTGTTAATATTCTGGAAGGTTCTCTCGAAGACATTCGGGTCAGTGTTGAGGGACGTTTATCACCAGACTATATCCAAAGTCGTTTAGAAAAAGCAACCAAACCCCCCCTTAATCGTCAAAAGTTACTAGAAGCCCTACAATTATTACAGATTAATCCCCTCGTTGAAACCATCTCCGCTCAGTTATCCAACGGTTCCCGCTCAAATTTAAGTGTCTTGACGGTTAAGGTGGTGGAGGCTGATACGTTTAATATGGAAGCTTTTATGGATAATAACCGGGTTCCTTCTGTGGGGAGTACCCGTCGAGGTTTGCGACTGAATCAAGGAAATCTTTTGGGATTGGGCGATCGCCTCGTAGTTGAATATGTTAATACCAAAGGGAGTAATGGGGGTAATTTTCGTTATACCCTTCCCATCAACCCTGAAAATGGAACCGTTAGCTTCACAGGGGGAGTCTCCTCAACCGAAGTCATTCAACCCCCTTTTAACGCTTTTGATCTCGATGGGGACTCTGTTTATATTGATGCTACCTTGCGCCAACCGCTCCTGCAAACCCCAACCCAAGAACTGGCCCTGGGGGCCACTGTGTCTTATCAAGAAAATCAAAACCGTGTTTTCGGGATAGGAACCAGCATTTCTCCAGGGGCCGAACCTTCGGGAAGAACCAAAGTTTCCGCCCTTCGTTTGTTTAAGGAATGGTCACAACGAGGACCAGAGGATGTGCTTTCTGTGCGATCGCAGTTTAATGTGGGGGTTGATTTTTTAGATCCCACTCTCAATGAGTTTGACCCGGATAGTGATTTTTTTGCTTGGCGACTTCAGGGACAATATGTGAGACTTTTGGCCCCTGATACCCTATTAATTTTGCGGACTGATTTGCAGTTAGCTAGTGATCCTTTGCTTCCCATTGAACAATTTCGGATTGGGGGACGAGATACGGTTAGAGGCTATCAACAGGACCTGATTTTGACGGATAATGGCTTTTTAGCTTCCATTGAGTTACGGGTTCCTGTTCTTCGCATCGATGCAGTGGATGGACTCCTACAAATTGCACCGTTTTTGGATTATGGTACGGGATGGGATAATCGGGGACGGGTGGTGTTGAACGATCGCACTTTAGGGGGTTACGGTGTTGGATTACGGTGGCAAATGGGAACGGATTTTACAGCGACTTTGGACTGGGGTATTCCTTTAACAGAAACCGGTCCGAGAACTAATGTGGTACAAACCAATGGGGTCTATTTTTCTATTGATTATCGCTTTTTTTAATAGTTATCGGTTATCAGTTATCAGTTAAATTTATTGGTCACTGTTCACTGTTCACTGTTCAATCTTTAAGTTAAGTAAAAAATTAGAAAAGTAATTGTACTTATCGGTTAGAAATGTGTTATATATAAAGTGTAATTGGTTCAGGTGAAATCGAAAAAAAAGCTACACAAAAGCTATATAAAAGCTACACAATGGGCCTAATCAATCTCTCCGTTTATCTCCGTTAGATTCTCAGTTTTTTGTGGTTAAAATTAAGCAATTTCAAATGATAGTGGAGTGGGGTTTTCTCCAACCGTGGTAGTGGAGAGGAAGGGTTTTGCTGAGAACTTAATACGAAGCAGAAAGAAAAAGCCCATCAACAATTTCATGTCAATCATTAGGTTATTTATTAACAATAAGGAGAGTACGTCATGCTTTCGCCACGGTCTTATCTTGAGATAGTTAGAGAACACTTCAAGTATATCAAAGAAAGAAAATTCCAGGAAATGGTTAATGAGACTTATACCGATGAGCCGGAGTTTCATCATAATTTTCCCTATTTTGAGGGGGAACCCCCTTATATACATAAGGGGAGACCGGCGATCGTTGAAGCTATGAAGACCATTTTTCATCCCGATAATCATGGAACAATTGAAGACGAAGAACTGTTGGGCTATATGAAAATAGGTAATCTGCTTGGGTTCGTCATTCGCATTACTACTCGAAATCGCGGCAATTGGGTTCATATGCATTATTGGGAGATGGAGGATAACAAAATAGCAACAATTGGTGAAAGAGTTTTTGAAGAAGAGTCTGCACCCTGGATGATTCCTCAATTCATTTTTGCCAAGGCTAAAGAACACCCTGAAATTGTCCGCCTTTTATTAACGTGAGTTCGACGGAGGGAAAAAAAGACTTCCGTCTTTCCCAAAAGAAAATCAAGCCATGAGGATAGAGAGTGATCGCTTATAGTTTGTGATCGCTGAGAACAAAAAAGACATTTCTCATTAAAAAAGGGCAGGAGGTAAGGCAGCCAAACCCTTTGGGGTCAAGTCTAGAGGCAGTTTTTGAGGCAAGTAAGTATACTCACATTTTGCACCAGTACAATAAAACTAAATAGCTAAAAGAGTCTTAGAGACTGTTCCTAAAATAAATATTAAAGATAACCCAACGACTTTTTGCCTTTTGCCTGCCCTTTCTAGTCGATTTTCATGGTTGGTGCAAGATGTCAGAAAGACCAAAGCAACATTGTCCTCGCTTTTTTGAAGAATCTTCGTTATATTTTAAAAAATTGGTGAGGAAGTGTGAAAAATTCCGATGGAGTTCCCAACTAAATATACAGTCTTTCCCATTAAACATTTAAGCTCCCTATTTAATCCTTTAATTCTTGGGACTTTGGCCCTCATTACAGAAAGTGTATTCTGGGGCATTCCTATTAAGGCTCAAATCATTCCTGATAATACGTTAGGCAATGAAAATTCTCAAGTTACCCCTAATCAAATTATTAATGGAATTCCCAGTGAACTAATAGAAGGGGGTGCCATTCGGGGAGGCAATCTTTTTCATAGTTTTTCTGAATTTAATATCCAAGAAGGGTTAGGTGCTTACTTTGCCAATCCTCAAGGCATTATTAATATTTTAGGTCGGGTGACGGGTAATAATCTGTCTGAGATTATGGGAACGTTAGGGGTTTTAGGAAATGCGAACCTCTTTTTTGTCAATCCTAACGGCATTATTTTTGGTGAAAACGCCCAATTAGATATCAGAGGTTCTTTTTTTGCTACCACTTCAGACGGGTTTGTGTTCGGGAATGGAGAGGAATTTAGTGCCACGAATCCTAGCGCACCACCCTTATTAATTGATAATACATCAGGAATTGATTTTAGTGGACCAGGAAGAGGGAATATTACCGTTTCAGGGGACTTAGGGGTTCAACCGTTTATGAGTGCGACGATTCATGGAGGTATGGTAACACTCAATGGTTCTATCAGCGCACCTGGAGGAAATGTAGCAGTTTTAGGGGAAACGGTTGCTTTAGTCGAAGAGGCAACCATTGATGTCTCAAACAGTACCAAGGGTGGAACCGTTTTAATCGGGGGAGGTTTTGGGGGAGAGGGGAATGTTCCCACTGCACAGTCAACGTTTATTGGTCCCAATGTGGTGATTAATGCAGATGGAATAGGAACCGGAGACGGGGGAGAAGTGGCGGTTTGGTCTGATGAAAATACCGATTTTCAGGGAACCATTACAGCAAGAGGAGGACTATTAGGAGGGGATGGGGGATTTGTAGAAGTATCGGGCAAAGAAACTTTAAATATTACTCAATTATCTGAACAAGTTGACCTCAGTGCAGTTAATGGTGTAGCGGGAACCTTATTATTAGACCCCAATAACATTACTATTGAACCAGGACGTGGGGATGGGATTGAAGAGGATGGAGACCCGACCACAACTAATGAAACCCCTTTGTATGCTGATGATATTTCTGACTTTCTCGAGGATAACGGAAGTCTAATTATTACAACAACAAATCCAGAAGTTATGGAGGAAGGCAATATTACTCAAGAACAAGGTGCTACTATTGATTGGAGTTCAGACAGTTCTTTAACTTTAAATGCTGATAATGATATTAAGTTAAATGATGCGATTATCTCTAGATTTGGGGGAGATATTACCTTAACTGCTGGTGGGGATATTTCTACACAAGAGATCCAATCTTTCTCTTTCTTGGGGAATGGGGATGGGGGAGATATTACCTTAACTGCTGGTGGGGATATTTCTACACAAGACATCGAATCTTTGTCTTTCTTGGGGAATGGGGATGGGGGAGATATTAAATTAACTGCTGGGGGGGATATTGAGACACAACAGATCCAATCTGGATCTTTCTTTTCATTGGAGTCTGGGGATGGGGGAGATATTAAATTAACTGCTGGGGGGGATATTTTTACAGGAAACATCCAATCTTTGTCTTTCTCTTTCGTCTCTGACTCTGGGGATGGGGGAGATATTACCTTAAAGGCTGGTGGGGATATTTCTACACAAGAGATCCAATCTGGATCTATCTCTTCATTTGAGTCTGGGGATGGGGGAGATATTAAATTAACTGCTGGGGGGGATATTATTTCTACACAAAACATCGGCTCTTTCTCTTTTGCTGAAGATAATTCAGGAAATGGGGGAGCGATTACCTTAAAGGCTGGGGAGAATATTTCTACACAAGACATCCAATCTTTCTCTGTTGCTGAAGGTGGTAATTCAGGAAATGGGGGAAATATAACTATCCAAGCCCCCAACGGTAATCTTTTATCCAATGGTTCTCAGCAATCTCCTTCACTCATCAATTCTTTTTCAATAGCAGAAAATGGAATGTCAGGCGATAGTGGCAATATTAAGATCAAAGTCAATGAAAATTTAAACAATATTGAGATTCTTACCCTATCTTCCTCTGAAAAATCCGGTGATGTTCATATTATCAGTCCCAATAACTTATCCTTAAATGATGTTACTGTTATCACCGGTACACCAATAAGAACAATTGAAATTCTTGATCCACTACTGGATCTAGATGAACAACCAATAACACTAAACTTGGGTGAAAATAATGCAGGAGAACCAGGAAATTTGAAAATTGATACTCAAGGAGACTTAACCCTGAATAACAGTGAAATTCTAGCTAATACCAGAGGACAAAATCCGGGTGGAACAGTTATGATTAGCAGTGGTGGCACAACTACTTTCAATAACAGCATTATCGATAGTCAAACCGAAGGCGAAGGCTCAGGTAACGCTGGCGAAATCAATTTAACCAGTGCTGGTTCAATTACTTTCAATGACAACAGCATTATCAATGGTCAAACCACAGGTTCAGGTGACGCTGCCAAGGTCGAGTTCATCAGTGGTGGTTCAATTATTTTCAATGACAGCACTATCAATGCTCAAACCGAAGGCTCAGGTAACGCTGCCATCTTCACTTTCAACAGTACTGGTTCAATTATTTTCAATAACAGCAGTATCAATGCTCAAACCGAAGGCTCAGGTAAGGCTGGAAATATTACGTTTAACATCGGAAAGTTGCAAGGCGGAGGAATCAACATTGAAACCCCCGAAAACTTCATCCTTACCAGTTCTACCCTTTCTATTTTTACTACTGCAGATGGAGATGCAGGAGGTGTAAGCATCACAGCCGGTGGAGACGTTTTACTCGATGATAGTAGAATTCAAAGTGTGCAAACTGAAACCTCAACAGGTGCTGGCGGAACTGTTAATGTCATTGCTAATAATATCACTTTAAATAATAATTCAACGATTTTATCTTCTACAGCAGGAAAGGGAAATGCAGGAACCGTAACAACCAGAGCTAATCGAGACATTTTACTCGATGATAGTAGAATTGAAACTGGAGTCGATGAAAGAGCAATGGCTGATGGAGGAAGCATTAATGTCATTGCTAATAATATCACTTTAAACAATATTTCAACAATTTCATCTTCTACTGCTGGAAACGGCGATGCCGGAACGGTAACAACCAGAGCCAATCAAACCCTTTCACTCAACAAAAGTACCATTGAAACTGCTGTTACTGAAACGGGAACAGGTAATGCCGGAAATATAAATTTACAAGCAGAAAGTATCAACTTGAATAACGACTCAATTATCTCTTCTTCTACCGCAGGAAACGGCAATGCAGGGCGTGTTACAGCCAGAGCCAATCAAGACATTTCCCTTGATAATAGTACCATTGAAACTGTGGTAAGTGAAGGAGCAAGAAGTACAGAAGGAACAGGAAGGGTTGATATAACCGCTAAAAATATCAGATTAAATAATAACTCGCTCATCTCTTCTTCTACCGCAGGAAACGGCGATGCCGGAACGGTTTCAACTAGGGCCAATGGAGACATTTTAATTGATAATAGTACCATTGAAAGTGCAGTAAGCGAAACGGCAACCGGTGATGCTGGAACCGTTGAAGTCATTGGTGATAATGTCAGATTAAATAATAACTCAGTGATCTCTTCTTCTACTGCGGGAGACGGAGATGCTGGAGATGTCATCATCGATGCACCGCACCAACTGTTCCTTGATGATAATAGTTTTATTACCAGTGCTGCCTTACCCACTGCTGGTAGTGATGCAGGAAACATAGATATTGTCACTGGAAGTTTAGATATTTTCAACAGTTCAGGACTTTCTACCAGCAATCAAGTTCTTGGAAGTGGGGGAAACATTGATATTTCAGTTTTCGGCAATCTCACCCTTGATAATCAAGCTTTCATCAGTTCCGAAACCCAAGGGGGTGCAGGTAACATTGTGATTAATGCTGAGAATGTTTTGTTGAACGATGAGAGTCAACTTACCACCAATGCTACAGGAGAAGCAGCCGGCGGTAATATAACCATCAATACCGGAATTTTATTAGGATTAGGGAATAGTGACATCACTGCTAACTCGGAAAATAATGCCGGGGGTCAAATCATTATCAATGCAGGGGGTATCTTGGGGTTGCAAGCTCGTGAGAATCTCACCGCAAATAGTGATATTACAGCTACAGGAACTGTAAGGGGAAATATTATCCTCAATATAGACGAAACCGAGGAAGGAAGAAGTCAGATACAACTCCCACAAAATATTATCGACCCCAATACCTTATTATCACAAAATGTTTGTCAGCAAGGGACTAATAGTGAATTTATCATTTTTGGCAAAGGGGGTTTAGCTATTACCCCCAGTGACTTTTTAAGCCCAAATTTAATTGAGTTAGACTGGGTTGAACCGGTGAACAACCCAGAAATTGAGGGGATACAACCCAATTCTTCCTATAGGATTGACCCTGATTCGGATTCTTTGCAACCTTTACAGTTTAGTTCCTGTGGCTAATTTTAATGGTGAATAAATGCAACATTTTCCTACCTTTTTTTCGGAGTCTTCGTTATAGTTTAGAGA
>JAAUYD010107934.1_pt1 | contig 13630 bp, 9 predicted proteins | sample 7278101 | NCBI WGS metagenome assembly JAAUYD01 (sample SAMN14350128, study PRJNA611818) | marine sediment metagenome | isolation source: surface marine sediment (0.6m) | place: French Polynesia: Moorea | collected 2018-08
CGCTGTGCCTCTCGCCGGATGGACTGGAAGCCGCCCTGACCCCGGCCACCAAAGCCGTTATCCCCGTTCATATGTGCGGGGCCATGGCCCGTATCGACGAAATCAAGCAGATTTGTGACAAGCAGGGGCTGACCCTGCTGGAAGACGCCTGTCAGAGTGTTGGCGCCAGCTACAAGGGCAAGGCATTGGGCAGCTTCGGCAGAGCAGGCTGCTTTTCTTTCGATCCGGTCAAGACCGTTACCTGCGGGGAGGGCGGCGCCATGGTCACCAACGACAGGGATGTCTATATCGCCGCCGATGCGTATGCCGACCACGGCCATGACCACATCGGCAATGACCGGGGGGCCGAGGATCACCTGATTATCGGCGCCAACCATCGGATCAGTGAACTCAACGCCGCCGTCGGGGTGGCCCAGTTGAGAAAACTGGACTGGATTCTGGAAACCCAGCGGCGCAATAAAGCGGCCATCAAGGCAGCCATGCAGAGCCTACCCGGGATCGATTTCCGGCAGCTGCCGGACCCCGCGGGTGACTCGGCAACCTTTCTGTCTTTCTTCATGCCCGACGTGGCCGCCGCCCGGCAGGCGGTTAACGCACTGGCTGCCGCCGGCGTGGACGGTTGTTTTCACTGGTTTGACAACAATTGGCACTATTTCCGTCATTGGGACCATTTGCATTCCATGCGCACCGCGGCCCGCCTGGCCGTTCAGACGCTGGCCAATTGTCCGGACTACAGCGCTGTCTCCATGCCCCAATCCGACGCCATCATGTAGCGGGCCATCTCCATGCAGATCAAGCTGGGGTGGACACCGCAGCAGCTGGACCAACGTATCGAAGCCATATTAAAGGCATTGAAAACGTTATCTTAGGCGTTTTAATGTTCAAGGGTTCTGGATTCAGAATCTAAAGCACCCTATTTCACAAGAGATAAATAACAGGCAATGTTGACGAAAAGAGCGTAACCCTGAACCTGTGAACCGCTGAAATCCAAACGCGTCACTTTCTGCTGGATTAAGCCAACGGCAGCCTTACCGAAAAGGATATTAACATGTTTCGCAACTTCAAAATGGTCTCCAAAGTGGTCTTCGGTCGGGGATGTTTCAACCAATTGGGGGATATTCTAAAAGAGAAGCGGCAAGGAAGCGAATCGGTCATGGTGTTTCTGGTGGACGACGTGCTGGAAAAGGGCGAACTGAAGAACCGACTGCCACTGAATGCCGATGACCTGCTGGTCTGGGTAAATGTCGATGATGAGCCCAAAACCGCCTATGTTGACCAGCTGACCACTCAGGTTAAAAAGCATATGGTCGGAAAAAAAGATCGCCACCCCTCGGGGGTGATCGGCATCGGCGGCGGCAGCGTTATGGATCTGGCCAAAGCCGTCTCCCTCATGATCACCAACCCAGGGTCGTCCGCCGACTACCAGGGGTGGGACCTGATCAAAAATCCGGCCGTGTACCACGCCGCCGTGCCGACCCTTTCCGGAACCGGTGCCGAAGTATCCCGCACCACGGTGCTCACCGGTCCCCAGAAAAAGCTGGGCATCAATTCCGATCACACCGTCTTCGACCAGATCGTCCTGGACCCGGAGATGATTGCCAATGCCCCCAACCCGCAACGGTTCTACACCGGCATGGACTGCTACATCCACTGCGTGGAATCATTGGCTGGCACCTATCTCAACAGTTTTTCCCAGGCCTATGGCGAAAAGGCGATGGACCTTTGCCGGGAGGTTTTTATGGCCGATCCCGAGGACGCCGACGACCGCCTGATGATGGCCTCTTACTGCGGCGGAATGAGCATTGCCTACTCCCAGGTAGGCATCTGCCATGCCCTTTCCTACGGTCTCTCCTTCGTGCTGGGGTTGCACCATGGCATCGGCAACTGCGTGGCCTTTGACACCCTCGAGGCGTATTACCCTGAAGGGGTCCGGGAATTTCGACAGATGATGGCACGAATCGGCATCGATCTGCCGCGCAACCTGACCGCCACCATCACCGATGCCCAGATGGAAAAAATGGTCGATGTGTCACTGGTGCTGGAGCCCTTGTGGGAGAATGCATTGGGCAAGGACTGGAAAGCCATCATGACCCGGGAAAAGATAAGGGCGCTTTACCTGAACATGTAACCGGCCGTCCGGCTCCGCCGGAGCCCGCAACCGACAAAGGACCGTTATGAATCCTAACCTTACCGCCATTGTGGCCAGGCATGCCGCATATGCCGTTGCGCAGACGTCTCATCGTTTGATTGGCAAGCTGCGAAGCAGGATCTCACGACTGCCATCGATCCATTGGGGACGCCATACAGCGACAGTGGTCGGACCGGCGCTGATCCTCTTCCCCTGCTCCTCCAGCCGATTGTGCTGCGGTCTGGCCGGCATCATCGCCGTCAAGGGCCAAAAGGACCGCAAAATGGCGATCGATCTTCCCGCCTTGGCAACACTCGTCGACACGATCGAGGCCGCCGGGCTGGAAACCCAGTCCCAGCAGGTCGATGCCATCGACGGTGGATATCTGGGTGGGCAGGCTGCCCTGGACACCCTGCTGGCAAATATCCGAAGCCTCAAACAGGAAGGACCGTTCCTCTGCCTGTTGAATGATCCGACCGCTCAGCAGACAATCGCCGATCTCTCCGCCCGGCTGTCGGCCGTGCTCGAAAGGGAGCAGGACCAGCTGTCCCAACGCGTGGGAAGCTTGGCAACCCGGGCGGTGGATGTCATCTCCACGCGTATCGAGGTCCTCAAGGACATGCGCTGGTGTCTGGAAGTGGAGCTGGCCGGCAACATCGAACGTATCCGGTCGCTGATGTCCGGCAGCACCGATAAAGGGCCCGACAGCCGCGTCACCATTTTGCGACAGATCAACGCCGTACTCAACAGCATCGACCGGCTTGAAGTCCGGGGCCGGGATTCGGCTGGGATTTCAATGATGTTCATCATGCCGACTGAGTCGTATCAAATTCTTTCGAAAACATTGGATCGTCAGGGCCTCACCCCGGCTCTCGAACGCCGCATGGATCGTGACGTGCTGAAAAATGCGAGCATCAGTCTGAATCGGTCGGTTACCGACGACGGGCAGGCGATCGTGGCCCTGACGGTGGTCTATAAAATTGCCGCCGAAATCGGTAGTCTGGGAGACAATATTCGCTTTTTGCGTCAGCAGATTCAACAAGATGAGATCCTTCAACAGGTCATCGCCGTACCCCACATTTTTCATACCGTGTCGTCCCATACCCGCTGGGCTTCGGTGGGCGCAATCACCGAACCCAACTGCCACCCGGTGGACAATACCGTTACGGGTTCCACCTTGAAGGGCGGCCCCATTATTCACGCCTGTCTCAACGGCGACATCGACAACTACCTGGAACTCAAAACGGCGATGGAAGCCACCGGATGCACCATTCCCGAACCGATCACCACGGACACCAAGATCATTCCGCTGCAGATCGAACATTACCTGAGAACCGGCGTCGACGTGGCCGAGGCCTTCCGGTTGGCAGTCAACGATTTCCAGGGGTCCCACGCCATCTCCATGCACACCGACCTGGCCCCGGGGAAATTTTTCCTGTCCCAGAAGGGCAGCGGTCAGGCCGTTTTTGTCGGACTGGCAAACGACCACTATATGCCGGCTTCCGAGGTCTATGGCTTCATCGAAGAGACCCCCCATTTTCTGAAGATGAATGGTGAGCAGATCGTAGATGGAAAGCAGGGCAAAACCCAGGGCCAGATCTTCATTCTGGATCAGCGCGCATCGGGGGGGCTTGCCGGCATCAGCGCCATGTACTACGACGGCACCCCCATCCAACTCACCGAGGACGATGTCAAGCACACCGAAATCACCTCGCGGGATATCGATCGGCAGGACTTCCCGCACTATTTCCTAAAGGAGATTTCCGAAGCGCCCCAGTCGGTCGAACGCACCCTGCTCAATCGCTGGAAGTTGACCGATGATGGCGGCGGCAGACACTACGTCGTTCATCTCAACGAGCGCGCCTTCCCCCGGTCGCTGGAGACGGCCTTGGTGGAAGATCGAATACGGCGTGTCTTTTTCGTGGGACAGGGCACCGCAGGCGTCGCCGCCCAGGCCTGCGCCGACATCCTGAAATCCTATCTGGCCGATCCGGCCATTCAACTGCGCGCGCTCAAGGCCTCGGAACTCAGCGGATTCGAATTGAACGAGGGGGACGACGCCACCAGCATGGCCGACACCCTGGTCGTGGCCATCAGCCAGTCGGGCACCACCACCGACACCAATCGCACCGTGGACATGGTCAAGGCCCGTGGTGCCCATACCCTGGCCATTGTCAACCGACGGGACTCGGACATCACCTTCAAGGTGGACGGGGTTTTGTATACCTCCAGCGGCAGGGATATCGAGATGAGTGTGGCCTCCACCAAGGCCTTCTACTCACAAATCGTCGCCGGCGCCCTCTTGGGCCTGAAAGTGGCCAGCATCAAAGGGCGACGGTCGATTGAGTTTCTCTCGGACCAGATTGCCGAATTGCTGCAGATTCCCGACCACATGCGCACGGTTCTGGCCATGGGAGCAAAGATTCAGGCGTCCGCCCGGCGTCTGGCGGCCACCAAAACTTACTGGGCAGCCGTGGGCAGCGGTCCCAACAAGTCCTCGGCGGATGAAATCCGCATCAAGTTAAGCGAGCTGTGCTACAAGACCATCTCCTCCGATTTTGTGGAAGACAAGAAGCACATCGATCTCTCCTCCGAGCCGCTGATCCTCGTCTGTGCCGCCGGATCCAAGGGCACGGTCATCGGGGACATCATCAAGGACACTGCCATTTTCAAGGCCCACAAAGCCGCGCCGGTGGTCATCGCTGACGAGGGAGAGGACCGTTTCGAACCCTATGCCGAAGACGTCTTTCACGTTCCCCAGGTAAGCCCCCAGTTCGCCCCCATTCTCAATACGCTGGTGGGTCACATCTGGGGCTATCACGCCGCCCTGGCGATCCACGAAGGCTCCCGATTCCTCCACGACATCCGGGAATCCATCAACCACACCCTTGACGATCTTGCCGAGCAGGGCCTGGACATTTATGAGGTGGTCCTGGAGAAGACATTCCGTGAGAAAATCGCCGGCTTCTACCAGGAATTTCGCAGCAGGCGCAAAGCCAGGCAATTTCCCACGGCCATCACCCACGCATCGGATTTGACGCTTTTGTTCAAGTACCTGTCGGGCCGGCTGCCGCTGTCCGATTTCGAAATGGATTTCGGCACCAAGGGAACCGCCAAAAATGTAGTCGACACCCTGTTCCGTGTGCTGGGAGAGTCCATCAACCTCATGTCCCGCCCGGTGGACGCCATCAAGCACCAGGCCAAAACCGTTACCGTGGGCACCAGCCGCATCAGCGAACAGGTGGAGGGCATCCTCTTCGATGCCCTGACCGAGCATGCGTTGGACATCTCGCAAATAATCAACCGCAATGTCATCGTCATGAAAAACATCCAGGGTGTTGTCGACCTCATCAAGGGGAGCATCCTTTACCGCATCGATGATTTGGGCTTGTTGGGCGATCCCAACGACCATACCACCATCGCTGTTTTGGAGAAGAGAGGCATTCTGGCCCAGCTGCCCTCCCGGGTAGAAACCGACAACGTCTTGAAGGGCACCAAACGCATCATCGTGGGCGAAGGCAACGTCTATATCGGTAAGGGAAGAAAAGACGGGCGCAGCATCGTGGTCATCCCGGCCACATCCAATGATCCCACGGACGGCAGCCGCATCCGCTACCTGCTGTTGTTGAACATCGGGTTCAAGGAATCGGTACCGCTGGAGAAAAAGATCAAGGCGTTGGGTGGAAAGTACGAGCATATCAAGAACATCGTCCAAGAGAACAGCGTCCCCTGGGCCGACGGCTACTTGGACGAGGTGGCCATAGATGAATTGTTCGGCCGTTCGGCGGAGAAGCTGGCCGAAGCGATGGTGGCCCGGAGAGAGAAGACCGCCATCGGGAATTGAGAGGTGCCGGGCTTTGGGGGATGAATCAGGTTGTCGACCGCTCCCGATTAACTATTGCCCATCCAGAAACGGTTATTTTGCCCAATATCTGTGTTATGCTAAAAATTTTATCCTCGGAATATCAACCATATACCTGTGGTAAAATTTTTCGCCTGCCTTGATCTTGACCAAAATTCCTCATTTCTGGATGGACACTAACCACGGCCGGGAGAGTTGCCATCCCCCGGCCGTTTCATCTTCTGCCGCTACTCTCCGGCTGACGGACGGACCTTGATTTTCAAATCCCCAATCCCGGCATTCCAGGATTCGCTCGTTAGAGTTTATCGATCAATGCGCACAATAAGCGCACACCGAAACCCGTACCGCCGGCCCCGCAATAATCCGACGCTTTTTTGGCCCAGGCCGGTCCGGCAATGTCGATATGCGCCCAGCGTGTCTCACCGACAAATTCGGACAGGAACAGGGCCGCGGTGATGGCACCGCCCCAGCGTCCGCTGCTGACGTTGTTCAGGTCGGCAAAATCGTTTTTCAACAGTTCTTTGTAGTCCTCGGGCAAGGGCAAGTGCCAGCAGCGCTCGTGCGTCTTTTCTCCGGCAGCCACGACGGCTGTGGCCAATTCCGTGTCTGTGGAGAAGACACCGGCAATTTTCTCACCCAGTGCGACGACACAGGCGCCGGTTAGGGTTGCCAGGTCGATCAGGGTATCCGGCTTATGCTGTTTGATCGCCCAGCCCATGGCGTCGATGAGAATCAGCCGCCCTTCGGCGTCGGTGTTGCCGATTTCAATGGTCTTGCCCGCATAGGAACGGATAATATCTCCCGGTCGGATTGCCGTCCCCGATGGCATGTTTTCAACGATGGGCATAACGCCGACCACCTTGACTTTTGGTTTGAGCCGGGCCAGGGCCAACATCGTGCCGGCTACGGCGGCAGCGCCGGACATGTCCATCTTCATGGTCTCGATGCTGCCGGAAGGCTTCAGGTTGATCCCTCCCGAGTCGAAGGTGACCCCCTTGCCGACGAGGACAACCGTCTTCTTGGCGCCCTTGGGTGCATGAACCATGGTGACCAGACGGGGTTTGGCGCTGCTGCCCTGAGCCACGGCCAGCATGGCACCGAACCGTTGTTTCTCCAACCATCGCTCGTCCATAATCCGGATCTTGAGCCCCGTTGATCTGGCGGCTTGCTGGATCATTTCGGCGAAGGCTTCCGGTCGCTTGTCGTTGGATGGTGTCGTTACCCACTCTCTGGCCATTAGGCTGCCTTCACAAACGGCTGGCACGGATTTGGTCAACGCCGAATAGGCCTTTTTTTGAGTTGCCGTGGCCATGAGAACCACCTGTTTGACCGGTTTCTTCTCTTTCTCCATCTTGTAGCGGTCGAAGATGTGGTTGCCCAGGCAGGCCCCTTCCATGAGTGATTCGAAAATCGTTTCGGCATCGATGGTCAACGCGCCGGCGGACGGGGTGGCAACGGTCATGGCGGGCAGGCCAGCATCGATGCAGAATTTGACTGCCTTTCCGGCGAATGCCCGGAAAGATTCACCGCTTAAGGTTTCGGCTTTTCCAAGCCCGAAAAAGACGGCCCGGGCGATACGGGTTTCAGCCGGTTTGAACAAAGTGATCCGGTCACCTTTTTTGCCCTCCAACTCGGCAAATCCTTTTGCCGAATCGATGAGTGCCTTCAGCGTTTTGTCGGTGTGGATCTGACGATCTTCGCACACGGGCACCACCAGGGTGTCCACCTTCACGCGTTTCAAGTTGACGGTTTTTAGTGCAAGCATGGATGGCCTCTTTCTGGTCTACCCCGAATTGGCCGGCGGGGCAGGCATGGGATTGCTTCGATGATGGCGGACCTGCTTCAGGATCATCGCCGAATGGTTACCTTCTCCATGATCACCGGTTCTTTGGGTTTGTCCATGGGACCCGTGGTCACGGACCCGATTTTCATGACCACGTCCAGCCCTTCGGTCACTCTGCCAAACACCGAGTGGCGATCGTTTAGATGGGGCGTGGGGGCCAAGGTCACGAAGAACTGGCTGCCGTTGGTGCCGGGTCCGGCGTTGGCCATGGACAATACGCCGGCGCCATCGTGCCTGAGGTTGGCGTCAAATTCATCTTTGAACTGGTAGCCCGGGCCGCCGGTGCCGTTGCCCAAGGGGCACCCCCCCTGGATAACGAATCCCTCGATCACCCGGTGAAAGCCCAGACCGTCGTAGTAGTTGCCGCCCCTGGTGGTCTCCTGCCGGCCTTCGGCCAGATTGATGAAATTCCAAACGGTCTCCGGACACTCCTTGGCGTACAGTTCGGCCTCGAAGGTGCCCATGTTGGTTTCGAACACCGCCGTGGCCCGATCAATGTCTTCCTTATAGCTTTCCTTCTGGTTCACCATCGATTTCTCCTTGTGCTTGGAATGAAAAAACACGCCGCTGGGGGCGTGGCGCAGAATGCTCCGCAATGCCGACAATATAGGTGCATCCATTTATGGTGTCAACGTCATCGATTCCAGCTCCCGATCGTATCGATCGATGACAGACGGCCAGGCGTACCGCGCCATTTTATCCGCCAGTACCTGTCGTAAAACGGCATAGCGCTCCGGGTGGCGCAACATGCCGGCCAATTTGTTTACCAAGTCATCATCGTCACGGTACAAAAAATCAGCGTGGAACCTGTCGGGAAGAATTTCCGGGTAGGAAAGCCGGTTAGGCAGCAGTGGCAGGCAACCCTGCCGCATGGCTTCAACCATGGCGATGCCAAAGTTCTCCTGGTTGGCCGTACTGATGACGACGAAGCCCTTTTTGAGCCAGGCCATATAATCGTCCTTCGATCGGGCAAACCCGTATTGGACGATCTTATCGCCGAAACGGGATTTTGCCTCGACAAACGCTTTGGGTTTCACCTGATAGTTCTCACCCAAAAGAGCGAGCTTGAAATCAATACCCATGCGATCCACGCGATCAAGGGCGTCAAAGAAAGCCTTGGGATTCTTGTCATACTCCCAGCGGTGGTTCCAGACGATCAGCGGCGGCCCCGCAGACAACGGCGCCGGTTTCGGCAAGGCGGCATCGAATCGGCATCCCGGGTATAGAATGCCGGCCTTTTTCCGGATAGTTTCGACGGCCCACCGGGGCTTGAATTCCGGCATCTGGCCGATAAAACCGGGAAGGGCGTTGAAAAATTGATCGAAATGAAAGCGTGAGTTGAACAGGACCCGGTTCGCGCAGAGTGCTGTGGTGATATCGGTAAAACCGAATTGCAGGTCCATCTGCTCGCCGGGAGCCAGCGGATAGGTGAGTTGATTTTCGTGAAGGTATACCATGGCCGGCGGGCGGCGGGCGCCGCAAAGGGCGGTGAAATCGGCCAGGCTCATCAATCCGGTGGTGATGATGCCGTCAAAGGATGCCAGGTCGCCGATGGTTTGAACGAAATGAAGGGCTGCACCGCGCATGCGCCATTTCCAGAATCGCGCCGGCAGCGTCGCCATATGGATATCATGGCGCGAATGGGCCACGAGGCCTTTGGCAAAGTCTCGATGGGAGCCACCGTAAAAGGGTTCCAAGAACAGAAAACGCATTTGGCTGCCCTGCTTACATCATTTCCGCCGCCTTGATCAGTCGATGAAGCGCTTCGAATTCGATCTCCTCCACTCGGGCACTGCCCAGTGCGTCGAGGAAAACAAAATGAATTCTCTCCCCTTCCCGCTTCTTATCTTTGCGCATCGCCGCAAGCATGGATTGGACATCCACCGGGGGGCGAATGGGCAGCCCATAGCTGTCGATGATCCGTTCAAGACGCCGGGCATCTGCAGGTGACAGCAATCCTTTTGCCACAGACAGCGCCGCGGCCAGCACCATACCGATGCCCACAGCCTCGCCGTGGGGAATACCGGTGAGTTTTTCGATGGCGTGACCGAAGGTGTGTCCGAAGTTGAGCTTTCGCCGTTCGCCCTTCTCACGCTCGTCACGGGTGACCACACCGGCCTTGATCTCAACTGACCGATAGACCAGATGCTCGACAATGCGGCTCTCCAAATCCAGGGCCGCATCGCGGTGATTTTCCAGAAAGTCCAACAGGCGATGGTCGGCAATCGCCCCGTGCTTGATAATCTCGGCAAAACCGCACTGAATCTCCCGGAATGGCAGGGTCTTGAGCAGCCTCATATCGCAGACGACAAACGCGGGTTGATTGAACACCCCCACCATATTTTTATAACCGCCGAAATTGACCCCATTCTTGCCCCCCACGCTGGCATCCACCTGGGACAACAATGTGGTGGATACAAAACCAAAGGGCGTCCCGCGCATGTAAGTCGAGGCGACAAATCCGGCAATATCGCAGACGATGCCGCCACCGATGCCCAAAATGAGCGTGGATCGATCGGCCTCCAAGTCCACCAGTTGATTGAAAATGGTCGTCACCGTCTCCAGGGTTTTTATCTGCTCCCCCGAATCGATGAGAATGACCGGACATTTGGGAAACTGTTTTTGGTAATGCCCGGCAACCGTTCTGTCAGTGATGATCACGGCATGCCGCTCATCCATATATTGTTTGAGATTGTCTATCGACTCCCCCACCAAAATTTGGGAGGATCCGGAGGCAGCTCGAACCAACAGCTTTTTCATAACCTCACCACTCTTAAATCGCTTTGGGTTGCATAAAAGCCGAACGTGTACACGGTCAATGGGCTCCAATTGACAGGTTTTCTCTTACCACAGTCCAATCCTATGGAAAAGCCAAACCGGCAGATCGGTCATCGACAAAATCAGATCCGATCGACGGACCCACACCAAAGTGGCCATTTCGTGGCTTGCCCCCCGCCCCGGTTTGGGTTATGCTTGTCTCAATCCATCTTTAATAGCATCAACGCGGGTGCATTCAATCAGGAATGGCGAGACCATCATGGATCCGGTAGTCGTTCCCATCGACGGCGTCCTTGACCTTCACACCTTCGCCCCCGGCGAACTCAAAGGACTGCTGCAAGATTACATCGACGCCTGCCTGCAAGCCAACATCTATGACCTGCGAATCGTTCACGGCAAGGGCAGCGGGGTAATGCGTGCGCGGGTGCGCCAATTGCTGGAAAAAGATGTTCGTGTTCAGATGTTTAAAGACGCACCGGCCGATGCCGGGGGCTGGGGAGCGACGCAGGTGACACTGAAAAGGACGTGACATGGCCGAAAAAGGAACCATCCTGGTGGTAGACAACGAGTCCGATCAACTGGAGATGATGAAGGAGATCCTCATGCGGATCGGGTTTGATGTAAGGACCACCGACAACCCGCAGCAGGCATTGAAAATGGTCGAAAATCACGTATTCAGGTTGATTTTCGTTGATCTGATCATGCCTGAGATCGATGGAACGGACCTTTGCGAACAGATCAAGCAGGTTCGGCCGGACGTCTGCGTTTTCGCCTATTCCGGCCATGCACACCTTTATGGCCACGAGCGACTGGCGCGGGCCGGGTTCGACGGCGCCATCAGCAAACCTGCCACCATGCGGGAGCTCAACGCGGCCTTGAGCCGCGCCGGGGAGGGCCAAGCCACCCCCTGATGGCGCCATTCATGATGAATGATCACCGAAAACTTTAAAGGATGTCGTAACCATGTTGAAAAAGATTATTTCCGGTGGACAGACCGGCGTGGACCGGGCGGCCTTGGATGTGGCCATGCGCTTGGGCATCGCCCACGGCGGATGGATTCCCAAGGGCCGACTGGCCGAAGACGGCCCGTTGCCGCCCCACTATCAGTTGCAGGAAATGCCCACGGACGAGTATAAAGCCCGAACGGAAAAAAATGTGCTCGATTCGGACGGCACTTTGATCATCTCCCGCGGCAGTCCCACGGGCGGCACCGATTACACCCGCAAAATGGCATTGAAGCATGGCAAGCAACTGCTGCACATCGACCTGTCTCTGGGCCAACGGCCATCGGATGCGGGTTCGCTGGTCGCCTCCTGGATTGAAATGAACCGAATCGAGACCCTCAACGTGGCCGGTACCAGGGCCAGTCTTGATCCGGCCATCTATATGGACACCATCAATATTATGACCCACACCCTTCAGTGAGGAACACGTCCATCCGAACCAAGAAATCCGAAGGCAAGATGATCGGATTGCAGCGGTCATTCCGATTCTGCTTGGGTCATCGGCTCCGGAGAGTATATTCCGCACAGAAGCGCCATGCCATCGCGTATGATCGGTTAACCGGATCAATAGAGCGATACACGCATGGGTCGAAACCGACCTGGACCAATAGAAGAGGGGCTGCTCAATGAAGCACGCCCCTTTTGTGTTTGGATGGTGGAGCTGAGGGGGCTCGAACCCCTGACCTCATGACTGCCAGTCATGCGCTCTCCCAGCTGAGCTACAGCCCCGAAAATAGAAACGCAAACTAACAAAATCGATTTTCCATGTCAATGCCCTTTTTTATCGCCAGGGCCATTTCCGGTCTGGCCGACCCAAGCGATGGTCGCGCCTGCTGCCGATTCAACCCCAAGGCGCAAAAGCGGGATCGTTGGCCATCGACCTTCTTCGAGAAATGTGAATCGCGCAGTTGGGCTGCGAGAATGGGACAGCCGATTATAAAAACCGCTGCAATCACCGCCGCTGATTCCCGCTGGGGAGGTGGCAAATGGTAAACTGTTGACAAAATGCGCAGCAGCACTTAATGTCAATCGTTTGAAAAGATGAGATATTTTGGTCGCCCAAGCAGTTAACCAGGCAACTTTTGGTGATGTCTGGCATGGATCGCGTCTTTTCGATGGCTGCAACAGTTGATCGAAAAAAATAGCAAGAACTTTACTTTCGGGGATCGAAATGCATCCCGGGAAAATAACCCAAAGAAGAGGTCCTGAATGCTCAACGTGATGCGGAGACAAGCTGGCAGCTGGATGATCAAAGTAATCCTGTTCGCTATCGTAATCGTATTTGTATTCTGGGGCGTGGGCAGTTTCCGCTCGCAGGAGGCCACCAAAGTTGCCGTGGTCAACGATGAAATCATCTCCGTGGCCGAATACCGACGCACTTACAACAATCTGCTCGACCAGTATCGTCAGCAATTCGGGTCCAGCTTGAATGATGGCATGATTGAAATGCTCAATGTCAAAAAGCAGGCACTGGATCGGCTGATTGACCGCACCGTACTGCTGCAGGAGGCAAAAAAACTCGATCTGCGGGTTTCCGATACCGAGGTTGCCGAATCGATCATGGAAATTGCTGCGTTTCAGAACGATGGCGTTTTCGACAATCGCCGCTATCGCAGCATCCTTTCGCGGATCCACCTCACCCCGGAAGAGTTTGAGGCGGATCAGAGAAACGTGCTGCTGGGTGAAAAACTCACCCGGATCATCATGGGTGCCGCAAAAGTTTCCGAAGCGGAAGCACGCCAGTGGTATGACTGGCAGAACACATCGGTGAACATCGACTACGTTTTGTTCGATCCGGCAAGCTACAGCGATATCAAACCTTCATCGGAAGAAATTACCGCCTTTTTTGCCGCTCAAAAAGAAAACTACAAGACCGACCCCATGATCAAGGCGCGATACGTGGTGTTCGACCCGGATACACACAAAGGCGAGGTTAAGGTTGCTGAAGATGAAATCACGGACTACTACGATTCCAACATCAACGATTTCAAAACCGACAAAACCGTGGAAGCACG
>JAAUYD010062547.1_pt1 | contig 13624 bp, 12 predicted proteins | sample 7278101 | NCBI WGS metagenome assembly JAAUYD01 (sample SAMN14350128, study PRJNA611818) | marine sediment metagenome | isolation source: surface marine sediment (0.6m) | place: French Polynesia: Moorea | collected 2018-08
TAATTGGTAATTGGTAATTGGTAATTGGTAATTGGTAATTGGTAATTGGTAATTGGTAATTGGTAATTGGTAATTGGTAATTGGTAATTGGTAATTGGTAATTGGTGAGTACTGCAGTACTGCAAACCAGAGTGAAAAAATTTAATACAATCGAAAATCCAAAATTGTCATGGAAGCTGTTATATCTATCAAAAACCTCGACCATTACTTTGGTAAAGGTCAACTGCGCAAACAAGTATTATTTGATATCAACCTAGAAATAAATGCTGGTGAAATCATCATTATGACTGGTCCTTCTGGTTCCGGTAAAACTACCCTCTTGACCTTGGTGGGTGGGTTACGTTCGGCACAGTCAGGCAGTTTACGGATTCTGGGACAAGAACTCTGTGGTGCTAGTCCAGCCAAACTTGCCCAAGCGCGACGCAGTCACGGTTATATCTTTCAAGCACACAATTTACACGCAAGTTTAACTGCCCTGCAAAATGTGAGAATGGGCTTGGAACTACACCGGGGTATTTCCGTCAAAGAAATGACCAGCCGTTCCACAGAAATCCTCGAATTAGTGGGATTGAGCGACCATATCAATTATTACCCAGATGACCTTTCAGGGGGACAAAAACAACGGGTGGCGATCGCCCGCGCTTTAGTTAGTCATCCCAAAATTGTCCTCGCAGATGAACCTACTGCTGCTTTAGATAGTAAATCCGGTCGGGATGTAGTTAATCTGATGCAAAAACTAGCAAAAGAACAGCATTGTACGATTTTGTTAGTAACCCATGACAATCGCATCTTAGATATTGCCGATCGCATCGTCTACATGGAAGATGGAAAACTAGGTAATGCTGCTCCGAAAAACTTAGCCAAACCTCATTAAACTTAGATTGTAGCTTGGTTTGAGGTACGTAGGCGTACCGCAAGCGGAACCCGTAGGGTAGCCTACTTACTCCAAGCCACGACCTGTCTACGGTGTAAGGTAACCCAACAAAAACCTACTTGCTGTTGGGTTACTCTGCTCAAAGCCTCCCGACCGTCGTCTACACTTCGTTCAACCTGATAACTTGCACCATTCTCAATTCCCTATGTTTCCCGCCTAGGATTAAAATCCCAGGAACCTATAAACAAAGTCTGATAAATCAGACTGAGTAAGGTAGGAGAGCGCGTTTTAAGGTGCTTTGTCTGTAGGTTCCTTGAAATTTATTTCAAGGTGGGTTGGTTGGCTAAATGACATTGGTGCAAGTTATCAGTTCAACCCAACCTACGAAAAGTTAAGTTTTTAGCCGTTGGGAGTATAGATTCATCCAAAAGCACTGGCACTTGACAAGCTTCTGTAAATAGACTATCAGGATAGTGTTTAAAGCAACATTAGAACTCTTGCTATAATTTCGGTTTTAGCACTCCCTATTCCCTATTCCCTCTAGGTAGGAAACTCTAGGTGGAATAGGCTAGTCTGTATTTTAGCAGAAGTAAGGATGTTTTTTTGACTCTATGACGATTGAAGTTCGCCCTGGAAATTCACACAAGCAATTTCTCTGTTCTACCGTTAAAAAAGTGCCAGTTAACAAATCTGCCATTACTGTGTTAATGGGAATGTTTGCAACGCTACTAATAGTCCTCGCAAATCCCGTAGAGGCAGCAGAAGTAGCAATAATCCCACCCAATCCGAAATTGGGGGATACCATATCGGTTTTAGTTACTCCAGACAATCCCGCCAACGGTAAAAATTTAACAGTGACTAGTGGTGGTAAGAATTACCGACTATTTCCCATCACAGCCAATCAGTATCGGGCTTTTATTCCCACAACTCCCCTAGATAAGCCAGGGAGAAAAGTAATTAGAGTGCAGGGTGGTAACAGAACGCGAAACCTAGCAGTGTGGGTGAAAAATCGTAGATTTCCCGTACAGCGTATTACCTTACCCCCAGGAAAAGCTGGTACCCGAGCCACAAAACACGAATTACAGAAAGTTCGAGAATTTAAGGCGCTGGTAACACCACAAAAATATTGGAATGGTTCCTTTGTGCAACCAAATCGGGGACGAATAAGTGCAATTTATGGTGTACGTCGCTACTATAATGGTAAATTTGCAAAGAACTATTACCATCGTGGGGTTGACTACGCTGGGGCTAGCGGTTCTCCCGTAGTTGCTCCTGCTGCTGGTCGAGTCGCTTTGGTAGGGAAAGTATCCGAAGGTTTCCGGGTTCACGGTAACGTAGTTGGCATTGACCACGGACAAGGAGTGGCTAGCATTTTTATGCATTTGAGCCGGACTAACGTCACAGAAGGGGATTTGGTTAAACCAGGTCAACTAATCGGTGCAGTTGGTTCCACTGGCGCTTCCACAGGTCCTCATTTACATTGGGGTTTATATGTTAACGGTAAAGCCGTCGATCCGGTATCCTGGAGATTTAATGAGATTAAATAGTAACTTTTTAGAGATTATTTGCTCGTAATTGGGCAAAATAAACTTGACTAAACAAGTGTAAAGAATGTACCCGAAGGGTTACTCTAGGCTAGTATCAAATAATGTGAGGAAAAAATCATTTTTTTCGATATTCATGCTCTATAAAGCCGTGTATACCTCACATTCATAGTTCACACTATCCCTTAGGGTTTCCCAAAGGCAACACACTTTACACTTCAGTTAACAGGCACCGTTCCTGCTGTAGTTGGGTGACTTTAATATCATGAGTGTTATGAGTATAGAAAAAATCGTTGATCAAGCTCTCCAGGATGGTTACCTCACACCAACCATGGAATCAGAAGTTGGACGCATTTGCGATCATGCTTCGGAACTTTCAATTGAAGAGTATATGGCGCTGGATCGGCTGATGGGTGCCCTGTTAACTGGTGAAGTAGTGGCGGTACCTCGCAAACAGTTTATCAACGTCATGGAAGAATTAGTCCTAACCGAGGCGATCGCCCAAGTGGCAGAAATAGAAGCCACCAGTGAAAGTTCTCTGGATGTGGGGGATATAGCTGCTTATGCTCTCAACCGTCTTCCTCCTCTATATGCCACTACAGAAGAAGGTGCTACCTATCAGCGTCGACGTGCCCAAGAAGAATTGCAGGAATTGATTTCCCAGCAAGTAAGGGAAGCGATTTCTCGTTACCTGGATCGACCTGAATTCTTCCCAGAACGCCAAGCTTTGGGTAAAAGCACTGGTAATGAAGTTCTCAGTCAAGTCAGCAGCTTACTCAAGTCATATGCACCCAATTTTGAACAAAAATCACATTAGTCATTAGTCATTTGCCATTTGTCATTAGTCATTAGTCATTTGTCATTTGTCATTTTTGACCGAAGGCTTCTGCCAACGGATATGGAAGGTAGACGGGGTAGCGGCTTTGAGTAGAGTGGAAGGAGGCACTTATGCACAAGGACGATTTTCCTTTTTCCCTTCTTCCTCATGGATATAGGTTAAGCGTCGTTTACGACTTTATGAGTTTGGAAGCACTCCAAGGGACTTCCAAACATAAAACCGCTCAAACCCTCTTGTGCTCAAACCCTCTTCCTTCAGCAGTGCCTGAGAAGCCTACTCCATACCCGTTAGGGTTGGTGTAGGAGCGTCAGTTGACTTTAATTTGGGATTATTCCCGCACCTGCACGGTGGTGCCCATGCTTACCTGCTCATATAACAATCGTACATCTCGATTGCGCATCCGCAAGCAGCCATGGGAAACGGGAGTCCCCACTAAATCCTCATTGGGGGTACCATGAAAACCAATTTCATTGCGTCCATCAGTCCAAAAACCAATCCAGCGTTCTCCTAGAGGACTATCAGAACCTGATGGAAATACTTTACCTGTAATTGGGTGACGCCACGCAGGATTATGTTGCATGTGCATCACCTCAAAGGAACCCGTAGGAGTTTCCCAACCTTTCTTACCGACACCAATGGGGTAACTAGCAATAACTGTATCTTGTCGATATACATAGACGCGGCGATCGCTCAAATCAACCAGAACTTCGTTTCCTAGAGATTTAGAACCATAATTACGTTTTTCCAGGGTTTTTACTGGGATTGATTGTGAATTGGTGCGCTGTTGTGTCATTGCAGCTTGGGTGCTTGTGGTATTTCCCACAGTTTCTAACTGTGCTTCAGCTTTCATAGAACTGTTGATCTGCCATTGAACAGCCAGAGATAAAAATGCTGTAGCAAAACAAAGCCACATTACCATTCGTGCAATAGATTCACTTCTTTCCATCGCCATCGTCTAAATTTTTCTCCTTATCTGATCTGGCTGCACTGTTAAAGGTGAAATTACTGTTATTGATATCTAGTTATCAGCTTACCTTAAGCTACTGCAACAGAACTATCTTCACCACGGGCTTTTATCGAGATCCTGTGATAATTGGGAATTCCCTAAAATTTACAAACATTTTGCCATTTCCTCATGATTCCTTGATTAATATACAGATTTTAAAGGGCAAGCTGGAGCTAGACAGACTTGAGACACTAATTGTGCTACTAACCTAACTGCAAAAGAGCTAGGTGTTTTTCGCCTCACTCTAAAGGAACTTTATCAAACCCCAATCATCTATTGTTCATAGTGTGGGTGAGAGAAAAATTATGTGGGAAAAACTATTGCTAGCAGCGACAATTACCTTTTCTTTAAATATGTTTGTGCAATTTCGTGAACCTACAACTAATGGTGCTAACCACCAACAACCAACAAAGGTAGGTTCTACGATCTTAGTCAGGAAACTTAACAAATAACTATCTAAAACCAAAGTAAATGGGAAATAGTCTCATTTACTTTGAGACGTTAAGCCACAAATCCTAATTTTAATGCATTGCCCTCCTGTGACACAAATAAGACTTTCGCCCTCCAGAAATCACTGCTTTGTTTTGTTTAAAGTGGATATTTTAATTTTTTGTCAAGGGTATGTGGTCAGTTCTTATTAGCTGCACAATATACGTAACATTACGGTGATTATTCCAGGATAGAAGCCCAAGAAAAGAATGGCAATAAGGGGGTAAAATCGCTCAGATTCTGCCCCCTCGCCCTTTTCTGTGTCAAATGCTGATATTGTTACAGTCATAAATCCGTCACTTTGAGAGGGAACTTGTTGTGAATTAAGAGGTCTAATAGAAAGGGATCAATTAGAAGCCAGTACGATCTATGAGCCAATCGATTACTGTATCCTTGTCAAGCTTTGATGCCAGTTTTCCAGAAGCATCAGTGCAAGTTGACAAACTTTCCAATCACGACCTTATTTTACGTTGTCAAGCTGGACTGCGTCCGGATCGTGCTGCGTTTGCAGAACTTTTGCGCCGTTATCAGTCTCAAGTAGATAGGGTTTTATACCACTTGGCTCCAGATTGGTCAGATCGCGCCGATCTGGCTCAAGAAGTCTGGATTCGAGTTTATCGCAATATTAAGCGATTACAAGAACCGTCTAAGTTCCGGGGTTGGTTAAGCCGCATTGCTACCAACTTGTTTTATGATGAATTACGTAAACGCAAGCGGGTTGCTAGCCCTTTGTCTCTGGATGCACCCCGCACCCTAGAAGACGGCGAAATGGACTGGGAAATCGCTGGTGATACCCCAGGACCTGAAGAAGAACTCACAACTAGAGAATTTTACGATCAGTTAAGAGTTGCGATCGCCGATCTACCAGAGGTCTTCCGTACTACAATAGTCTTAAGAGAAATCGAAGGTTTGGCATATGAAGAAATTGCTGAAATGACCGGCGTTTCTCTAGGAACTGTAAAGTCTAGAATCGCTAGAGCTAGATCCAGATTGCAATCTCATTTGCAAAAATACCTGGATAGCTAAACTAGTACCGCAGTCTTGATAGTTACAAGTCATGCATAGTTTTATTTTAGGCTTTGGGGCTATTTGATTTATGCCCCCACTATACTAAAATATCCATCTTCTGCTGTATGGCAAGATTTTAGATATTTATAAAATATATATAAACAAAATACGAGTGCTTCTGCCATTAGGTGAAAATTTGATTAAATTATCAGTCTTTTCCACTGTGTTCACCCGTGTAGGAATTGGTAATAATGTTAAAATGACTACAGGTTATCAATTTGACGACCACTCCCACTCCCAAGCACATAAACATGAGCCAGAGAGGGACTCTAAGCATACCAATGAATCAACGGGTTCTATGGATAGGTCAAAGTGCGATCGGTTTGAGTTATTGAGCGCTTACCTCGATGGCGAGGTAACAGCTGCCGAACGCAGGCAGGTTGAAGAATGGTTGGCAAAGGATCTAACTACACAGCAGTTGTATGCCCGACTGTTGAAGATTAGGCAGGGTTTACGGACTTTGCCAGTGCCAGAACAGCAAACTCCTGAAGAAACCACAGGACAAGTTTTGGCACGGATTCGCCGCCGTACCAGAATGGTTGTACTAGGTGGAGGTGCTGCTATTGCTGCCTGCGCCATTGGTGCCCTATCAGGTTTGTTACCTGGTGGTTTGTCACCTATGCCACAACTGGCTCAAAAGCCAGCTACACAACAGAACCAAAGTCAGGCTCAATCTGAACCAGACTTCACGAAAATGGTTGCCATTACTCTTAACGATCCGGTAATCCGCATACCCAAAGCACCAGAAAATTTGTTTGGCAATACCAAGCAAAAAATGGAGCTTCAGGGGGGTTACTCGGAACACGAAATCAACTAGTAAGGCTGGGGAAAAGTCATAGACAGCCCTAGGGCAAGTCTTGTGTTCTCTGGCTTTAACCTTTTATAATCAATGGTTGGTTTGTTTGTGCCGATTTGTACTAGTGGCAGCGTTAGTTAATATTTAACTGTTAATTCCTAACTGCTAATTTCTAACTGCTAAATTACACATCTATTGAGGATGTTCAACTGACACCAGTCCACCAAGCGTCAGTTTGGGATACACCTTGTAAATTTGTAACTAAAGCTTTAGTCATGAGGTAGATCCAAGCTAAGCCTAGGGATTCTCCTTCCAAGTCGAATATCTCAATCTCCTGCCTATTATACAGATTTTGGGAAATTTGTCTAGAGGGAGAATAGTCTTCTAATTCATCAAGTTCTCTCAAAACGGCTATGTCGCTGAATTCGAGTAAGTAGCCGTGAATGGGACTATTTCCGGCTGTCATAGCGGGATAGCCTTGGGGGAGGGCAAATAATTCTCCGTAGGCGATCGCTCTTTTGGCGCTGATTACCTTACCAGCGCAGTATTGTTGGTAATACGCTTCTCCTGGTTTAAGAGTGCCGTAAACAAAGACTTTTACCATCAAGATTCCTCTATAGCTACAACTTCATTATCTTGATAACGGTTTTATTCCCAAAATAACTGTTCCCATAAAAGACCCCTTTTATCGACGAACAACTATAGCGCTATAGTAAAGCTTCTATCTGCCAAAATAACTGTTCCCATGAAGGAATGTTTTTATCGACGAACAACTATAGCGCTATAGTAAGGGTTTTATCTGCCAAAACTACTGTTCCGATGCAGGAATGGTGTTATGGACAAAAAAAACTCCCTTCCTTATAGCAAGGGTTTTATCTGCCAAAACTACTGTTCCAATTCAGGAATGGTGTTATCGGCAAAAAAACTCCCTTCCTTATAGCAAGAGTTTTATCTGCCAAAACTACTGTTCCGATGAAGGAATGGTGTTATGGACAAAAAAACTCCCTTCCTTATAGCAAGGGTTTTATCTGCCAAAACTACTGTTCCGATGCAGGAATGGTGTTATCGGCAAAAAAAACTCCCTTCCTTATAGCAAGGGTTTTATCTGCCAAAACTACTGTTCCGATGCAGGAATGGTGTTATGGACAAAAAAACTCCCTTCCTTATAGCAAGGGTTTTCTTTTCCCAAGTCATATCTTGCAGCATTATCAATAAGCATAGAAAAACCGGGTTTCTAAACGCAAAATTTAGGCTTTCAACATTAGTCATTCTCAAGAAACCCGGTTTTTAACCCAGGTGCAAGATGTGTGCCAAAACTACTGTTCCGATGCAGGAATGGTGTTATCGGCAAAAAAGTATAGCGCTATAGCTAAGATTTCTATCTGCTAAAATAACTGTTCCGATGAGGGAACGGTTATGATTGGTGCTGGGTGCCATCATTTATGGTAGGCGATCGCATATCATATAAGTTTTGTAGGCTTAACTGCTTGGCTGCTTGGGGTTCGAGGTGATAATTAGGTAAAGAACAGGAGTAATTTTTGATTAGAAGTTCTTGACCTTTTGCAGCTTTTTTTTGTTTATAGTTGTTCATGCCATATTGAACATGAAATTCTGTGATGTCAGCAAATTTGAATAACCTTCTAATTTCTAGAGAATCATCATAAGTTAGCAGCCATCTATGCTGACAGTTTTTCATTGTATAGGCAAATCTTTCATGGTCAAAATTTGTGTGTAAGTCACCTTTTACTCCATAAAGTTTTGATTTTGCTGGTTTGTGATAAGGTGGATCGAGAAATAAAAATACGTTGTCACCGTCTTGTAAGACTAATTGTTCATAGTCACCGCAAGTAATATGTACTTGTGATAAATGGGTAGATATTTTTTGTAATCTTTCCAAAGATGATTGAGTAAATCGCTTTTCAAAAGCCTGTTGGGAGTATCCTCCTGAATCCATTATTCCTGAAAAAGTAATGCGATTCATAATAAAAAAACGTGCTGCTATATCTAATTCTGAAGACAAATTATCTTTATCTATAAGATGTTGATATAATTGTCTACCGTCTGGATATTCAGTTTTGAATTGATTTATTTTATTCAATAAATATGTAATGTTATCTCTGGCATATTTCCAGAATAAATATAAGTCAAAATTAATATCATTAATCCAATATCTACCAATGCGTTGATCGAACAAATTTTTGACACCAAAAAATACTGAACCACCGCCAATAAAAGGTTCTCGAAATTCATGTATATCTAAAGGAATATAAGGTAACAGATAATCAATAACTCTTGATTTTCCTCCAGGATATCTCAGGGGACTTTTAATTGATTTAGCCATTCTTTGTAATGATTATATTTAACTTATGATTGTTAGTAGCTTCTTGGTTTAGTAATTCAATTAGTTTCCTTTGCGTTTTAGAGAAACCATTATTCTGGCAAAATGTATTTAATACATTATTATCAGAATTTGGTAAATCTAGATTTCCTTGAAGTTCTCCTGTGATTTTTAAGCATATTTTAAATTCTAGGAATTTGTGTAAAAATAAAATACCAACCAGAGGATTCATATCAATAAGCAGAGTCCAAAATCTGATTGTTACATTATTAAACGGCAAGTATCCTAACTTATTCGAGTATAAACAATCTAAATTACTAAAAAGTATTAATTTGAATAAACCATCTTTAATGTCATTTTTTGACGGTAATTTGCCTTTACTATTATTTTTGGACTCTTGTATAACCAGTACATTATTCTGTTTATATACTTCGTCAGCAGTTAAATGATAAATGCCACCTAAATAATTAGATATATAAAATATACCTTTATCACCATCCGTTAAATGTTCGAGTTGGTGTGTTGTCACTGATTCTCTATGAGCAGCTTTTTGTGATTTTTTCAAAGTATAATCTCGAAATTTATCTAGGTAAAAAACATCATTTTTCTGAAACTGCTGCAAAACTTGAAGATGCTTTTCTCTAGAACGTAGCTGTACATTTTTAGTGGTTGCTATTTGTTCATAGCTATTAACTGCATTTAGGAAAACAGTCTGAAAATCTTTTTCAAAATGGGTAGTATTCCAATGTAAAGCTGTGGAATGGTAATTGCTAATTTCTAATATCTTTTGCTTGACATGGTCAGAATTAAATTTCTGTGTAGTAATTTTGTTTTTATTTGGTACTACCTCAGCCTGTTCATACCAAGCAAGAACTATATATACATTCAGCAAATTCATCCAAGATAATGTAATAAAATTGATTCTATCATTATCTCCATCCATACCTTCATCTTTCATAATCGGAATTACTGTTACGCTCTTAGAATTCAGATGGTATGTATTGTAGATTCTTGCAAATGGATATGACCTAGTTCTTTTTGGTGAAACCCACTTAGAAAAAGCAATATAATTATCTGCTGAATCTAAAGATATTTTTCCAAAAGTATTAGCGCTGTTGATATTAAAATTATTGATGTCGTAAGTCTTTAGTTTTGGTGTTAAATATGGTGTATAAATAATATCTCTTATAAAACCATTGAAACTAATTAGAGTCATAGCTAGTCATAGTTTGTGAACAAACAATTGGCATGAGAGTAACTTCACAGTAGCCCAAAGACACATCTTGCACCTAAGTCAGAAAGCTCGGCAGGCGCTAACAGCGGGTTTCTCGACTTAAAGCAACTGCCGGGTTCCGATGGGAATATTGACCTCTAAAAATCTTAATTTTTGGTTCATAAACCCCGTTTCTCGATGTTTGTTGAGAATCGTACAAGATATGACCAAAGACAAGACAGAAGTCATTAGAATAACTCTAGAGTATGCCACAATAACGAAACGACAAAGATATATTAAGTAATTTAGGAGTTCTCCACAGTGGATTCCCGATATAACCCAGCAGAAATTGAGGAAAAATGGCAACAAGCATGGAATGAACAAGGCTTGGATAAAACGCCTACAGATAATCACCAGCCCAAATTTTACGCCCTTTCCATGTTCCCCTATCCATCGGGCAACCTGCACATGGGGCATGTCCGTAATTATACAATTACCGATGTAATCGCCCGCCTCAAACGTATGCAAGGTTATCGGGTGCTGCATCCTATGGGTTGGGACGCATTTGGCTTACCCGCAGAAAATGCCGCCATTGATAGGGGAGTACCCCCAGCAAAGTGGACGTATCAAAATATCGACCAGATGCGGCAACAATTACAGCGTCTGGGTTTATCTATTGATTGGGATACGGAATTAGCTACCTGTTCCCCGGACTATTACAAATGGACGCAGTGGATATTCTTGCAGTTTTATGCTGCGGGTTTGGCTTACCAGAAAGAAGCTGCTGTTAACTGGGACCCGGTAGATAAAACGGTGTTAGCAAATGAACAAGTTGACAGTGAAGGACGGGGTTTCCGTTCCGGTGCAAAGGTGGAACGGAAACTGTTGCGGCAATGGTTTCTCAAGATTACGGATTATGCTGAAGAATTATTAACTGACCTTGACAAATTGCCGGGATGGCCTGAACGTGTGAAGTTGATGCAGGCAAACTGGATTGGTAAATCCACCGGGGCATATTTGGAATTTCCCATTGTGGGGATGGATGAGAAAATTGGTGTTTATACGACCCGTCCAGATACGATTTACGGGGTGAGTTATGTGGTGTTGGCACCAGAACATCCTTTGACACCACAAGTCACTACAGGGGACAGAAAAGCTGCCGTAGAAGCCTTTGTGGGTGAGGTTACCAATGAAAGCGAATTAGAACGCACCGCAGAGGATAAACCCAAGCGGGGTATTCCCACTGGTGGTAAGGCAATTAACCCTTTTACTGGGGAAGAAATTCCCATTTGGATTGCCGATTATGTACTGTATGAATATGGTACGGGTGCGGTAATGGGTGTACCTGCCCATGACACCAGGGATTTTAAATTTGCTCAGGAACAGAATTTACCAATTAAGGTGGTGATTATCCCTGAAGGTGGGGATGCATCGGCAGAATTAACTGCTGCTTATACCGAACCAGGATTTATGGCAAATTCGGGGCAGTTTGATGGTATGGCTTCTGGTGATGGGAAACAGGCAATTATCGAATTTGCCGAGAAACAAGGTTTTGGGAAAGCCCGGGTACAGTACCGTTTGCGGGATTGGTTGATTTCCAGGCAAAGATATTGGGGGGCACCTATTCCCATAATTCACTGTCCTGATTGTGGTGCAGTTCCCGTCCCTGATGCTGATTTACCCGTACAATTGCCGGAAGATGTGGAATTTTCTGGACGTGGGGCTTCACCTCTGGCACAGTTAGAAAGCTGGATTAATGTACCTTGTCCTACTTGTGGTACTCCAGCCAAGCGGGAAACAGATACCATGGATACCTTTATTGATTCTTCCTGGTATTTCTTGCGCTATGTCGATGCAAAAAATGACCAACAAGTATTTGATTCTGGCAAGGTAAACGATTGGTTAGCAGTGGATCAATATGTGGGGGGAATTGAACACGCAATTTTACACTTGTTGTATTCCCGGTTCTTTACTAAGGTATTGCGAGACAGGGGTTTATTGAACTTTGACGAACCCTTCCAACGGTTGTTAACCCAAGGGATGGTGCAGGGTTTAACTTACAAAAATACCAAAACTGGAAAGTATATTCCCTCGGCAGAAGTTGATGCCAATAATCCTGTAGATCCAAAAACTGGGGAACCTTTGCAAGTTTTCTACGAAAAGATGTCCAAGTCTAAATATAATGGCATCGATCCAGAGGAAGTTTTGGCGAAGTATGGTGCTGATACGGCACGGATGTTTATTCTTTTTAAAGCACCACCAGAAAAAGACTTGGAATGGGAAGATGCTGATGTGGAAGGGCAATTCCGCTTTTTAAACCGAGTTTGGAGATTAGTTACCGATTTTGTCAATAGTCATCCGTCATTTAACCAAGGACAAATGACAAATGACAGAGGACAAATGACAAAAATTGAAAAAGATTTACGTAGGGCAATTCACACTGGGATCAAAGAAGTCAGCGAAGATTTAGAAGGTGACTATCAATTTAACACCGCTATTTCTGAGTTGATGAAGTTAAGTAACGCTATCACTGATGCTGACTGTAAAGATTCACCAGTGTATGCAGAAGGTATTCGCACTTTGGTGTTGTTGCTGGCACCCTTTGCACCCCATATCGCTGATGATTTGTGGCATTTGTTGGGTAACACCAATTCCGTTCACAGCGAAACTTGGGCTAAATATGAACCAGAAGCATTAGTTGCGGATGAAATCACTTTGGTAATTCAGGTTATGGGTAAAACTCGTGGTAATATTCAAGTCCCGGCAAATTCCGATAAAGCCGCTTTAGAAAAGTATGCCCGTGAATCCGAAGTTGCCCAACGTTATATTGAAGGTAAGGAAATTAAAAAGGTGATTGTAGTTCCAGGCAAGCTGGTTAATTTTGTCCTTGGTTGACACTCTCCGGGCTAAAGCCATGCCCACAATCTCTCGGTGTATAAAACAACCTTGCTGACGTTCCCTACTTACCAAAGTCCTGTCCCAAAGGATGATTTATTTTTTGGTGTTCCCTACAAAGAATTCTTACTCCCTTTTCGCCAGAAGATTACCTGCGAGGTAGGTTGGGTTGTAACTTGCTTCCACGGAGTGGTACGGAGTGTAGACGACGGTCGGGAGGCTTCTCGCAGAGTAACCCAACGATATGCTGGGTTTCACTTTTTGCCCCTTGTGATGGAATTACCGTTGAAAAAACATTACCCAAGCTTGGACAATGACCTGACGCTAACGGCTACGTAAGGATTCCCAGCTTTGTCTTTCACCTACTACCTGTAGTGCTGTTAAGCTTGCTATCCAGGGTGTTACCACGCTTGTGACAACCTGGATAGCTTGACCACAGGAGCGCAGAAGACCGCTGGTACTAATATTCGCTCATCCCATGAGACCAGTGGTGTTTCCTGTCTAACAGGTAAGCCTTGCTGGAAGAGACTCAGAACCTTTATCAATATTGTACAACTTTGTCA
>JAAUYD010136590.1_pt1 | contig 13624 bp, 12 predicted proteins | sample 7278101 | NCBI WGS metagenome assembly JAAUYD01 (sample SAMN14350128, study PRJNA611818) | marine sediment metagenome | isolation source: surface marine sediment (0.6m) | place: French Polynesia: Moorea | collected 2018-08
CCCTAGCAGGCAAGTGCCGCCGAATTCTTCCATGCCTTTCGCCTATGCCTAATGGTGACCTCCCGGCGACATGCGAAAACACTTACATTTTCTCTGAGACAGGTTTTGTCTTTTGATTGTTTTACTTGTTCTGGGCAAACAGATATTTAATGTCGCATATCAACAAAAAGATCGACGGCGTCTCTTAGCATGGATGCGGCTGTGGGCACGGGTTCGCGTTCCCAGAGCTTGTGATACATTCTGCCATAGATGTCACTTTGTATTTCAATTCCCATTTCCCACCCCGAACACTGTGCCAGGAAACTTTTCTGATCAATCGCCCGGGGAGATACGGTGAAATGACCACCTATAAATGATGCCACCAGTTTTATAACTTGGCGTTTTTTTTTGGCCTTTAGGATTTCGTTTGTCGAAATTTTCGTGATGCCGGTAACCTCTACATCATTGAGGGTTATCCGGCTTTTTAAGAAACTATTGGCAATGATGACGAGCTTGTTGGCCGTGTCCCAGCCTTCCACATCCAGGGTAGGGTCGGTTTCGGCAATTCCCCTTTTTTGGGTTTCGGCCAAGGCATCGGCATAATCGCGACCTTGTCTCATTTCATCGAGAATAAAATTGGTGGTGCTATTAAAAATACCTTTAATTTCGATTAGTTCAGCGGCGATCATATCGCGACGGATGATATTGATGATGGGGAGCCCACCACACACCGTGGCACTATATCGTAGACCGGCTCCTGATTGTTTGGCCGTATTTTCAAGGGATTCCAGGGCGAGGACGACAGGAGCCTTGTTTGCCAACACAACGGAGATGCCTTTTGATAACGCCGCTTCTGCGACCCGCAACCCTAATCCGCCTGTCTTAAGATCTACCGGTGATGCTTCAAACACAAGATCGAGATCTACCGTGACGATGGTATCCAGACCGGTTTTGCCGGGGGTATAGCCTTTCAACCTGCTCAAGTTGCCGGTTGTCGCTTTGGCGCATAAGACATGGTTGATATCAAAGCCGGTTTTATTGAAGGCCATCCCCTGACTGTCGGCCAGACAAATGATCTGAAAGGCGATGCCGTAACGGTTTTTCAAAATCTCTTTTTTCTTGGCAATCAAATGGAGCAGGTTCTTGCCCACGACGCCCAGACCCACAACCGCCGCCCGAATGATCACGTTACCCTCCTTACCCGTCCAGAAACTTTTTCAAAGCGGATAAAAGCATGCTGATTTCTTGCATGGTGTTGTAATGGGCCAGTCCGATTCTCACCACCCCCTCATCTTCGGGAATGCCAAGATGGCGCACCACTTCCAGGGCGTAGTTGTGTCCGTTCCAAACGAAAATACCCTGCCTGGAGAGGTGCTGGGCGATGGTTGCCGGTTTTACGTTGTCGTGGGTAAACGAAACCGTAGGAACGCGGTGATCAAATCGATCGGCCTCCGTTATGCCGTGAAGGGTTAGTCCGTTAATCGATTGTAGTCCGGTGATCAGCGAAACCGTCAGTTCGTCTTCATATGATTTGGATACCTTGAATGCTGCGGCGATTCTCTCGCGTCTTGTTCCTGTCGCACCAATCTGACTACCGAGCCATGAGAAATAGTTAACCGTTGCCGTAAGGCCGGCCTGTAGTTCAAACGAGGGGGTACCGGTCTCAAATTTATCGGGAATGCTTTCAGGTACGCAACGGCATTTATAGGCGTGGAGGGCTTCTAGCAGCGTGCGTTTGCCCCACAAAATACCCAGGTGGGGGCCGAAAAATTTATAGGCCGAGCAGACCAGAAAATCACAGCCAAGGTCCTGAACATCGATAAGCCCATGGGGAGCATATTGCACGGCATCCACATAAACCAGTGCCCCTTTAGCATGGCACATCTCGACGATCTGTTTCACCTGGTTAATGCTACCGGTAAGATTACTGGCGTAATTTAGCGCCACCAGTTTGGTCTTTTCGGTGAGGTGGTTAGCAATGGTCTCGGGCTCAATTTGCCAAGTATGCGTATCAAATCCGACTTTTCTTATGGTGCACCCCTTATCTTCAGCCATTTCCAGCCAAGGGGCGACATTGCCTTCATGATCCATAGTTGTGACGATGATTTCATCCCCGGAACGGTAATCCCGACAAATGCTGCGCGAAAAGTGTAGGGTCAGCGTGGTCATATTGGTGCCAATGATGATCTCTTCAGGGTCATTGGCTCCCATAAAGTCGGCCATGGCCCGATGGGTTTCTTCGGTGACCGTGTCCGTTGCCAATGAAGAGGTAAACGCCCCCCCCTGATTGGCGTTGGCATTTAGCCAGTAAGCGGTGACCGCCTCCATGACTTCTCGAGGCACTTGCGTCCCCGCCGGGTTGTCTAAATAGATCCGTTGGATCCCTCGATCGTCCAAATGCAAGGACGGAAACCGGCTTCGAATCGATTCAATTGGGAAATTTCGGGTTGCGCTGATGGTCATGGCTGGCTCCTCATTACTATATTTATGTAAAGAAGTGACCCACAATGTATTTTAGGGGGGTTCAAGTGTTATGCGCCGTTGGCAACGTCCTTAACGAACGCTTCGACCGCCGCCTTTTTGGTCGCCCAGGAAGTGATAAGCCTGATAATTGCGGTATCTTTTTCTTTTTGCCATATATAAAAATCATATTTTTCACCAAGTTTTACTACCAAATCATTTGGTAAAATGGGGAAAATCTGATTGGATACCGGCGCTACCCAATGGTCATATCCGGCCTTGGTGATCCCCTCTGCCAGCCGGGTGGCCATATTATTGGCATGACGTCCAAGAGCATAAAAAAGATCGTTTTTAAACAACTCGACAAATTGCAGACCCAGTATCCTGCCCTTTGCCAAAAGGGCACCGCGTTGTTTAATGTGATATCGAAAATTATTCTTAAGCCGGTCATTGGTGATCACGATCGCTTCGCCAAGAAGCGCGCCGTTTTTGGTGCCGCCGATATAAAAAACATCCACCAAACAAGACAATTGCGGCATGGTCAGATCGTTTTGGACGGACGTTAACGCCGATCCCAGGCGGGCCCCGTCAAGAAAGAGAATCAGATCATGGGATCGGCAAAATTGCCATAGCGCTTCCAATTCTTCTTTTCGATAAATCCCGCCCAGTTCCGTGCTGTTGGAAATATAAACCATTGCCGGTTTAACCATGTGTTCATCGCTATGGTGTTCCAGTACGGGCAATAAATTATTTGGGGTAAGTTTGCCGTCCGACGACTTAACGGAAATTATTTTATGGCCGGTCGCTTCAATGGCCCCGGCTTCATGAACACAGATGTGACCTGAAGTGGCGGAGATGACCGATTCGTAGGGTTTTAAAACCGATGCGATAACGATTAAATTGGTCAGGGTGCCACCGGCGACAAAATGAATATCGGCAGAATTTCTCTGAATGTGGTCTTGAAGCAGTCGTACTGCTTCAAGGCAGAAGCGATCTTCTCCATACCCCTCATCCTGAAGCAGATTCGTTTCACCAAGGGCGTTGAGGATGCTTGGATGGGCACCTTCAGCATAGTCATTTTTAAAACTGTATTTGCTCATTGAATTGCTCTGGTCCAAGTGTTTTCATTTGGTGATACCTAAGGCAGGTACGTCAACATCATGATAAACCGGGTCATGGTCTCTCCGGTATTTACATAGCGGTGTCTTTGGTCGGCTTTAAACCGGATGCAATGATCGGCCTCGGCTTCATAACGTTGGTTGTCAATGACGACAGAAAGTCGCCCTTTTTGTATAAACAGCAATTCCTCCACATGTCCTTCGTGGGGTTCACCTACATAGGATACCTTGGGGTCTATTTCCACCAGGTAGATTTCAAATGAGTGGTTGGGGTCAAATGAGACAATGGGGTAAAGCCGATAACCGCCATTACTATCAACCAAGGGCGTGTTTTCAGTAACGGCAATGATAGCAACATCCGTCGGTTGTTCTTTTAACAAAGCTGTAAAGGAAATTTTGAGTCCGTTGGCTATTTTCCAAATGGTTGAAATGGTGGGGCTTGACTTGCCTGTTTCAATTTGGCGAAGCATACTTTTACTGACATCGGTTAATTCCGCCAGCTGGTCCAGGCTCAAACGACGCTGGGATCTGATTTTTTTTAAATTTTTGGCAACAGCCAGATTATCTCGATTCATATAACGCACATATTGACAATATAGTGTATTATTTGTATATTAACACGCTCAAGTGAACGTTATCTTGTATATTTTTGCCGGTAAAGGGTCAACAAGGAATTTAGTCGAATGAGGGAAAATAAAAAGCAACCGGATGACACAGGAAAAATAGAGAACGCCTGCTCCACTCTAACAGCTGGAATGGCTTTCTGGTCGGGCGTGCGGGGTATCAGTCCTATTTTTTTAGGTTTCATTCCTTTCGCGCTCATCGCTGGTGTGGCGCAAATCGGCACCGGGATCGATCCATTCACTGCCATGGCCATGTCTGTTATCATTTTTGCCGGCGCCGCCCAGCTGGCCACAGCCGACCTTTTGGCAAAAGAGGCTCCATTTTTAATAATTTGCATGACGGCATTGATTATTAACCTTCGATTCGTGATGTACAGTGCTTCCCTTTCCCCCCACTTCAATGGGATTCATCGTTTCTGGAAATGGCTCTGCGCTTACATACTTACCGATCAGGCCTATGCGTTGGCCATTATGCAATATGGCGATAAAGACAGCAAAAAGTTGAAATTGTGGTTTTATCTCGGCTGTGCCGTCCCCTTGTGGGTGCTATGGCAAGTGGGTACGGTGATTGGTGTCCAGGTTGGGTTGAAAATTCCTGATTCATGGTCGTTGGAATTCGCAGTGCCACTGACTTTTATGGCGATCATGCTCCCCAATTTGAAGGATAAGGCGGCTGTTTTGGCGGCCATATCTTCCGGTTTTATTTCCCTGTTGGCGTTTCGATTGCCGATGAATGTGGGCATCATCGTTTCGATACTCACGGGAATTCTGGTGGGCTTTTTAACGGAAACCCTTTTGATTAAAACAGCATCGAAGACAAAGAATCTTTGATATGACCAATAGCAAACTTTGGCTGCTGCTAATTATGATCGGTTTCGGCACTTTTTTATTGCGATTGTCGTTTATTCACTTTCTATCCGATCGCAAGGTGCCGGATTTGCTTACCCGTCTTCTCCGCTTCGTTCCACCCGCGGCGCTAACCGCCTTAATTTTACCACCCATCTTCATTCAAGATAATGCCTACGCCATCTCGCTATTTAATGACCGGATTCCCGCGGCGCTCGTCGCTGCTATCATCGCTGTTTTAACAAAAAATACCTTTCTTACCATTTTTTCCGGAATGGGCGCGTTGTGGTGCTATCATCTCTTTTTATAAAAAAGATATCTCCTCAAAGAGCCAACATTTTGTTCTAATAATAATTTAAATTCTGCCGATAGTGATAAATACAAACCACCCTTTGGCAAGTAACCAAGGGATCGGTGAAACGTTTTCTAATTTGAGGGGGCTGAATGTATCTATCCAAATCTGAGTCAACCCAGTTAATGAAGTTTATTGATGAAATGTCGATCGGTGAAGATGAGATCGTCGTGATCATGTTGGCAGAAAATCATCATGTCGATATTCCATTGCTGATATCGAAGATGAATCGAAGAAATATTCCTTTCATTGGCGCCATTTTTCCAGGGTTAATTTATGGCACAGACAAATACGATGAAGGGGCGCTCGTTTCATTGCTTCCCTGTGTTGATAAACCATTTTTAATTCAAGGGTTAAATGATGAAGTATGTATGGCCGCTCATTTGGAAAAAATGGCGTTAGCTGAAGAGGGATATACGGCCCTGGTTATAGTCGATGGGCTTAGTTCTGGTATCGGGACTTTTCTAACCGGATTGTATAACCGGTTGGGTCATTCCGTGAACTATTTTGGTGGGGGGGCAGGTTCTCTGACCCTGGAGCAGTCACCTTGTGTGTTCAACTCTGAAGGGTTTTTTCAGGATGCGGCCATCGTATCATTTGTAAAACTGGAAAGTCAATTGGGGGTTCGCCACGGATGGGAAAAGATTGCTGGGCCCATAGTGGCAACGAACACCAAATGCAACACGATCAAAGAGTTAAACTGGCAAAACGCGTTTAATGTTTATCAAGAGGTCGTGGAAAAAGACGCTGGTGAGCGACTGACGATGGAGAATTTTTTTGATATCGCCAAGGGATACCCCTTTGGAATCATTAAAGAGGGTATGGAAGATGTTGTTCGCGACCCGATCAGCACCAATGAAAAAGGTGCGTTGATTTGTGTTGGAGAGGTTCCTGAAAATACGGTTTTAAGCATTTTAAAGGGCCAAAAGAAAAATCTAATACATGCGGCCGGTCAGGCGACCGATGATTGCCTAACAATGGAAGCGCGCGCGATAAGTCATTGTCTCATTGTCGATTGTATATCGCGTACAATTTTTCTGGAGGAGGATTTTTCAAAGGAGCTTAAAACAGTTAACGACAAGATACATTCGGTTGACCCAAATATGACACCCTATGGTGTGCTAACGCTTGGAGAAATTTCATCGTATGGTGATGGTTTTCTGGAATTTTTTAACAAAACCATTGTTATCTGTGTTGGCTTTACCAAAAAATAAGGTGTAAGCGCATGTCCAATGAAGATTTTGCCAAAGTTGCTCAAAATATTTCCGTTCTATATGAGCTCTCATTGTCCATTGGCCAATCTCTCGATTTAAAGTCCAATTGTGATGCGTTTTTAAAAGCACTGATGGCTCGCAAAAACTTCGGTTTCGCCGCTGTCTGGATAAAAAAGACGTCTATGCCGGTAAATCTCACTGAAGGTTTGTCAATGAGGTATGATGAACCATCTGTCCAACTTGTTTACGCCGCCCCCATGTCACGCGTCTTAAAAAAAGTGCTGCCATGGAAACATCCGATGTTTATGGCTGTTGAAACGGAAAATTTTTTTACGGTGGATTCAAGGAGTAGTTTTTTTGCTCAGTACATCACTGAAAAAGATGTAAAAAAAGGGGCGTATGCCATTTTTAAACTTGGAAAGTTAGGCGTTTTGAAGCTTTACTCAATGGCCAAAACCTCCCCTTTTGATGAGGTCACCTTGAACCAATTAAAAAACGTGGTCGCCAAATTCACCGTTTCCATCGAAGGCTGCTTATCCCATGAACAGGTAATCTCGGAAATGAAACAGCGCAAAAGGGTGGAAAGAGAACTGAGGGCTTCACATCAACGGTTTCATACGCTTCTAAATAGCATTGAAGCCGATGTCTACGTGGCGAACATGGAGACCTATGAAATTCTTTTTATGAATGATCATATGAAGACGGTTTTTGGTAAAGATTTTAAAGGCAAGATCTGCTATGAAATGTTTCGCAGAGCTGACCAGCCATGCTCCCATTGCACCAACAGCGAATTACTCAACAAATCAGGTGAGCCAACGGGTGTTTGTGTTTGGGAGTGCCAGAACCCCATATCAAGAAAATGGTATATGAACTATGATCGGGCCATTAAATGGGATGACGGGAGTTATGTGAGGCTGCAAATCGCTACGGATATCACCACCCGAAAAGAGGCCGAAAAAACGCTAAGAAAAGCCCATGATCATTTGGAAAATAGAGTGGCTGAGCGAACCGCCGAACTAGTAAAATCCAATACGAAGTTGCACGTTGAAATTGCCGAACGTATTCGTGCGGAAGCCTCAGCCAGGAAAGCAAAAGAGGTCGCCGAGAGAGCCAGCCAGGCCAAGTCGGAATTTTTGGCCAACATGAGTCATGAACTCCGAACACCCTTAAACCATATTATTGGGTTTAATGAATTGGTCTTGGATCAGCACTATGGCAAACTGAACGATGTTCAGGAAGAATATTTAAAAAATGTTCATACTAGCAGTACCCACCTACTCTCCCTTATAAACGACATTCTTGACCTATCTAAGGTCGAGGCAGGCAAAATGGAGCTGCAGTTGGCTTCAGTGTCGCTTGGGACATTGCTTCAGGAAAGTATGAATATGATCCAGGATCAAGCCCAAAAAAATCGCCTCACCATACAAACCCGCTTTGAAAATATTCCGGAGACCATTGTTGCCGATGAGAGAAAGCTCAAACAAATATTATATAACTTGCTTGCCAACGCTATTAAGTTCTCACCCGAAGATTCGACTATCCACTTTGAAGCCATTCCCTTGGATAGGTTCAACAACGACCAAATCAAACCAAGTGGAGACTACATTAAAATTGCTGTCAAAGATGATGGGATTGGCCTGAAACAAGATAACCTGGAAAGTATTTTTAGCTCATTTGAACAGGTAGAAGAGTCCATGAGTAGAAAATATTCAGGTACCGGTCTGGGTTTATCGTTAACCAGGAGCCTGGTGGAGTTACACGGTGGGCGAATTTGGGCTGAAAGCGATGGTGAAAATCAAGGCGCCACCTTTACTTTTATATTACCGGTAGAGCCGCTTTTAAACGGCGATAATGAGGTCGCGGTAGCGTTGTCACCTCATACATATTAACGCATTTCATGTGCATAACCTCTATCCAGGGTAGAAAAAACATCCCTTCACTTGCCGTCGCTTGAATGGGTTGCTATAGTTGCATACCGCTTCTTGGAGAACGTATGAAATGAAAACAAAAGATGAAATCGTTAACAATTGGCTTCCGAGATATACGGATACAGAATTAGAGCAGTTTGGCGAATACATACTGCTAACCAATTTCTCTAGTTATCTGGATATGTTTTCGCACCGTTTTAATGCCCGAATCCGCGGGACTGACAAGCCCATGCAGAGTGCGACAGCCCAGAACATTACTATTATCAATTTTGGCATGGGCAGCGCCATGGCTGCTACAATCATGGACCTACTCTCAGCGATAAGTCCCAAAGCAGTGCTGTTTCTTGGAAAATGTGGAAGCTTAAAAGAAAACATAAATATTGGTGATCTCATATTGCCTATTGCGGCGATCAGAGGTGATGGAACTGGTGCCGAGTATTTGCCCTCAGAAGTGCCTTCTTTACCGTCATTTCGGCTTCAACAGTCTGTATCGGCAATGATAAGAAAGCATTATATGGATTATTTTACTGGGACCATCTATACAACCAATCGACGCGTATGGGAGCATGATGCCGAATTTAAAAACTATCTTAAGTCTATCCGCGCTTCGGGAATAGACATGGAAACGGCAACCATTTTTACGGTTGGTTTTTACAATGATATTCCCCGAGGAGCCCTGCTACTTGTGTCGGATAATCCCATGACTCCGGACGGCATCAAGACGGAAAAAAGCGACAAAAAAGTTAGCAGTGCTTTTAGTGGTAAGCATCTTGAGATAGGGATCGACGCTCTGAAAGAGTTGATCAATTCAGGGGAATCGGTCAAACATCTGCGCTTCTCATGACAAGGATGAGACCATTTAAAACGAGAATATCAAAAGTCGAACGTGATTATGGCATGTGGCGGGCATCCTATTACTGATATTGGATGTACGCTCTAAGAATCCACCAATTGATTGAATCAGCTGGTCGTTTCAATCAGTGATATGCAGATTAGAGCAGTGCCAGGGGGTTGCATGACCATTAATCATCCCACAAGGTGCTTTCAGAATACCCTGATTCAGGTGCGGTAAAAAACGATCCGTCCACATAACGGTATCCGGATGCCAGCTTCGCCAATTTCGCCATGTCACCTGTGTCTAACTTCAAATTTAGTGCGGTGAGATTTTCTTTTAGTCGATTCGGGGTCACCGATTTTGGAATAACGACGGTTTCTCTCTTAAGAGCCCATCCTAATAGGACATTGGCTGATGATACACCGTGTTTACCTGCTATTTCTGTGATAGCCGGGTGATCAAGAAGTGACGGCTCGTCTTTTTTCTTCATATTGCTCGGTCGGTCGCCGGAGCCCAGCGGCGAATAGGCGGTAACCAGGATGTTGTTTTCTTTGCAAAACTGCAGCATGTCATCCTGGGGCAGGTAAGGATGCAATTCTATCTGGTTCATCATGGGTGAAATGGTCGCCTTAGACAACAGGTCCGTCAGTTTTTTAGTGCTGAAATTGCAAACGCCGATATGCCTGGTTAGCCCCTTTTTAACGCATGCCTCCAGGGCCTGCCATGTATCGATGATCGGGGCTTCGTTAAGAGGCAGGAAATCTTTCTTGGTTTTGGGGAAAAAGCATGTCGGGCGAAATGCCACCGGCCAGTGGATCAGGTAAAGATCCAGGTAGTCGAGCTGAAGATCCGCTAGCGATTGTTTTAGCGCCGGTTCGACATCCTCGGGAAGGTGGGCACTGTTCCAAAGTTTGGAGGTGACCCACAGGTGATCTCGAGATACCCCGCCAGCTCCCACCATTGATGAAAAAGCATCACCGATAGCATCTTCATTCTGATATACCCTTGCACAATCGATATGCCGGTACCCAAGCTTCAAAGCTTCCTTCACTGCGGCGGTGACTTCTGTTTTTTTTGATTTCCATGTTCCCAAACCAAGCGCGGGGATCTCTGTTTTTTCCTGATACGTATATTTGGTCATTTTTTCTTACCTCCAATGATTATTCGTTTTCTTTTGATGTGTCGCGCCTTCAACCCCAGAGGTCTTTTAGCTTTTATGCCTAAATTAATCCAGATAGCGTTGTACGGCAGCAGTAAAAAGTTCAACCCCCAAGCCTAGAATCCGTTCATCGATATCGAAGTAGGGTGAATGGAGGGGATTGAAATTTCCATCCGCGGGGCCGCATCCCAATCGGATAATGGCGCTAGGTTTTTCCTGAGCAAAAAAGGCAAAATCCTCGCCACCGGTGCTGGGGCGCACATACTCGGCTTTGTCTTCCCCAAAGAGGTCGACGGCCGTATCGTAAAGCAGGCGTGATATGGCAGAGTCGTTGATTACAGCAGGATAACCATCTGTAAATTCTAGATTGCAGGTTACCTCAAAGCCGGCTTCGATACCTTTGCTGATAGCCTGCATTCTTTCCCTAATGCGTGCCTGGACCCCATCGCCGATGGCCCGGGTGGTCCCTTCCAGCTTCACCTCCTGTGGAACCACATTGGATGCGTGGCCGCCATGGATGCTGCCTACGGTCACAACCATCGCGTCCAACGGATCGATACTTCTGGCCGCAGCAGCTTGAACGGAAGTTATCCAGTAGGCCGCAGCTATGACAGGATCGCGAACCTGATGAGGCCGACCGCCGTGACCGCCCTGACCGATGAGGGTTAATTCGAAACGGTCGGCGGAAGCATGGCTTTGTCCTTCGAAGAGTCCGATTTGTCCCAAGGGCATATCAGGCAGCATGTGACCGGCCATCACAACGGCGACGTCAGGGTTTTTCAAGACACCCCGCTCAATCATTTTTTTGGCGCCGGCGCCGCCTTCTTCGGCTGGTTGAAATAAAAACTTGACGTTTCCCTTCAAGGAGGCACCAATACCGCTTTCTATCAAATGTTTGGCGACACCCAACATGATGGTGGCATGAGCATCATGGCCGCAAGCATGCATTTTCCCGTCATATTTTGACTTGTAGGGAACGTCATTTAATTCTTGTAGGTTTAGTGCATCGATGTCTGCGCGAAGGCCAACAGTGGGGCCTGCTTGAGTTCCGTGTAGCAACCCAACCACCCCGGTGATGTCGTCAAACCGATGTACCTCAAGTCCAAGTTCACTTAAAATCTTAGCAATTCGATCCGTTGTTCGTGTCTCTTCATAAGCCGTTTCAGGATGCATGTGAAAATCCCGGCGCAATTGCACCAGCCAATCTTGCATCGAACTGTCAATCTGATTCACAACACTTTCCCTTTTCATGTTTTAGTGGATCATTAAAAAAGCAAATCGGTCCATTTTCTGGTCGTAGTCTTCCCTTACGGCGATACCAAAGCCGAAGCGCCGCACGGAGGAAAACACATCCACCGCCATGGCCTCAGGGGCAGGTCTGGACATCCGCGGCTGTTTGCAGCTTTCGCGATGGCCGGGACAATCACTGCAGAAACAACATGAATCCATAAATAGAAGAAATGTACGCTCGTAGCCGGACAAAAATACATCCCTTTCCAGTTTGAGGAGCTTGGCATTGATTTTGGCTGTCCAGGTATGCCGGTCTTCGGGTTTATCCATTTGTCCTTCAAAGTGTAAAATGACGGCATCGCTGTACTCTTTGAAAAATTGGTCGCAATCGGCCACAGACGGTGTGTTGGGGGGGCAGGCCCCGGCATGGCCATACTCCCCGCAGCCGAACTTGCATTTCATCCTTACCCATTGGGACACGATGATCTTTTTAGGGTCAATCCATTTGTAATCAGTATAACCATAAGAATGGATAATATCATCTATTTTTTGTTTCTTCTTATTTAATATAGAAGTGGAAGTCATTTTATCCCCTTAAAATTTGTTAAGATCGCTTGGCAATGTGACTTTGATTTTACATCCCATGTTGTTTTCAAACCGTTTGCTTTTGGAAACTATCTCTTTTCCAACGTATTGATCTGTTCTATGACTTCCAATGGGTTGTCTGATTTGCCTGTATGTAAGGTATCAATCGAAAAGACTTCTACCGGATGGTGCCTTTTTTTGATTTGATGCGTACCCATGGAGACAAAAGGCCAAGGTTTCCTGGCAAGATCTTTGACGCCCGAAGAGATGGCCATGGCTTTGGGAAGCCGTCTGGTCAAGTTTTCTAATGATGATGAAAGGTTGACGGCGTCGCCAATAATCGTGTATTCCATTTTCGAAGATGATCCAATATTTCCCTCAACGACTTGTCCGCATGCGATTCCAATACCTGTAAATAGATAGTTTAACGGACTTTTGGCCGGTGCTTTTTTTCGAATTTCCGCCAGGCGCCTGAGGATATCTTCACCGGCCTGAATGGTTGCATCCGCCTTGTCCCAGTCAAAATAAGCCATGACACAATCACCCACATATTTAGCCACTTCTCCACCTGATCTTAAGAGTATTTCTGCGCATTCTGATAGGTATGTATTTACCAGGGAAACTGTCTCTCTGACCGAAAGTACGGTGGACAGGTAAGAGAAGGCGACAATGTCGCAAAAAAGAATAATTTTATTTACTTCTCTAGATGCAATGGTAAGAGGGTTGATCCCATCGCTGATAAAATCGAGTATGGTTGGTTGGGTATATCTTTTTAGAATACTATTTGATTCGGTTAGCACTTGAAATAGACTTCGAATGGGAATCATCAAGGTGTCATCAAAAGAGTCATCCAGATTGAGCATCTTCATCGACCAGTCCGGATATTGACGCTTTCCGATATCCTTTTCCGTTTTAAGGCAGATGAGATCCTTGTGGCGCGGATCGTGTTTGATTTTTGTAAAAAGACGGTCGATTTTTTCATCGTCACCTTCGATTGTTTGGAAGAAAACCCCAGATGAACAAATAAAGACACCGGTGATGTTATCTTTTTTATTGTTTTTTTGCGCGACATGCCCAATCTCGTCAATCTCTATGTGCGAAAGTGTCCTGGAAAATCGGCTGATATAGGTGATGCGCTTCATTATTTGCCTATTATTAAAAAAAATAGTGATCTCATTTTATCACTTATAAACAGATGAACTGTCTCACTCGATGTTTGGTTTTGTAGTGGAATCAACTTGGCAACTGACCCATCGTAAGGCTTATTAACTATTTGCCATACAGATGCTGACCGA
>JAAUYD010224853.1_pt1 | contig 13624 bp, 14 predicted proteins | sample 7278101 | NCBI WGS metagenome assembly JAAUYD01 (sample SAMN14350128, study PRJNA611818) | marine sediment metagenome | isolation source: surface marine sediment (0.6m) | place: French Polynesia: Moorea | collected 2018-08
ATTGATGTAGGTTTAGAATCTTTTTACACTGATTCAACAGGAAAAAAAGTAGAGAATCCTCGATTTCTTAGAAAGTCTGAGAAAAAACTCAAAAAGTTACAGCGTAAACTGAGCAAATGTAAAAAAGGGAGTATAAACCGGAGAAAAGCACAAGCTAGATTGGCTAGACAACATTTAAAAGTCAGTCGCCAGCGTAAAGATTTTGTCATAAAAACGGCAAGATGCGTGGCAATGTCTAACGATATTGTGGTGATTGAAAATCTCAACATTAAGGGGTTAGTTCGGACAAGATTGGCTAAATCAATCAACGATGCTAGTTGGTCAATGTTCCGAGAATGGCTAGAGTATTTCTGTCAGATATTTGATAGAAAGTTGATAGCTGTTAACCCTAATTACACCAGCCAAGATTGCAGTAATTGTGGGACAAGAGTTAAGAAGTCACTATCAACTAGAACTCACTTATGTAGCTGTGGTGTAAGACTTTGTCGTGATCATAATGCTGGAATTAACATCTTAAATAAAGGACTAGATAGCGTAGGGCATACGCAAATCACCCAGGAATATTGGGTAAACGCTTCTGGACAGATGAGCCAATAGCTGTGTTGATGAAAATCATTACAGTAAGTTCGCTGGTTGAAAGAAGAATCCCTCGACTCCGTCGACGGGAGTGTCAAGTAGCAGTTCCGAGTACGAATGTGATCTGATGTGGACGCTTCGCGGTTTATATTTTTGTCGCTATTCATCCCTAACTTTTAGAAGATTAGGGTATTCTAGCGACATCAGGATAAAATCTAGAATGGTGATTTAGAGAGATGATTTAAGGTTGATTTGGATGAAATACTTATTAAGATTAACAATTGTTGTTTTTTCCTTACTATGGTTAATCGCACCTACCGCTTATGCTGCTAGTTCTTCAGCCGTAACTGGTGCTAGTGCGTCCTATGAAGATGTTAAACTGATTGGGGCAGACTTTTCGCGTCAAAGTTTAACCTACGCCCAGTTTACCAATGCTGATCTGACGGATTCTAATTTTAGCGAAGCGGATCTCAGAGGGGCTGTATTTAATGGTTCTGCTTTAATAGATGCAGATCTTCATGGTGCTGACTTAACCAATGGCTTAGCCTATCTTACCAGTTTTAAAGGGGCTGATTTAAGCAACGCCGTATTAACCGAAGCCATCATGATGCGGACAAAGTTTGATGATGCTAAAATTACAGGGGCTGACTTCAGTTTAGCGGTTTTAGATGTTTATGAAGTAGATAAACTCTGCGATCGCGCTGATGGTGTTAACCCAACTACTGGAATCAGTACCCGTGAGTCCCTAGGATGTCGATAAATTAATAACTAGGTGGGCTGTTTTGCCCACCGCGAAGTCTACAATTAAGTTGATAAATAATGAGTAATAAGCGTGTTGGTGTTATTGGTGGGGGTCAACTGGCCTGGATGATGGCCACTGCTACCGAAAAATTAGGCATTGATTTATTGATACAAACCCCTCATCAAGATGATCCCGCAGTTGCGATCGCCCATGAGGTCATTTTCGCCCCTATTGATGATGCAGAAGCAACCCAAAAATTAGCAGAAAAATGTGACGTTATTACCTTTGAAAACGAATTTATTAATTTAGAAGCCTTACAAAAGTTAGAAGCTAATGGGGTTTATTTCCGTCCCAAGCTATCAGCTTTATCCCCATTATTAGATAAATATCAACAACGAAGTTATCTACAAAGTATTAATATTCCTGTTCCCAAGTTTACCACGATAGAAGAGTTATCATTAACTGATTTTAACTTTCCTTTGGTTATTAAAGCGCGTCGTCACGGTTACGATGGTCAAGGAACATTTATTATTAATAGTCAAGAAGAATTAAATCAATTATTAAAACAAGTCAATAATATACCTTTAATGGTGGAAGAATATATCCCCTTTGACCGAGAATTAGCCATTATGGTTGCTCGTAATATCAAAGGGGAAATTGTTACCTATCCCGTAGTAGAAACCTATCAAAAGGAACAAGTTTGCCATTGGGTTATTGCACCTGCTAATATTTCTGAAACGGTACAAAAAGAAGCTCAAGAAATTGCTGAACATCTAGTAACACAATTAGAAGTAGTTGGTATTTTTGGCATTGAATTCTTTTTAACATCAAAAAGTAAATTATTGGTCAACGAAATTGCTCCTAGAACTCATAATTCTGGACATTATACCCTAGACGCTTGTGACATTTCCCAGTTTGAAATGCAGTTAAGAGCGGTAACAGATCAGCCATTAGGAGCCACTAAATTAAACTGTTTAGGTGCAGTGATGGTAAATTTATTAGGGTATGAGAATTCCCATCACGATTATAAAGAAAAACGTCAACAAATAGTCAATCTTCCTAACACCTATGTTCATTGGTATGAGAAAACTGAGTCTCGTGTTGGTCGTAAATTAGGTCATGTTACTCGGTTAATTCAAGATAATAATGTTAACCCAAAAACTATTGCTAAAGAAATAGAATCTATGTGGTATGGTGAAAATTTTGGATGAAACATTATTAATGTTATTATCAGATTGATAGCTTTTGGTTTTCCTATTATATGGCTAATTATTCATCTCAAAAGAACTGGTATGAAGATTTTAATTTGCAGCAAAAATCAAATTGGTATGGCTCTATAGCAGATGCTTACCATAAAACCAGACCTCCTTATCCCCAAGAATTAATCAATGAAGCAGTAAAAATTGCTCAATTGTCCTCAAATACTAAAATCTTAGAAATAGGTTGTGGACCAGGAACAGCAACAACTTCTTTAGCTGAACTAGGTTTATCTTTAGTCTGTTTAGAACCTAATTCAGAAGCTTACAAAATAGCCTGTAAAAATTGTATTGATTACCCAAAAGTAGAAATTATTAATACTACTTTTGAAGGGTGTCAACTAGAAAAAAATTGCTTTGATGCAGTGATTGCTGCTACTTCTTTTCATTGGATATCTTCAAAAATTCGCTATTCTAAAACAGCAAAAATTTTAAAAGATAATGGATTTTTGATTTTATTGTGGAATACGCCTCCTCAACCTTCTTTTAAACTATATAATGAATTATTAGATTCAATTTATGAAACTTATGCTCCTCACATACAAGGATATGAAAACATAGAAAATCACAAAACAAATATTGATGCTTTAGGAAAATCAGTCATAGATTATGGTAAATTTCAACAGACTTTCTCTATGGAAATAATATCTAAACTTACTTATGAAATTGATGATTATTTAGCCCTTTTAAGCACATTATCACCATATATAGCCATGAAATCACCAATAAGACAGACTTTATTTGAACGTATACGTTCTACTTTACAAAAGAATCATGGTAATAAGATTGATCTTTCTTATTTATCTGTTCTTCAAATGACTAAAAAAATATAATGACAAAACCTGATCCTTGGGGAAATTATGAAACCCATTGTTACTGGATGAAACAAGGATTAAAATTGGCGCAAAAAGCAGCACAATTAGGAGATGTTCCCGTTGGTGCAGTGCTAATTAATGGTCAGGGCAATATGATTGCTCAAGGCTATAATAATAAAGAACAGAATTGCGATCCCACTGGCCATGCAGAAATGATAGCCATTCGTCAAGCTTGTGAGACGCTACACACTTGGCACTTGGAACAATGCACCCTCTATGTTACCTTAGAACCCTGTATCATGTGCGCTGGTGCCATTATTCAATCTCGTTTAGGCTTATTAGTGTATGGGGTAGATGATCCCAAGTCAGGAAGTATTCGTACTGTATTAAACTTACCCGATAGTGCTGCCTCTAATCATCGTCTTTCGGTGCTGTCGGGTATCCTAGAAGGAGAATGTCGTCAACAGTTACAAAATTGGTTTACAGATAAAAGACAGAAGAAACCTTAAATATTGGATATTTTGGCAAGATTTCTTGATTAGGAAACATTTTTCCCTGTTAAGTGTCATAAACTTACGATAAGCCAAACTCAGGTTACTGACTTGGTTTCTGTACTTACTCTTCATTCAAACTAATCAATACTTAATGAAGTCCCTAAATGTCAGTGATTTTAATTTCTGGCATCTAACTAGCGTAATCTAAAGCTTGTAGCGTTATTGATTAGTATTATTTATAAAATGGCTGATAATTGGTTTTTACTGTTTAATTTTGTTAGAATAGAACCCTAATGTCTTAAAAAACTGTTAATGTTGACGGTTTCAGTCCCTAATAACTATAACATAAATGTCAATATAAACAGGAGGTTTAATAAATAATTAATAGAAACCTAACAAACAAACCAGAGACAATTGAGCAAGGCAGCAAAAATCATTGAGTAATTATTAGGTACTGTGAAAATTTTTCTATTATTAGCATCTTTATCAATCACTCAGGTATTGGGAGATATCCTTCTGAGTCGAGGAATGAAAGATTTTGTCGGTTTTGACTTTTCTAGTCCAACGATTATTTTCTATTTGATAGCCTATATCTTAACAAATTATTGGATTTTAATGGGCCTAGGAATACTGATTATTTCTTTGAGTCTTTATCTTACTGCTATTTCTAAGTTAGATCTTAGTTATGTTTTACCAATTCATGCGTCTAGTTATGTTTTAAATGGATTATTTGCTTGGGCTATTTTAGGGGAAGATATCACTGGAATGCGCTGGATAAGCACATTAATCATCTCTTGCGGTGTATTATTTGTCGGTTTAAGTGATAGTCAAACCTCACAATTTTCCCAAGATTATCATAGTAATATTAAGTCTCGTAATTTACCATTATTTTTCCTACCTTTTAGCTTAGCTGTTTCTAAAACTTGGTTAGCAATTATGATTAGTTCTGTCTCCGATGCCAGTGGAGATTTACTTTTAGCTGTTGGGATGAAAAAAATAGGAGAACTGAAACAAGTAACCATTTCAGAAGTAACTAAAATGGTCATCAAAGTCATTACTAATCCTATCATTATTAGTGGAATTGCTTGTCAAGGAATTGCCTTTTTTAGTTTCATTTCTGTCTTAAGTTGGGCAGATATCAGCTTTGTTCGTCCAGCCACAGCCTTAACTTATATTATTAGTATGTTAGGGGCAAAACTCATCCTTAAAGAAGATATCAGAGAACAGAAATTATGGGGGATTATTTTGATTGGACTAGGGGTGTTTATACACCGTTAGGGAACTAGATTCCCTAACTGATTTAATCTTTAAGTCCATGTCGTGACTATGTTAAACCTCTAAGTATTTATACTTGTTTTTCTATTAAAGGACTCTTTTATAACAAAAACTAAGTTTTATTAACAACAATGATTAACATCTCATATCACTCAACCAAAAAATAACCTTAATGTGCTGAGAACTAGAAATAGATGGGAGGTCAAGAGATGGGACACAAAAAAGAAACGCTAACTTTTGTCTCTTTTCTAGTGACTTAATGGTTAATCTTCGGCTATAATCACCCTCAGTCAGAATTGTCTATCAATTAACAATGAATAAAGAAGAACTCGTCAATATGATTGCAGCTAAGACTCGTCTCACCAAAAAAGAAACGAGTCACATCCTTGATGCACTCACAAATACCATTATGGAAACCGTTGCTGATGGTGATAAAGTGGTTTTAGTTGGTTTTGGAACGTTTGAACCTAGAGATAGAAAGGAACGTAAAGGGATGAATCCCCAAACCGGACAACCCATTACTATTCCTGCAACCACTGTTCCCGCTTTTTCAGCAGGAAAAGTCTTCAAAGAGAAGGTTGTAGAGTCTTTATAGCCAACTTTGATAAACCAGACTGTAAAAGCTGTTTTTAACTTAACAGTATTAGAATTCCTCAAGTTGAAAGAATTGGGGAATTCTTGTTTTATCATATAAAATTTACTCTTAATTGAGTCTTAACCAACTTTTTAATTCTTGAATTAACCATCGCCACTATTTAATCACATTATTTATTATTGCCTGAGCCTAACTTGCATAAACAAAAAGATCCAATCATATAGATAGTCAAGAACTCAAAGGAGTAATTAAAATGACTAAAACTCATCAAAATTTTTCATTAATGGTATTTACTATATCATTATTAAATTTAGTAACTATTTCAGCTACTAATGCTTTAGCGGTTCCTTTATCCTCTAACTTAAATTCTGAGACTTCAATTGAAACTGAAAATCATAGTAATAAGTTTCTCTTGATTTATCAAGGAAAATGTGACAGGAATCCGCGGCTTCCTGGCTGTTAATACTTAAATATTTATTTATTTAAGTAGAGAAGTTTTTATTTATTTTCTAACTATAATAATAAAAAAAGTGTTGTTATAGTTAGAAAATCTAGCTTATTCAATTTTAAATGTATATTGGAGTTTCTTATGGTTAGTTTTCCTCTTAATCTCGAGCAGAGCCAAAATAAAGAAGAAAAATATTCTAAGCTCGAAATTTTAAAAAATAAGTTATTTCCAGAACCAACAACAAAAATGCTAGCAGGAATAATTAGTATTTGTTTTGGAGTTATACCCATTTATTTGCAAATATCTCAACATCAAGTTAATAATAAGAAATTTCAATTGGATAATACTTATAAGTTACATGAAATGCGGTTTAAAGATAAAGTTTTAGAAGAGAGCTTAAAAAAGATTAAATATCATCAATCAGAAATGGATGAATCGTATCCAGACCTTAAAGCTGAAGAATTGGAGAAATATCTAAACAATGTTGTGAAGGACGAGGAGAATTTTAAAAGTCATTTTTATAGGGTTGAAACTTTTTATAGTAATATAGGTGAATGCTTAAAGGATGAGATTTGCTATGAAGATACAGTAATGGCACTTTTTCGAGCCGATATAAAAGAATTTAATGTCTCATTTTTTTCACTAATATGTAAAGAAAGAAAAAATGCAGAAGACTTTGGAAAAAATCTAGAGATGTTCTCTGAAAATTCGCAGGGATTTCAATGTCAGCTTAAATAGGGATAGAGTTAACTAACCTAACTTCGGGATAAGGAAAGGGAGGAGTAGTAAGCTGAAAATAAGACAAATATTCAGTAATTCCTCTCTATGTTCAGTAGAGATGCTTTATCTTGGTGCGTGTGCTGGTTCCAAGATTCCCAGGGTCATCAACCGAAAAAACCTTCTCTTGAGATGGACTGGATTTTAACTCAGTCTGCTTAACCCGAACTCAGGTTACAATAAGTAGAAATAACTGGTATTGGAGAAAAAGAAGAATATAATTATAAAAATAATTCAGCTAACAAAGATAAAAAGTTTTTATCTAAAATAATGAGGAGCAACAGACTGTGCATCTAACAGCCAATCATCGTGTCGCCATTTTACTCCATGAAGGTATTAAAGGGACTCATGGAAAAACAGGACTCGCTTATTTACGTTACGGAAAAGCTGCGATCGCTGCTGTTATTGATGCAGACTGTGCAGGAGAATCCCTAGAAAAAGTAACAGGCATTGCCCAAGATATTCCCATTGTATCCCATATTCAAGAAGCATTAGCTTACAATCCTGATGTCTTATTGATTGGTATTGCACCATCAGGAGGAATTTTACCCCAGGCGTGGTTAGAAGAGGTAAAAGAAGGGGTTAAAGCGGGCTTATCAGTAGTTAATGGCTTACACACTCCTCTAAATCCCTATTTTGAAAGTTTACAACCTCAACAGTGGATTTGGGATATTCGTCAAGAACCGCCAGGGTTAGGTATTGGGTTAGGGAAAGCGCGATCGCTCAATTGTCAGCGTATTTTAACCGTAGGAACAGATATGTCTGTGGGTAAAATGTCCATTGGGTTAGAATGTCACAGGGCTGCTCAAAACCGGGGGATAAACTCTAAATTTTTAGGGACAGGACAAGGGGGGATGATGATTTCTGGAGATGGTATCCCCCTAGATGCAGTGCGAGTGGACTTTGCTGCTGGTGCGGTGGAAAAGATGGTTTTAGGGGCAGGAAATGACTATGATGTTTTATGGATTGAAGGACAAGGATCGTTACTACATCCCGGCTCAACCGCTACCTTACCCTTAATTAGAGGAAGTCAACCCACCGCCTTAATTTTAGTCCATCGTGCCGGACAAACCCATATTCAACACGCACCCCATGTTTCCATTCCCCCTTTACTCCAAGTTATCGAACTGTATGAACAGGTGGCTAAGGTTGGGGGTGCAACGGATGCAGTTAAGGTTAAAGCGATCGCCCTGAATACTTTTCATCTCGAAGAAAAAGAAGCCCAAAAAGCCATAGAAACCGTTCAACAAACCACTGGACTTCCCTGTACTGATGGGGTCAGATTCGGGGGTGATTATTTATTAGATTACCTTCTGTGATATTACCGAGTGACTGTAAGGAACAGCGGCCAGTATCAGTGAATAACTAACTGGCCACCAAATCAACCCTTTGCCATGATCAGACTGTTTTTTTTGACTTCAACAATCGCACTCCTATTCCAGTCGATCCTAGAAGAAGAAGACCAAGAATAGAAGTAGGTTCTGGAACAGTTTGATTATTTGCTGTAACTTGGTTACTAGAACAAATCGAGTCATCAACGACAAAATTAGAATCATCCGCAGTCATAGCAGACCAAACTGGATCGGGTACTGAGTAAGTGCAAGCAGGTTCAGAAACAGGCTCACTCTCACTAAAGATGGGAATGGATTGAGGGGTGTTAGAACCTGTAGGATCATCGATTCTTTTGAGAGGAATTAATTGAGTCTGGATGTGACTACGTGTGTTCTCTGCTTGGGGATTAGAAGTTCCTGAAGGCCAAGCCATTCTGATGGTTCCTCGCATCAGATCAATTCCGTTGGTGAATCCTAAACCACCATTAGCAACAGAATCGAGAAAATAAAAGTTATCTTCTACAAACTGAGTTCCACCAGCTCTTGCTAAGGCTGATAAACCAGAAACATTTTGAATCGTTCCTCCAATTTCTCTGACCTGATTAACACGAATCCTTGAGTTAGTATTAGCACCTACCTTATTGGTTTGTCGGGCTTGAGCAAAAATCTTTAATCCGTCAATATCCTGACAATTGTTAGCAGTGAAAGAGGTGCTTTGAGACGAATCATTATCAAGGGTTAAGGTTACGAGATTTGTCTGTGTATTACAAGTTAATTCAAATGGAACATCAATGCCACTTTCCCAGGTCAATTGTCGATCGGGATCACGCTGATCCATAAAGTTATCTCGATTTCGGCCATTTTCAATGGATTTTGTCCCTAAACTAACTTCCCAGTCCCCATTGCTATTATTGTCATTGACATTGCTATCTCCTCCAGCCCGACCAAAAAATGCGAAGTTGGGACCTCCTTCAATTCGATAGGCTTCATCCCAAACGTCAAAATTGAGTTCTAACCGTGGTCGCAAGTTAATGTCATCTTGATTTTGTGACCAAAAACTGTCCACAGGAAAAAACCCAAAATCAGGGAAATTTAAACTATTATTAGCTTTTAGGGCAACAGATAAGAGATTGCGGTCATCATTGGGATTTCCATTAAGATTACTGTTTAAAATATTGGTGATGAGTCGATTGAATCCGACCCCACTATATCGATTAACCCCTTCGTCGATTTGACCACTAAATAGGGTTGGCGCATTAATACTGCCAGGAGGATTAGCTGGATTAATGGCACTGCTTTCGTCCCAATTTCCCGTAACTTCCAATCCATCTAGGGTGACCCTGGCTACTCCAGAAAAGGGTCGGTTAGGATCATTAAGATTATCAGGATCACTCCCACTTTGAGTCATGATTAGTCTGGCACTAACATTTCTAACCTGTGAACCCATTGGAATTTGGGCAATCACGTCGTCTAAATTCCAACTGAGATAACCCCGTTGTTCATCTCCTGAACCAAACCCATTGCCAACATTTCCCACTTGAATAAAATCAGAACTCCCAAAATTAGTTCCTGGATTGTTAGTATGAGAATAACTATCATTTTCCACATAAAGAGTTCTTGACCAAGTGGCTGCTTCTGCGGGGTTAACAGTCAGAATGGTAACACCTGAAACAAGGATAGTCGTAGTAAGGCTCAAATAAGCATTTAAATTGTGCATTGTTTTTTGGACAAAAATAAAGTTAACTGTAAGAGTGACAAAACAAGGAATAAGATGGGTTTAACCTTAATTAACGGTTCTTAACATAGAGATTCCCTACTGATGTCAAACTCTTGTTTACATCAGCGATTAAAATCAATATTCCCAAAATCTTCTTTTAACCTTTCATAAACGCTTTTTTATTTTTCCCACTAGCTCAAATGTTGCCCCACCTTCAAGAGCAAATCTCATCAAATTGAGATATATTTAAAGCAAATAACCAAGAAATTGAGGAGGCTTTAGTTTTTGTCGTCAATTCCCCAAATTTTAGACCATAAGATAGCAATTATCCCCAATGAACCGGGGGTCTATTTAATGCGTGATCGGGAAGGGGATATTCTTTACATTGGCAAATCAAAACGACTGCGATCGCGGGTTCGCTCCTATTTCCAACCTGGCCAATATCACAGTCCTCGTATTACTTTGATGGTTCAACAGGTAGCTGATATTGAGTTTATTGTTACAGACACCGAAGCAGAAGCCTTAGCCTTAGAAGCCAATCTCATTAAACAACATCAGCCTTATTTCAATGTGCTGCTCAAAGATGATAAGAAATATCCTTATGTTTGTATTACTTGGTCTGAAGCTTATCCCAGGATTTTCATTACCCGTAAACGACGCTTAACTCATCCACGCGATCGCTATTATGGTCCTTATGTAGACACCCATTTACTACGTCAAACGTTACGGTTGGTTAAACGGGTTTTTCCTTTGCGTCAACGGCCTCGACCCTTATTTAAAGATCGTCCTTGTTTAAATTATGATATTGGTCGTTGTCCTGGGGTATGTCAAGGGTTAATTTCTCCTGAAGATTACCATAAAATAGTAGAAAAAGTGGCCATGATTTTCCAGGGAAGAACGGAGGAATTATTACAAAAGTTATCAACCCAAATGGAGTTAGCAGCCAGTCAGTTAAAATTTGAACAAGCTGCCCAAATTCGGGATCAAATTAAAGCGATTCAAGGGTTAGGCATTGAGCAAAAAGTTACCTTACCCGATGACAGTATTTCACGGGATGCTATCGCTTTAGCAGCGGATGATCATTATACTTGCATTCAATTATTCCAAATTCGAGCAGGACGCTTAGTAGGAAGATTAGGCTTTTTTGCTGATACGGTTTCAGGAACGCCAGAAGGCATTTTACAACGGGTTTTAGAAGAACATTATCTACAAGTCGATCCTATAGAAATTCCTAGTGAAATTTTAGTTCAACATCCCTTACCTGAAACAGATATTTTAGTGAATTGGTTAGGAGAAAAAAAAGGAAAAAAAGTTACTATTACTGTTCCCCAAAAGCAACAAAAAGCGGAGTTAGTCCGTTTAGTAGAACGGAACGCAGGGTATGAATTAGAAAATACAAAACGCCATGCTCAACAAAATTTATTGGCTTTAGAAGATTTAGCCCAATTATTAAGTTTACCAACCATTCCTCATCGTATTGAAGGGTATGATATTTCCCATATTCAAGGGTCAAACGCTGTTGCGTCTCAAGTGGTTTTTATTGATGGTGTTCCAGCTAAACAATGTTATCGTCATTACAAAATAAAAAATCCTCAAATTACTATTGGTCATTCCGATGATTTTGCTAGTTTAGCTGAAGTATTAAGTCGTCGATTTCGTTCCTACCAAAATAAGTCAGCAACAGAGTTATTAAACTTAGAAGATTATCCCGATTTAATTATGATTGATGGAGGAAAAGGACAACTTTCATCGGTAATTAAAATTTTAGAAACGATGAATCTTATTCCTCCTTTACAAGTGATTAGTTTAGCTAAAAAACGAGAAGAAATTTTCTTACCTAATCAATCTCAACCTTTAGATACTGATGTTGAACAACCAGGCGTTCAATTATTAAGAAGAGTTCGAGATGAAGCCCATCGATTTGCTGTAACATTTCATCGTCAACAACGGTTAAAAAAAAGCCGTCATTCGCGTTTAGACGATATTCCAGGGTTAGGTTTTCAGCGACAAAAACAACTTATTGCCCATTTTCATTCGATTGATTATATTCGAGAAGCTTCTATTGAAAAGTTACAAGAAGTATCAGGAATTGGTGAAGCTTTAGCTACAGACATCTATCATTATTTTCACCCGAATAATTCTTAAGATAATTCAGTTGAACTATTTCGGCTCTTCCCTCAAGAGTCAGAGAATTCGATCAGTTCTCTGTCTTCAGTTTCACTCAAATGCAGTTTTAATACTAGATCCGCTTATTTAGATCCGAAAAAAAACTAAGAAGTTGTGATGCTGGAGCTAATTCTGCCTAAAATGATTGTTATAGTAAGAGGCAAACTTATGTCGAAGAATAACAACAGTGGTTTATTTGTGGCAGGTGTCGTTATTGGTAGTATGGTAGGGACTGTGACCGGCTTATTATTAGCCCCCCGTTCCGGACGAGAAACCCGACGCATTATCAAAAAATCCGCCGATGCCCTACCAGAAATGGCCGAAGACTTATCAACCACCGTGCAACTACAAGCCGATCGCTTATCAGAGTCAGCGCAAAAGAACTGGGCCGGAACTTTAAGTCGTCTTAAAGAAGCGATCGCAGCCGGCATAGAAGCCACACAACTCGAAACACCCCCCTTAGAATCTCCCCGTGATATTACCGCACAAACCAACTCCTCCAACAATAATTAGGGAAAACTATGGTAAGCGATCCCTTATTTTGGCTTAGCTGTTCTCTGTTTTTAATGGCACTGAGTTTAACAGCCGTTTTACTCTTAGCCATCCCTGTGCTGCAAGAGATAGGCAGGGCAGCCCGTAGTGCTGAAAAACTGTTTGATACTTTGCATCGAGAATTTCCCTCTACCTTACACGCCATTCGTCTGACAGGCTTAGAAATTAGTGAGTTAACCAATGATATTGATAGTGGAGTCAAAAGTGCCTCAGATATGGTTAAACAAGTGGATAATAGCCTCAATGTTACCCAAATACAGATTAAAAAGGTGCAAACAGGAACCCGCCGCTTAGTGAAAGGGTTTCAGGTGGGTTGGAAAACTTGGAACCGTTCTCATATGAGAAGCGAAGAAACAGATCAATCTTAATTTTCGTGTAAAAAAGTTTAATGGATGTTTCCATCGAACTCACGTTAATATAACCGTGACTAACAAAAAAAGCTTTAACAGGATAAAAATAAGACCATGCAGATTGTCAGTTTTTCCGGGACACCAGATGTCCTGTCGGAACAACAACAAACAAGACACCTTGCCACTTTTAATCTAACTGCACCTACTCCCACATCAGGATTAGCAATTGATTTTGACTTTTCTGAGAGTACCGCAGTAGGAGGAAGTGATTTTGAAATCGATTTTGCTGCGAGTGAAAATATTATCTCTGTGGATTTCCTCCCCGATGGGAGTGGTGGTACGGTTAACTTGGCTGGAGCTTTTTCTAGAAGACAAAAACCTAGACAATCCTAAACATAAATAGACATTATGTCTAGGATTTTCCGCCCAGGCCACGAAAATTGCCGCTTCTGGAGAGCCTTGATTCAGATATAATAGAATGTTAAGAGAAATCTGGATAATCTATGTACGCAATTAAGAGAGAATTAAAG
>JAAUYD010010258.1_pt1 | contig 13623 bp, 9 predicted proteins | sample 7278101 | NCBI WGS metagenome assembly JAAUYD01 (sample SAMN14350128, study PRJNA611818) | marine sediment metagenome | isolation source: surface marine sediment (0.6m) | place: French Polynesia: Moorea | collected 2018-08
GGGAGCGGCTGGAAGGGGCCATCTGCCTGGTGCGTGAATACAACGTGCTGGAGGAGACCATCTCATCGATCTCCCTGCCGCGCCCCAAGCGCGTGCTGCCCAACGAAACCCGCTTCGATTTTGACACCATCGTCGGCAGCAACATCGAATTTCTACGGGCGGTCAATACGGCTAAAATGGCTGCCGCGACACCGTCGCCGGTGATGCTCTACGGAGAGACCGGGACCGGAAAAGAGCTGTTCGCCCAGGCCATCCACAACCACAGCGGACGCAAAATCAATCGCTACACGGCGGTCAATTGCGCTGCCATCCCGGAAAACCTACTGGAGGGCCTGCTGTTCGGAACCACCAGCGGTGCCTTTACCGGCGCCCGCAACAAGCTCGGCCTATTCGAGCGTGCCAGCGGGGGAACGATATTCCTGGACGAGCTCAACTCGATGGCCACCGGGCTGCAAACCAAGATCCTGCGGGTCATCCAGGAGCGCAAGCTGCGACGGCTTGGATCGCTGCGGGAGACCGAAATCGACGTCAAGATCATCAGCAGCGTCAACAAGGAGCCCCATGTGGCCATCGCCGAAAATGCCCTGCGGCCCGACCTGTTCTACCGCCTGGGGGTGGTCTTCATCCCCATCCCGCCCTTGCGGGACCGCAAGGAGGACATCGTTCTGTTGGCCCGTCATTTTTTGGCAAAGCACAGTCGGGCCCTGAACCGCCGCGTATCTGACATTTCCGATGATGTGCTGGCCCTGTTCAACGATTATGACTGGCCCGGCAACGTACGTGAACTGGAACATGTGATCGAGGGTGCCATCAACCTGGTCGTATCCAGCCAAACCATCGAACGCCGCCATCTGCAGTCCCATCTGACCACCTGGCGGCGGTTGCGCGGAGAGCCGGATGCCATTCAACCGCCGGTTGCCGGGACGACCGCCCATGAAGCGCATGCCTTCGGGTCGCGGCGCGATGGTCTGCCGCCGGTCTTCCAGCCCTACGGCCGGCTCACCGGTACAGACGGCAAGGGGCTGTTGGCTTCCCAGGCCGATCGGGAACGACGGGTCGTTGTTGATGCCCTGGCCGCCCACGCAGGCAATGTCACCCGGGCGGCCAAAAGCATCGGCATCTCCCGCCAGCTGTTTAATTACAAAATGAAGAAATATCAGCTCAAGCGGCAGGACTTTCTGTGATGCGTGTTGCCGATCATAATCCGCTGTCCTACTTCGAGGCCATTGTCGAGGCCTTCGACGGCATGGTGTACGTCTGTTCGCCGGACAACCGCATCGAATTCGTCAACCGGCAGGTGGTCGACGAACTGGGGCGTGATCCGGTGGGCGAACCGTGTCACCAGGCGCTGTACGACAACGATCTCATCTGCCCCTGGTGTCCGGAGCAGGCTGTCTTTGAAGGTAAACCGGTCCGCTGGGAGTTCAAACAGCCGGTCACCGGAAAATGGTTCTACAATATGGCGACGCCTATCGTTCACCCCGACGGCACGATCTCCAAGCTGAGCCTCTGTTTTGACGTTAGTGAAAAGAGACGCGCCGAGGAGGCGCTGCTGGAGAGCCGGCGCCGGATGAGTACCCTGATGAACAATTTACCGGGCATCGTCTACCGCTGCCGGGCCGACGACACCTTCAGCATGGAGTTTGCCAGCCGCGGCAGCAAACGATTGCTCGGCTACGAACCCGAAGCGTTGCTGGGCAGCGGGCCGACGGCCTTCCAGCGTATCGTCCACCCGGACGATCGCAAAAACATGCTGGACCTGGTGCGTGCATCGGTGGCTGTCAAGCGCCCCTTCAGCTTTATCTATCGGATCCGGGCGGCCAGTGGCGATGAAAAATGGGTCTGGGAACAGGGCGAGGGGGTCTTCGATGACGATGACCGCCTGGTGGCTTTGGAGGGCTTTATCAGCGACGTCACGGCCTACAAAGAGGTCGAACTGGACCTGCGCAAGGAGAACCGGCGCCTGCGCTCTTCCATCAGCGACCGCTACCGTTTCGGTGATATTATCGGCAAAAGCCAGCCCATGCAAGCGGTGTACGATCTGATCCTAAAGGCTGCCGCCAGCGATGCTAGCGTGATCGTATCCGGTGAGTCGGGATCGGGCAAGGAACTGGTGGCCCGGGCCATCCACCGGCTCAGCGAGCGCCGCAGGGGGCAATTCGTGCCGGTCAATTGCGGTGCCATCCCCAAATCCCTGATGGAGAGGGAGTTTTTCGGCCACGTGAAAGGCGCCTTCACCGGTGCCGGCAGCAACAAGGGCGGATTTTTGGATTCAGCCGACGGGGGGACCCTTTTTCTGGACGAGATCGGTGAGATCGGCCCGGAGATCCAGGTGAAGCTTTTGCGGGTGCTTGACGGGGGAGGGTACAGCCCCTTGGGTGGCGTTTCGCCCAAGAAGAGCGATTTCAGGGTCATCGCCGCCACCAACCGGGACCTGATACGGCTGGTCAAGGAGGGGCGCATGCGCGAAGATTTCTTCTACCGCATCCGGATTCTGCCCATTCATCTGCCCCCCTTGCGCGAGCGTAAAGAGGACATTCCGCTGCTGATCGATCACTTTCTGGCCTCGCTGGCCAAGGGCAAGGCGCCACCCAAACCCCTGCCGGTCCGGGTTCGAGAGGCCATGGAAACCTACAGTTGGCCGGGGAATGTGCGCGAACTGCAAAACGTGCTGCACACCTATGTCACCTTGGGCAAACTTGATCTGATGGGGCAGATCGCCATAACGGCAGATGATGCCGCCGCTGCCAACGAAGCGCCGGAAGCCGGCACGCTCGGGCTTGGTCAGCGCCTGCAGCGCATCGAAAGGCAGATGATCCTGAGTGCCCTGGAACGCTGCCACTGGCATCGCGGTAAGACCGCCGCACTGCTGCAGCTCAATTACAAGACCTTGCAGCGTAAAATGAAAGCACACGGTATAAAATAGTCTTAATTTAGGACAAAAGTGTCCATGCTCGCCAAAACGCTCACCATTCCAGTCGATTGAAGCATTTTCAGACGGTCGCAAGGACATTTCTGTCCCAAATGGGTCGTGCCCGGTCGGTTGAAAAAATGAATCTTTGTGTTTCATTTCGTGCCCCTGCGAAAAATGCTGTTCCTTGGCACAAAGATTGAAAGATTTCTTTCAATTCGGCGGTTCGCACCTATCTTTGTTATCTCTCCGGTCTTCCCGCCGGTAGACCACTGTCCGGGATCATGAATGTTCAACCAACGGCCCAACCCACAGCGATCTTTAGCCGCCCCAAAATATATTTTGGATATATCATGGTGTGGCCAAAGCTCGACCGCCGGCTTGCAGAAACCGACCTCGCAATCACCCACAAGCGATGCGGTCGGGCGCTGTTGCAACACTTTTTTGGCCGGTCGCAAAACGAAACTGCAACCGCAGCAATAGGCAAGGAGGAGATGCATGGCAAAAAAAGACAGGTTCACGACGTCCTACAAAGCAGGCCAGGACAATGTTCAACCGTGGGGGCTGGAACTCCACAAATCCGTATTCTTCGTATCGGCAGCCGTTATCGTGCTGTTTGTCATCGGCACGCTGGTCAATCCGGTTGGCGCCAAAAAAGTATTCGATGCAGCCAAAGGGTGGACGATCGATAATTTCGACTGGTTCTTCATGATATCGGGGAACATCTTCGTGCTCTTCTGCCTGGTCCTGATCGCATCACCGATGGGCATCATCCGTTTGGGCGGGCCCAATGCCAAACCCGAATTCAGTCGCCTCTCCTGGTTCGCCATGCTCTTCGCCGCCGGGATGGGTATCGGTCTGATGTTCTGGAGTGTGGCCGAACCGGTGGCCTACTATACGGACTGGTGGGGAACGCCGTTGAATGTCGCCGCCCGCACACCGGAAGCGGCCAGTGCCGCCATGGGCGCCACCATGTTTCATTGGGGACTGCATCCCTGGGCCATCTATGCGGTCACGGCCCTGGCCCTGGCGTTCTTTGCCTTCAATAAAGGTATGCCCCTGACCATCCGCTCCACCTTCTATCCGCTCTTGGGGGAAAGCACCTGGAAGGCGCCTGGGGATCTGATCGATATCGTGGCAGTCCTGGCCACCATCTTCGGATTGGCCACATCTTTGGGCTTTGGCGCCCAGCAATCCGCCAGCGGCCTCAATTTTCTATTCGGGTGGAGTAACACGGTCGGCCTGCAGGTGACGATTATCGCCGTGGTCACCGCCATAGCCGTGTTCTCGGTGGTCCGTGGACTGGAAGGTGGCGTCAAACTGCTCAGCAACATCAATATGGTCCTGGCGGTGATATTGCTCTGCTTCGTCATCGTGGCCGGCTCTCTTTCCAATTTTATCATCGGCTGCTTCACCACAGTGTTGGCCTATGCCCAGGATATTCTACCGCTGTCCAACTGGATCGGGCGAACTGATGATAAGTTCTACAAGGGCTGGACGGTCTTCTATTGGGCCTGGTGGATCTCCTGGGCGCCTTTTGTGGGCATGTTCATCGCCCGCATCTCCAAAGGGCGCACCATCCGTGAGTTTCTCATCGCTGTACTGCTGGTGCCCACCATCTTGACCGTGATCTGGATGCAGGCCTTCGGCGGCAATGCCTTGCTGCAGATTCAAAACAATGTGGGCGAACTGTCCAAAGGGCTGGGAGAGGTCTCGCTGGCCACCTTTCAAATGCTTTCCAACCTGCCCCTGACCCAGATCACATCGTTCTTCGGCATCGTGCTGGTGCTGATCTTTTTCATCACCTCATCCGACTCCGGATCCCTGGTGGTCGATTCCATCACCGCCGGTGGCAAGTTGGATGCGCCGACCGTCCAACGGGTATTCTGGGCGGTCATGGAGAGCTGCATCGCAGCGGCGTTGCTCATCGGCGGCGGTGCCGATGCGCTGGGCGCCATACAGGCAGTGGCCGTTTCCGTTGGCCTGCCCTTTACCCTGGTGATGCTGGTGATGTGCCTGAGTACGTTTATGGGCGTTCGCACCGAGAACCTGGAGAATTATCGCCGACCCTCGACGCGCATGACAACAACGGTGGATGAGGTCATCGAGTAGGTCGTCGCATTTGGCCAAGCGCGGGCGCAGCCGTTTGCGCCCGCCGGTTGCCAAAGACCATTGCGTTGTCGGTCGATCGGTTGGAATTGCATCGGCAGCGCACTTTTAGCCATGTGTAATATATTGCCAATATATCGCCGATCCGGCGAGGATATATCGATGCTGCGACACAGGTGCATATGAGAACGCCCGGAGAGAGAAAGAGCGGCGCGATTCCGTTGAGCGAGGTCGCTTTTCAGCAGATCAAATCCCAGATCGTCAGCCTGGCCCTGGAGCCTGGCGCGCAGATCGACGAGACCGCCATAGCCGCGGCACTGGATATCGGCCGCACGCCTATCCGTGAATCGCTTTTCCGCCTGGCAGCCGAAGGTCTGCTGCGGGTCAGGGCCGGACGGGGCTTTTTCGTTCGCGATATCACCCTCAACGACATCAAGGATCTGTTCGAAACACTCATGGTGCTGGAGCGGGCCGCTGTGGCCCTGGCGGCAAGACGCATCGATTCCGCCGGAATCGGTCGCCTGGAGCGGTTGAACGAGCGATTCAAGGCCGCTTGGGATCGGCACCATTATCTGGATGTGACCCTGGCCAACAGCCGTTTTCACCGGCAGATCTATGCCGCCACCGGCAACGAGTATATGCAGTCCTATTTGGGTTCGCTGCAAACCCAGAGTCAGCGGTTGGCCTACATCTGTTTCACTCGGCCGGCGGACCTCGATCTGCGCGCCCATGCCGACGAGTCCATTCGTGACCACGACGCCTTGATCGAGTACTTGAGAAAAAAGGACGAGACTGGTGCCGTAGAATTGACCACCACACACATTCAGCGTTTCCGGCAACGGGTGGCCGATTACACCTCGCCGGCGCTTTTAGCCCAGGACGTCGTACGTTGATCGTCGCGCATCGTCGCACGTCGGCAGTGCTATCATCTTTACTTCAGGAGAAGTGAGCAAACATGAAACTCAAGGCCATTCACGCCAATTGTTCAGGCTGCGGGGTATGTCGCCAGGTGTGCACCCTGGAGAATTTCCGGGAGTTGAATCCCGCCAAATCATTGCTGCGTATCGTTGGACGCTTTCCCTCGCCGGGGGACTATCGCATTCGCGTTTGCAACCAGTGCGGCATCTGTGCCGAGGCGTGTCCCGAAGATGCCATCCAGATGGTCGATGGCGTTTTGGGGGTCGACGAGGATGCCTGCACCGCCTGTATGGCCTGCGTGGAGGCCTGCCCCCGGGATGTCATGATGGTGCATCCCGGCTGCGAGACGCCGGTCAAATGCACCCTATGCGGCAAATGCGTTGAGCTGTGCCCGCGCCAGGCCCTGGTGCTGGTGGAAAAGAAAATCAAAAAGGCGGGGTGACCATGCGCTACGGATACCAAGACAAGCTATTGCGAATCGACCTGAACACCGGCACGGTGGCAACCGAGCCGCTGTCGGATGAAATGGTGGATAAATTCATCGGCGGTCGCGGCTTCGTGGCCAAGCTGCTCTTCGACGAACTGCCCCGGGGCATCGATGCCTACGACCCGCAGAATCTGTTCATCGCCGCCACCGGCCCGCTGTCGGGCCACTTCCTGCCGGCCAGCGGCAAGACCCATTTCGGCGTCAAGTCGCCGGCCACCGGGGGGTATGCGGACAGCAACATGGGCGGCCACTTCGGCCCGGCCCTGAAATATGCCGGATACGATGTGCTTGTCCTCACCGGAAGGAGCGCCGAACCCAGCCTGCTGGTCATCGACGACGACCAGGTGGAGATCCGTTCGGCAGCGGCCTATTGGGGGCAGGGGGCACTGACGGCCGAGAAGAACCTGAAGGACGATCTGGGTGAGGAGTTCCAGATCATGACCATCGGTCCGGCCGGCGAGAAACAGGTGCGCTACGCCTGCCTATCCCATGATTTCGGCCGCCAGGCCGGCCGCAGCGGCGTGGGCGCCGTACTGGGGTCCAAGAACGTCAAAGCCATTGCCGTACGCGGCACCCAGTCGTTGCCGGTCCACGACATCGACAAAGCCTACGCCAAGGGGGTGGAGGCCTTCACGAAAGTGGCCGCCAAACCCGGCTACACCGAGTGGACCCCCGAAGGCACGGCCGGCATCACCAACTGGTGCAACGAGGTGGGCGCCTTTCCCACGCGCAACTTCCAGACCTCCTTTTCCGATCACTACGAACAGATCAACGGGAAAGCGATTCTCCAGAAACTGAAGATCACCGACAAGGGCTGTTACTGCTGTCCGACCCCCTGCGGCAAATACGGCCATGCCAAGACCGAGATCGGCGAGGCTTTCGTGGAGGGTCCTGAATACGAAACCATCGCCCTGTTCGGCGGCAACTGCGAACTCAAGACCATTGAAGAGGTGGCCTACGCCAACTACCTGTGTGACGAGCTGGGCATCGACACCATCTCCGCCGGTGCGGTGATCTCCTGGGCCATCGAATGCTTTGAAAAAGAACTCCTCAGCGAGCAGGCGATTGGCCGGCCGATCCGGTTTGCCGATCTGGAAACCGTCGACTATCTGCTGAAAAAGATCGTTCACCGGGAGGGCATCGGCGATCTGCTGGCCGATGGTGTCAAGAGAGCGGCGCAAAGCGTCGGCCAGGGCTCGGAGGCCTTTGCCATCCATGTCAAAGGCCTGGAGTGGACCGGGTACGAGTGCCGCAACGCCCCTTCCATGATGCTGGCTTATATGACGGCGGATATCGGCGCCCACCACGCCCGGGCCTGGGTGTTGGGCCACGACATGGCCGGGTCCTGGACCAACGTCAACGACCTGGTGCAAAGCGGCGGCACGGTGGAGCGCCAGCCCCCGGCGCAAGTGAGGAAAGAGTGTGCCGACTACGTGATCGATTCCCAGCACACCCGTCCCCTGTTCGACGCCTTGGGCGTCTGCCGGCTGCAGCTCATGGAACTGGGTTTCGAAGTGGAGAACTACACGGAACTGTTTGCTTTGATTACCGGCGAGAAGAGGTCCTGGGCGGAGATGCTGGAGGTGTCCGAGCGCATCTGGAACCTGACGCGCGCCATTTCCGCCCGGGAGATCGAGGGCTTCGGCCGTAGCTGGGACGTTCCGCCGGAGCGCTTTTCAACGGAGCCGGTTACTACCGGCCCCAACAAGGGCTATTTCATCCCCAAAGAGAAGCTGGAACAGCTGTTGGACTGGTATTATGACGCCCGCGGCTGGGACGCCAACGGGATTCCCACCAAGGAGACATTGGTGCGTCTGGATTTGAAAGATGTGGCCGAAACCTTGGCTGCTGAAGGGGTTCTGCATAACAAACCGGTCTAAACCGGCACGCAATCAGGAGGATGAGACGATGAGAAAAATATTGACTCCGGAACACTTCAACCAGGAAACGGCCGATGCCGTGATCATCGGCGGCGGCATCATCGGCGTGGCCACGGCCTTCTGGCTCTCGCGGGCCGGGTTGTCCACCATCCTGGTGGAGATGCGCGACGGTCTCTCCACCCTGACCACCACAGCGTCCATCGAGTCTTTCCGGGCCCAGTTCACCGAGCCGGCCATGGCTGCCCTGGCCAAGGAGTCCATCGAGGTGTGGGAGAATTTTGCCCAGACCACCGGCCTGGAAGGCTACGAAATCGACCTGCACCACGGCGGCTACCTTTTCCTGACCACCGATGAGGAGAAGGTGGCCGATGTCAGGGCCACGGTCGATGGCTATCACCGGGTGGGTGTAACCGACTCCGAGTGCCTTACCGGCGACGAGATCCTCAAACGCTGGCCCTGGCTGAATCCTGCGATCAAGATCGGGGCCTACCGGGCCAAGGACGGCTGGTTCTCGGCCCACGAGGTGACCCAGGGATTTGCCCGGGCATCCGACAAGGCCCGCTTTTATGTGCGCACCCGGGCCACCGGCATCGAAACCGATGCCCAGGGGATTTGCGCCGTGCTCACCGATCGGGGCCGCATCAACACCCGTGTGGTGGTCAACGCAGCCGGGCCCTTCGCCATTACGGTGGGCCGCTGGGTGGGGCTGGATCTGCCCATCTACCAGATGCGCCGGCAGCGTGTCTTCGTGGCACCCCATCCCAAGATTCCCCAGGACGCCCCCCTGGTTATGGATGTGGACAATGAGTCCTACTGGCGGCCGGAGACCGGCGGGGCACTGCTGGGCTGGCACGATCCCGATGAGCAGAAGAGCGACCCCATGGAGAACCCCCAGGGGGACTGGGATTTTCCCGCCTTCAACCTGGAAATGTGTTCGCGCTTGAGTCCTTTCTGGAGCGATGTGGTCGAAGACCTCAAACAGGAGGACCTGTCGGTATACGCCGGACAATATGTGCATGCGCCGGATGACCAGCCCTTGATCGGACCGGTGAGCGGCATTCCCGGCTTTTTTCTCAATTGCGCCTACTGGCCGGGGGTGATGCTCTCGGCGGCGGCCGGACGCTGGACCTGTGATTTGATCACCGGCAAAATGAGGCCTGAAGACAACCCGCTGCGGCTGAGCCGCTTTGAGGAGGGGGTGGCTGCGACGCCGGGGGCGTTTATGCGGGGAAGGCATTGATAAGGGTTCAAGGGGTCCAGGGGCCAAGGATTCAAGTGACAGTGCGGTACCCAATTGTAGTACATTAAACCTCTGCCTATGCACGAGCGCCGCAAAAAGGTTCGGACTGGTCCGGCGAGACATTCAATAGGCAAAGTCTTTTGAACGCAGAACATCAAACATCGAACGTTCAACGTCGAATGTGGAGATCGCTTCGCTCCGTCGCTTGATAAAAAGAATTCTCGGCTATTTTTCTCGTCAACGAAGCGGGGCTTTGAAAACATCGAAAACGACAGGATGCCTTGTTCGAAGTTCGACGTTGGACGTTCGATGTTCGACGTTTATTGGTCTGGGTTTTCCACGATAACCCGTCGACAACGGATACATGGTAACCACAGGAGAAAATCGATGGCCAAAAAAATGAAACTCGGCCTGCACACCTACACCCTGCACCTGTGGGGGTTGGGCCAGAACTGGGGGATTGTGGCCGATCCGCGGCCCAAGGAGATGAATCTGCTCCAGTTGATGGACAAGGCCGTTGAATGGGGGCTGGACGGGCTGCATATCACCGGCTGCGACCTGGAGACCAAGGACAATGCGCGTCTGGATGAGGTAAAGCAGGCCGCCATCGCACGAAACCTCTATCTGGAGTACAATTGTTCGCGGGACGAGGAGTTCGATCCGCGCCTGTCCGATGGTGTCGAGGCGGGCATCCGCATTACAGAGAAGATCGGTGCCGACCTGACCAAGCTCAGCCTGGACATTCGCCGACCGCGACCGCTCTACGGCAGCTGCTTCCACCCCGAGGTGATGCGGCAGCTGTGCGACTGCTACGACGAGATCGTGGCTGTGCTGCCACTGTTGGAACGGACCGGCATACGCCTGGCCGTGGAGAATCACACCGAGACCTTTGCCGACGAAATCCTGTGGCTGATCGACAAGGTCGATCACCCGCTGGTCGGCGCCTGTGTCGATACCGTGAATTCCATGGGGGTTTTGGAAAATCCGGAGGCTGCCGTCAACAAGCTTGCCCCTGTCGCATTCTGCAACCATTTCTGCGACCACAAGCTCGACCGGGACCAGTTCGGCGTGCGCTTCCACGGCGTCGCTTTGGGAGATGGAGATATCGACTGCTTCAAAACCTACCGCACCATCAGAGAGCTATCGCCTGCCGACCGGATTACATTCGAAATCGAATGGGATATGGGGGCGGATTCGCTGGAGGTTGCCCGGGAAAAAGAGATGGATGCCTGCATCCGGAGCATCGCATACGCCCGCGACGTTCTCAAGATCGGGCGCTGACAGGTGTCTTTCGGAACAGGATATGGAAAGAAAAATCTTATGGAAAAGAGTATTCCCGAAACCATGAGGGCAGTTTTGCTCACCGGATATGGTGGATTCGATAAACTCGAGTATCGCAATAATGTACCCGTGCCGAGGCCGGGTCTCGACGAAGTACTCATCCGGGTGGGGGCTGCCGGAATCAACAACACGGACATCAACACGCGCATCGGCTGGTATTCCAAGGAGGTCACCGCCGACACCAACCAGGGTGGTGCCGCCGGCTTCGACACCGCCGATCCGGACGACGCCAGCTGGCAGGGAATGGCGCTTTCATTTCCGCGTATTCAGGGCGCCGACTGCTGCGGCCGCATCGTGGCGGTGGGAGGCGCAGTTGATGAAAGCCGAATTGGCCAGCGCGTGCTTGTCAGGAACATGCTGCGCAGCTACGTTGACTACCGGCCATTTGAATGCTGGACATTGGGCTCCGAATGCGATGGCGCCTTTGCCCAGTATGTAAAGGCACCGGCCCGTGAAACCTACGCCGTGGATAGCAGCTGGAGCGATGCCGAACTAGCATCCATTCCTTGTGCTTACTCAACGGCTGAAAACATGCTGCACCGGGCCAAGCTTTCATCTGGCGAGCGCGTACTGATCACGGGAGCCTCCGGCGGGGTCGGTTCCGCGGCTGTGCAACTGGCCAGACGGCGGGGTGCCCAGGTTATCGGTGTGGCAGGCAAGACCAAGATGGAAGCCGTGCGCTCGCTCGGCGCGCAACAGGTGGTCGATCGTGCAGAAGGAATCGCTGACGCTGTCGGGTCCGATAGCGTAGACGTGGTCGTCGATCTGGTGGCCGGCCCCCGGTGGCCGGAACTGCTGGATGCATTAAAGCGTGGCGGGCGTTATGTCTGCGCCGGCGCCATTGCCGGTCCCATCGTTGAACTGGATGTGCGCACGCTGTATCTCAAGGATCTCTCATTGCTTGGTTGCACCTTCCAGGACGATGTCGTTTTTGAAAATTTAGTCGGTTATATCGAGAAGAATGAAATTCGGCCGCTGGTCGACAACACCTACCCATTAAAAGCTATCGTAGCCGCCCAAAAGGATTTCCTGGCTAAGAAATTTGTCGGGAAGCTCGTATTGTTGCCGGATGGTGATTGAGGGGGGTCATCTTTCACATCAGCGGGAAAAAGGTCAGGGCGAACTAAACCAGAGTTTGTTCACAACAGATAGCATCTGTGGATGGACACCATCGAAATAGGAGACATTCCCATGCAACGTTTCGAATATTTTTCCCAAGACGAGGTCCTGAAAATACACGAAGCGACCCTGCACGTGCTGGAAACCGTGGGTGTCGATTTCGGTTATGAACCGGCAGTCGCGGTGTTCAAGAAAGCCGGCTTCAAGGTCGACGGCAAACGCGTGTTCTTCTCACCCAAGCAGGTGATGGCGCAGGTGGCCAAGGCGCCATCGGAATATACGCTTGAGGCCCGCGATCCCGATAAGAGCGTGACCATCGGTGGCGACCACATCGCCTATATCCCATGTTATGGTCCTCCCTTTGTGCACGACCTTGATCAGGGACGGCGGGAATCCACCCTGGCCGACTACACCAACTTCGTTAAACTGGCCTACGCCAGCAGCAGTATGGACATCACCGGCGGCATGATGGCCGAGCCCAACGACATTCCTCACGAACGCCGCAATGCGGAAATGATCTACGCCTCCATGCGTTACTCGGACAAACCTTTTATGGGCGGGGCCATCGGTGCTGCAGCGGCCCGCGAGACCATCGAGATGGCGGCGATTCTCTTCGGGTGTTCGGAGGCGGACCTGGCGGATAAAAGGCCCATGATCAGCATTTTGTGTACCCTCACACCGTTGGCCTACGACGACCGCATGCTCAGCGCCATCATGGAGTACGCCAAAGCCGGCATGCCCCAGTTGATCTCATCCTTGTCCATTGCCGGGGCCACTACCCCGGTGACCATGGAGGGCACCCTGGTGGTACAGAATGCGGAGGTATTGGCCGGGATCGTTTTGACGCAATTGATCCGTGAAGGCACCCCGGTGGTTTTTTCCGGTTCGTCCTCGGCCGCCGCCATGCGCTACGGCACCCTAAGCGTCGGGGCGCCGGAGATGGCGGTGAATACCGCTGCGACCGCCCAGATGGCACGGTTTTACGGCATTCCCAGCCGGGGTGGTGGGGCCATCACCGATGCCAAACTGCCCGACGCCCAGGCCGGCATGGAGTCCATGATGAGCCAACTCATGGCCACCTTGTCCGGAATCCACTTCGTGCTCCATTCTGCCGGCATTCTGGAAGGGTACGTGGCCGCTTCCTATGAAAAATTTATCATCGATGACGAGATTTGCGGCATGTGCAAGCGCATCAAACGCGGCGAGGCCATCACGCCTGAGAATTTGGCCCTGGATGTGATCGCCCAGGTGGGACCTGGCGGGGAGTATCTGACCAACATGCACACCTTCCAGAATTTCCGTAACTCTCTGTACACACCGATTATCGAGCAAAAGGAGACCTTTGCCGCCTGGCAGGCCAAGGGCGGCGAATCCATCGAACAGGCGGCCAACCGAAAATGGAAAGAGATCTTGGACAAATATGAGGAACCGGCCATGCCAGAAGATGTGCTGGCAGAACTGGACGCGTATATTGAGAAAAAATACGGAAAGCGAAACTAAATTCAAAGGAGACCACCATGAGCATCCAGGAGATTTTCAACGCGGTACTGGCCTTTGACGAGGCCACGGCAGTGGCCAAGACCCAGGCTGAGCTGGACGCCGGCACGGACATCCAGAC
>JAAUYD010099037.1_pt1 | contig 13621 bp, 7 predicted proteins | sample 7278101 | NCBI WGS metagenome assembly JAAUYD01 (sample SAMN14350128, study PRJNA611818) | marine sediment metagenome | isolation source: surface marine sediment (0.6m) | place: French Polynesia: Moorea | collected 2018-08
GCCTAGGGCGGGCTCAATTGTAGTTCGGTCACCTTACGCTCCGGCAAACAGCGGGTGGTCCAGTCCATCCGAAGATTCGAGATCCTGGACCGAATGCTGCCATTCAGCACAGCGCATCGAGGCGCCGATATTGGGAAGGCGAACAAGAAGCGTCTCCGCCGGGACAACGGTGACCGCGTCCGAGCCACACTTCCACTTCGCAAACTACTCCAGTTCGATCAGCAGATCCTTGGCGTCGACCTGGGCCGCCGCGCCGACATGGATTGCGCTGACCGTTGCATCGCGATCGGCATAGATCCCGGTCTCCATCTTCATCGCTTCGATGGTGCAGAGGAGATCGCCCTCGCTCACCTTTTGCCCGACATTGACGGCCACTGACGCGATCAGGCCCGGCATCGGTGCCGCGATGTGCCCCGGATTGGCCGGGTCGGCCTTGGGGCGCGACTGGGCGCTGGCTGCGGCACTGCGGTCGGGGACACGGACAGTGCGGGGTTGACCGTTCAACTCGAAGAAGACGCGAACCTGCCCCTCCTCGTTGGTCTCGCCGACAGCCTGCAGGCGGATTTCCAGCGTCTTGCCGGGGTCAATCTCGACACTGATTTCATCGCCCGGCTCCATCCCGTAGAAGAAGACCGGGGTGGGCAGCGTGCGAACCGGACCATATTCGGCATGACGCGCCATGTAATCGGTGAAGACCGCCGGATACATGAGGTAGCCGCAGAGATCCTCGTCATCGATCTCTTCGCCCGTGACGTCGGCGATATGCTTGCGGGCGGCTTCCAGATCGACCGGCTTCTCCTCGGCCCCGGGGCGGGTTGTGATCGGTGTCTCGCCCTTCAGCACCTTTTTCTGCAGCGCCTTGGGCCAACCGCCCGGAGGCTGGCCGAGATTGCCGTAGAGCATGTCGACAACGCTTTCGGGGAAGGCCACGTCGCGGTCCGGATCCTCAACCTCGGCCCGGGTGATGCCCTGGCTGACCATCATCAGGGCCATGTCGCCCACGACCTTGGAGCTGGGCGTCACCTTGACGATATCGCCGAACATCTTGTTGACCTCGGCATAGGTCTTGGCGACCTCGGGCCAGCGGGTATCGAGCCCCATGGAGCGGGCCTGCGCCCGAAGGTTGGTGAACTGCCCGCCCGGCATCTCGTGCAGATAGACCTCCGATGCCGGGGCCATCATGCCGCTCTCAAAGGCGCCGTACTTGTGACGGACGGCAGCCCAATAGTCCGAGAACTCGCGAATGCGCTGCGGGTCGATGCCGGTGTCGCGGTCGGTGTTGCGCAGTGCCTCGACGATTGAGCCCAGGCAGGGCTGCGAGGTGGAGCCGGAGAAGGCGTCCATCGCCGCATCGACGGCATCCGCACCGGCATTTGCGGCGGCCAGAACCGTGGCGGCCGAAATGCCGGAAGTGTCATGCGTATGGAAGTGGATCGGCAGCCCGATCTCTTCCTTCAGAGCCTTGATCAGAACACTGGCCGAGGCGGGTTTCAGAAGCCCCGCCATGTCCTTGATGCCGAGGATATGGGCGCCCGCCGCTTTCAGATCGCGACCCATCTTGACATAGTACTTGATGTCGTATTTGGAGCGCTTGGGGTCCAGGATATCGCCCGTGTAGCAGATCGCACCTTCGCAGATCTTGCCCGTCTCGACGACAGCATCCATGGCCACCCGCATGTTTTCGACCCAGTTCAGACTGTCGAAGACGCGGAAGAGATCGACACCCGACTTGGCCGCCTGATCGACGAATTTGCGCACCACATTGTCCGGATAGGTCGTGTAGCCGACGCCGTTTGCGCCGCGCAGCAACATCTGCAAGAGGAGGTTCGGCATCTTCGTTCGCAGATCGCGGAGCCGCTGCCACGGACATTCCTGCAGAAAGCGGTAGGCGACGTCGAAGGTGGCCCCACCCCAGCACTCCATCGAGAAGAGCTCGGGCAGGTTGTGCGCATAGGCATCCGCCACCTTGATCATGTCGTAGGAGCGCATGCGGGTGGCAAGGAGGCTCTGGTGCCCGTCACGCATGGTCGTGTCGGTCAACAGAACCCGCTTCTGGGCCAGCATCCAGTCGGCAACAGCCTCCGGTCCCTTCTCCAGCAGCATGTTGCGCACGCCGGGCGGGGGCGCATCCGCCAGCAGCTCGGGCGGACGCGGACGAACCTCCTGCCGGGTGGGTTTCGGGCGGCCGATTGTCTCGGAATGGCCGTTCACCGTGATATCGGCGACGTAGGTCAGGATCTTGGTCGCGCGGTCGCGCCGTGCCTCGAAATCGTAGAGCGCTGGCGTCGTGTCGATGAACTTCGTTGTGTAGCTGTTGTCGAGGAAGGTCGGGTGCTGCAGCAGGTTCTCGACAAAGGCGATATTGGTCGAGACGCCGCGAATGCGGAACTCGCGCAGGGCCCGGTCCATTCGCTTGATCGCCATCTCGGGCGTCGGCGCCCAGGCGGTGACCTTCTCCAGAAGGCTGTCATAGTAGCGCGTGATCACGGCACCCGAATAGGCGGTGCCGCCGTCCAGCCGGATGCCGTGGCCCGTGGCGCCCCGATAGGCGGTGATCCGGCCATAGTCGGGGATGAAGTTGTTTTGCGGGTCTTCCGTGGTCACGCGGCACTGGATGGCATGGCCGTTCAGCACGACATCCTCCTGTGACGCCTTGCCCGTGGCCTCGGCGATGGTCTTGCCTTCGGCCAGCAGGATCTGGGCGCGAACGATGTCGATGCCGGTGACTTCCTCGGTCACGGTGTGCTCGACCTGGACGCGAGGGTTCACCTCGATGAAGTAGAAGGCGCCCGTATCCATATCCATCAGGAACTCGACCGTGCCCGCGCAGCGATAGCCGACATGATCGCAGATCTTGCGGCCGAGGTCGCAAAGCTGCTCGCGCTGTTCCTGGCTGAGATAGGGTGCCGGGGCGCGCTCCACCACCTTCTGGTTGCGCCGCTGGACCGAGCAGTCCCGCTCCCACAGGTGGTACATGCCACCATACTCGTCACCGAGGATCTGCACCTCGACATGGCGGGCGCGCTGGACGAGTTTCTCAAGATACCCCTCGCCGTTCCCGAAGGCGTTCTCGGCCTCGCGCCGACCTTCCAGCACCTTATCCTCCAACTCGTCGGGTCCCATGATCGGGCGCATGCCGCGCCCGCCGCCGCCCCAGGAGGCTTTGAGCATGAAGGGATAGCCGATCTCGTCGGCCATCTTGCGCACCTTGTTCATGTCGTCCGGCAGCACGTCCGTGGCGGGGATGACCGGCACGCCAGCCTCGATCGCAACACGACGGGCCGACGCCTTGTCGCCGAGCGCGCGCATCGTCTCGGCCTTGGGTCCGATGAAGATGATGCCGCTCTGGTTGCAGGCATCGACCAGATCGGGGTTTTCCGACAGAAGGCCATAGCCGGGGTGGATCGCGTCGGCGCCGGAGAGTTTGGCCACGCGAATGATCTCGTCGATGGAAAGATAGGCCGCCACCGGCCCCAACCCCTCGCCGATCCTGTAGGCCTCGTCCGACTTGAACCGGTGGAGCGACAGCTTGTCCTCTTCAGCAAAGACAGCGACCGTGCGCTTGCCCATCTCGTTGGCGGCGCGCATGACGCGGATGGCAATTTCGCCCCGGTTGGCGATCAGGATTTTGTCAATGGTGCGCATCTTCACCCCCCTTGTGCCGGACTTCTGGCGCAAGGGGTAGCGGATTGCATTGCGGCGCACAATGCCAGCTAATACGGAGGCCTCTGTCAGGGGCCTGCGCGCAAAGCGAAGGGAGTGCTAGTCGTAAAAGCCGATATAGCCCATAAGGCTTGAGGGTTTCAGCGCCCGGACACGCTGATAGACACCGTCCCCCTCCCGCGAACCGGCCTTGTTGGTGTTGCCCTCGATTGTGTGGACCTGCTCGCCGACAACGCGAGTGACGATGCCCGCATGACCACGTCCGCCGCCGGTATCTAGGAAAAACACCATCCCCGGCCTGACGTTTGTCGCATCCGCGCTGGCGCGTGTGACAACCATGGGCGCACTGTTGCGCCCGCTGTTCCACATCGCATGGACACCGGCCGTCTTGGGCAGGGTGTTGTCAGCCCCGCCCATGTCCTCAAGTTGGACCGCGCACCAGTAGACGAAGGCGACGCACCACGGGAAGGCATCGGCCCAGGGGGCCAGCCCCGTCGACATGATATAGGCGTCGATGGACGGGCCGCGATTGGGCCGCGTCTCGCGCACACCGTCCTGGCTGAGGGCAATGGCGAGAAAGTTCTGAGAGGCCGTTTTCGCCGCATCGGGCGGGGTCGCGGCGGGTGCGACGTCGAAATCGGCAAAAAGCGCCCACCAGGTGTTCTTGCCAACCATGCCGTCGATATCGAGGGCCATGCCGGTCGGATCGTCGTTGCGAGCCTGAAAGGCGCGGATCTGATTGGCCGTGGCGGAGCCATAGTCCCCGTCGACCGCCACAGGCCCATAGCCGTGATCGTTCAGACGGTGCTGGATCGCGCGCACATGGTCCTCGGGGTGGTCGCCCCCGTCGGCGAAGACGATACCGGGCCAGGGCCTCGACATCGTGCCGGGCGCGGGCCCCGGCGTAGGCGGCGGTGCGGGTGTCGGCACCGGTGCGGGGGCGGGCAGCGCGGCGGCCAGGCGGCTCCCGCCATCATCGTAGATGAAGGCCCCAAGCGTCCCCATATCGACGCGCACCGTGTTGAAGTTGAACTGCTCGCCGGTCGAGGTTGTTGTCGGCATCTGCTGGTGCATCGCCCAGGCCTCGCTGTCGAGATACGCCCGGCTCTCCCGCCAGCCCATCGCCTGCGCAAGCCAGGTGAGTTCGACCAGCCCCTCTTCCGCGAGCATACGGCAAACAAGACCGGAGCCATAGCAGCCAACGCGAAACAGCGAGCCATCAGCTTCGAACACTTCCCGGATACGCCTGAAGTGCGGGATCACATTGCCCCTAATCTGGTTTTCGCTCGGGTTCCAGTCGACCGCGAAAAAGATCATGGCCCCGGTCGGCATCTTGAAGGTGCGGGCCGCAATCAGCGCATTTTCAGCGTCGCGCTGTCCCATGGCCGTGCTGAAGGACGCCAATCTGTCGCCCGAAAACTGAAAGACCGGCAGGATCGCCATGCCCGCAGCGGTCAAGGTGCGCGCCTCGTCGATCTTGAGTGTCTTCCAGAGGGTCTTGTCCTTCAGGGAAAAGTATCGGATGGCGACTTCAGCGCCGGCCTGCTTCGCCTCATCCAGTGCAAAAGCGGAATTGGTACTATCGAAGGCAAGTAATGACATGACAGCCCCTCAAACCTTTTCGGTAGGGGGCAAGGAATAACACATCTGGCGAGGCTTCCGTTTCCGGTGTTTGCATTTTTGTGAAGATTCGCACCAAGCTTTGCAGATCGACATGCGTCTTACGGCTATCTCGTATGAACAAGGATGCCCCATGTTTCGTTTCTTGATCTCAACTTCCGCACTGACCCTCACGGCCTCTGCCCTGCTGGCCGCGGATATCCCGGCCGACAGCACAATTGAGGCCGCGACGCTCTATCCCCGCGGCGCTACCCTGACGCGGAGTGCGACTTTCGACGCCACGGCCGGCCAGCATCGGATCATTATCGACGATCTGCCGCTGTCCTTCGATCCGGCCAGCTTGCGGATCGAGGGGGCGGGCGATGCGGCCTTCACCATTCTTTCGGTCGATCACCGTGTCGACCGGCTGCCGCCTGAGGAGGATGTGAAGTCGCCCGAACGCCTTGCTCTGGAGGATGAAATCGAGGAACTGGAGGGCGACATCCGGGATCTGGAGACACAGATCGCCACCCATCGCGCCGCCGCCGAGGTTGCAGCCAAGCGCATCGCCTTCATTGATGGCCTGATCGAGCGGGAGGCCGAGCGCATGGCAGAGGATGTCGATGCTGCGCGCGCCGGGACAGAGATCTGGACCGAGGCGCTCGGCGTCATTTCGACCGAGATGGAACGCGCTCTGGCCGATCAGATCGCCGCCGAGGTCCGGGTGGGCAATGTCGAGCGGGAGATTGAAGAGGTCGAAGAGACCCTGGAAGAGAGGAGGCAGGCTCTGGCGGCACTGGATCTGCCACCGCCCCCCCGCTCCATCGCGACGGTGACGGTTGCCACCGAGACGGATGTTCAGGGTATTCTGGCCCTCTCCTACCGGGTCAACTCAGCCGGGTGGGAGCCTGTCTACGATCTGCGGCTGGAACGGGGCGAGGAGAACAGCCTGCAGCTCGACCGTCACGCCCGGGTCTACCAGCAGACAGGCGAAGACTGGTCCGGCATCGACATGACGCTCTCAACCGCACGGCCGAGCGGGCGCACGGCAGCACCGGACCTGCCACCTTACATCATCCAGATCTTCTCCGGTTTTCAGGAACGCCGGAAGGTCGGCGCCTCGCTGGCGCCACAGGCCATGCTGGCGGATCGGGCGGAACGGGACCTGATGGTGGCAGAGGAAGCGCCGGCGCCCGAGCCCGTTTTTGTCCAACAGGCTGAGATGCAGACCGAGGGGGAGACCATCGTCTACCGCATCTCCAACCCGGTCGATGTCTCCGGCGACGGAACCGTGCGGCAGGTGGGCATCGACACAAGCACATTCGCAGTCGATCTGCTGGCCCGCAGCACGCCAGTGCTTGACACCAACGCCTATCTCTACGGCGCGTGGGAGAATGCGCTTGGCGGGCCGCTCCTGCCCGGGCGCGCCGCGATCTTTCGCGAGGGCGGCTTTGTCGGTCAGATCCGCCTGCCCTTCATCGCTGCAGGCGACGAGGCGGAACTGCCCTTCGGCCTCCTCGACAGCCTGGTCATCGCGCGCAACACGCTGGAGCGGGAGGATGGCGATTTCGGCCTAATCGGCACGACCAACCGACGGGTCGAACGCTACGAGATCACCGCCCGCAACGTTGGCCTGCAATCCATCCCGCTGGTCATCACCGACAACATGCCGGTCTCGGAGAACGAGAATGTCGAGGTGACACCTTACGCCCGTCCGAAACCGACCGAGACCGATATCGACGGCAAGCGCGGCGTCCAGTCCTGGCGGATCGATCTCGCGCCCGGCGCCGACACAAGGATCGAGTTCGGCCATACGGTAACCTGGCCGGGCGATATGCAGATCATTCTGCCCTGATCTGTCTTAAGTCGGTGCGGCCCCGGCACAACGGGGTCGTTTGCGCTTTCGGGCCTGACATTCTCCTTGGCAGTTGCGCACCAAATAGCACTGGTGCGCCGCTCCAGACCGGCCGCAGGCAATCGGGAGGTCAGGCAAAGTACTGATCTTTGAACCAGGTTTGCTGTCTTCTTCGTGCTCTACTGACTGTTGACTGCACGCACCCATCCGGCGCCGAACCCCTTCGTCCCTTATGTCATCTGCGGCTTCTGGGGCTGGCATCTTCCAAGCACGATCCCGTTCTCGACGCCGTTCGACGACATGGCCAGTCTTAGGATTAGGGCCGCCCTCAAAGGCAAGGCTGCCCAGACCAGCTGGCTTCTTCGTTCGAACCTTGCGGGTGTGCCTCAAACTGGCTGAGGCCGACGGTGTTCCCTTCCTCGTCTTTGAAGTCCCTAGCTTGAAGAGCACAACACGGAGCGGGACCGGGAACGTCTGGCCTACCAGGGGCATGTCCTAGTCAAGGCCGCAAAGGGCGTCTGAGATGTCTACTTCATCGACTACGATCCCCTAGTGAACCATGGGTACTTCTCCAATCCTCCGCATCTGAACGGTATAGGCGCCGGGGGTTCTGACAAAGCTCGCGTCCGACTGGCACCTTGATCCCGCAGCTGATGCGCGGCTGGCGTGCCATCTGCCGGCCCGACAACGCCGTTTGCATTCGCGCCCGTTCCCGGACATAGACGGAGGCGCGATGCTCGATCTGCGTGACATGGAACTTTTGGCAGCCCTTGCACGGCACCGGCATTTTGCCCGGGCGGCCGAAGCGTGCGGGATCTCGCAACCGGCATTCTCGGCCCGGATCCGCAATCTGGAGCGCGATCTCAGGGTCGCCATTGTCAATCGCGGCAACCGCTTTCAAGGCTTCACGCCCGAGGGGGAAATCGTGCTCCGCTGGGGGCGGAAGATGCTGGCCGATGCAGATGGGCTGCGGCAGGAGGTGTCCGCCGCGACCGGCTCGCTCAAGGGGGCGCTGGTGATCGGTGTGGTGCCGACAGCACTTGCCTTTGCCGCCGGGCTGCCGGCGCTGGTTGCCGAACAGCACCCCGAGCTGCGGCTGGAGCTGCATTCTGCGTCTTCCGACCAGATCCGGCGCGGCCTGCAGGACTTCGCCTTTGCCGCGGGGATCACCTATCTTGAGGGACACGGGACGGAGGTACGTCTCTATGACGAGGAGTATGTCCTCGTGACACCCGAGGCGCTGATGGCCTCGGACGCCACTTCGATGACCTGGGCGGAAGCGGCCGCCCTGCCCCTCTGCCTTCTGTCTCGCGCGATGCAGAACCGCCGCATTCTTGAGGCAGCCTTTGCCGAAGTCGGCGTCGTGCCCGATACGCGCATGGAGACAAATGCGCTGACGGTCTCGTGGGCGCAACTGCGAACGGGGCGGATGGCAACGATCCTGCCGCGCGCCTTGCTGGGGGAGGTGCCGCTGCCCACTGGGCTCCGCGTTCTCGACCTGACAGAGCCCACGGTTCGAAAGCCCATTGGCCTTGTTCTGCCGGAGCGTGAACCGGTCCCGCCCTCCCATGCCGTGCTGCGCGACCTGTTGACCACACTCGCACGATAACGCCAGACTATCGCGCCTTCCGCATTCCGAATTTGATCCCGGTGCCCGCCGCCCGCAAGGCTGGTGCATCGGCGATGTGGGAAGGGCAAGATGGCACCACTGGATACGCGCGCGGGCGTCTGGAAGACAGGCACCGGCAAGGGGCGTCACCGGACGCGGGGCCGGCAGCTGGACGATGCGGCACTGGCGGAGGTGCAGGCGCTCCTCGGCGACCGTCCCCGGCGCCACGATCTGCTGATCGAGTTTCTGCATCTGATCCAGGATGCGCATGGGCACCTGTCCGCGGCCCATCTGCGCGCCTTGGCGGAGGAGCTGCGCCTCTCACAGGCGGAGGTCTACGAGGTCGCCACCTTCTACGCTCATTTCGATGTGGTGAAGGAAGGTGAGGCGCCGCCCCCTGCGCTGACGATCCGGGTCTGTGACAGCCTGTCTTGCGAGCTTGCCGGGGCAGCAGCACTGAAGAAGGCTTTAGAGGACGGGCTCGATCCCTCGGAAGTACGCGTTCTGCGGGCGCCTTGCATGGGGCGCTGCGATGCGGCGCCGGTATGCGAGCTGGGCCATAACCATATCGACACCGCGACGCCGGAAGCCGTGAATGCCGCCATTGCCGCCCGTGAGACCCATCCGCGGATCCCGGACTACCAGACCTTGGACGCCTACCGTAAGGCGGGCGGCTACAGCCCGCTGGAGGAGTACCGCGCAGGCGGCGACTTGGAAGCAGTGCAGTCAGAGGTTGCGGCCTCGGGCCTCCGCGGCCTTGGTGGGGCGGGCTTCCCCTCGGGCCGGAAATGGGGATTTGTGCGGGCGCATGAGGGACCCCGCTACCTGGCCGTCAACGGGGATGAGGGCGAGCCCGGCACCTTCAAGGACCGCTTCCTTCTGGAACGCGAGCCGCATCTGTTCCTGGAGGGCATGCTGATCGCCGCTTGGGCTGTCGAGGCTGAGACCTGCTTTATCTACATGCGCGACGAATACCCGGCCGTGCTGGAAATCCTGCGGCGCGAGATCGCCGCGCTCGAGGCTGCGGGGATCGTCGCGCCCGGCTATATCGACCTCCGCCGCGGGGCGGGCGCCTATATCTGCGGCGAAGAAAGTGCGATGATCGAAAGCATCGAGGGCAAGCGCGGCCTGCCCCGGCATCGCCCGCCCTATGTGGCTGAGAAAGGCGTTTTCGACCGCCCGACGCTGGTCCACAATGTCGAGACGCTCTATTGGGTTGCGCGGATCTGCCGGGAGGGCCCGGAAATCCTCTCCGGCGTCGAGAAGAACGGGCGCAGAGGGCTGCGCAACTACTCCGTCTCTGGCCGCGTGAAGACGCCGGGCGTGCATCTGCTGCCCGCAGGCTCCACCATTCTGGACGTGATCGAGGCGGCCGGAGGCATGCTGGACGGACATACGTTCAAGGCTTACCAACCCGGTGGGCCGTCTTCCGGGCTTCTCCCGGCCAGCCTTGATGACGTGCTGCTCGACTTCGACACGCTGCAACCGCATGGCTCCTTCATCGGATCCGCGGCGGTCGTCATCCTGTCAGATCAAGACAGTGCCCGGGACGCGGCCCTCAACATGCTGCGCTTTTTCGAGGATGAAAGCTGCGGGCAATGCACGCCCTGCCGGCTGGGCTGCGAGAAGGCTGTGAAGCTGATGCAGGCGGACAGCTGGGATCAGCCGCTTCTGGAGGAGCTCTGCACGGTCATGGCCGATGCCTCCATCTGCGGGCTGGGTCAGGCGGCCCCCAACCCCATCCGGCTGACAATGAAGCATTTCGGGGAAGAGATCTGATGCCGCCCCTAGCGCATCTTGACGGCCGTGCCAAAGGCCAGGATTTCCGAGGCGCCGCTCATGATCATTGAGGTCGTGAACCGCATGCCGATGATGGCATCGGCCCCCTGCGACTTGGCGTCCGCGACCATGCGGTCATATGCCTGCTGGCGGGCGCCTGCGATCATCGAGGTGTATTCGCGCACCTCACCGCCGACGATGGACCGCAACCACGCAACAATGTCGTTGCCGACATGCTTGGTCCGCACAACATTGCCCTTGGCGAGGCCGATCGCCTCGAATGCCGCATCGTTCGGCAAGGTTTCGGTGGTCGTCACAAGCACGGCACAGTCACTCCTCAAAGTTCTCGTAAGGATCGCCCTTCAGTCTTTCCGCAATCAACCGAAGCAGAATAAGGGCGAGCAGAAGAATAGGAACGCCAAAGCTGAGTCCAAGTGCGTAGACAACACTTGTATTCACCGCAACACTACCGAAGAAAATGAATACCCACGCGGCGCACCAGAAAATCAGTGCGACCAAAGCGATCTGACTCAGCTTCACTGTTCACTCCCCCACAACGTCTACGTCCCTTATAAGGTGATTTGTTCTTCATTTTTCAAGATCGCCCCAAGTGAAAGTGAGAGGTAACGCACACTATGCTTGACTCAACCGGCGTCAGAACCATCACATTCACTTTAAACGATATGAAAGTCACTGTGCCGGAGGGCACGACTATTTGGGACGCCGCGCACGGGACTGGTCTGGTGATCCCGCATCTTTGCCACAAGCCCGCGCCCGGCTATAGGCCGGACGGCAATTGCCGCGCCTGCATGGTCGAGATCGCGGGGGAGCGGACGCTGGCCGCCTCCTGCATCCGGGAAGTGACCGAGGGCATGGTCGTCCAGACGGCGTCCGCACGGGCCGAGACCTCGCGCAAGCTGGTGATGGAACTTCTGCTCGCCGACCAGCCCGCGCGGGAGGCAGCGCATGACCGTTCCTCCCACCTCTGGGACATGGCGGAGGCGAACGACACTGCAGACAGCCGCTTCCCGGCCCGCGATGCCGACACCGTCCCCCTTCTCGATGACAGCCACGTCGCGATGCGTGTCAATCTGGACGCCTGCATCCAGTGCAACCTGTGCGTCCGCGCCTGCCGGGATGTGCAGGCCAATGATGTGATCGGGATGGCAGGGCGCGGGGCTGCGGCCGAAATCGTCTTCGACATGGCCGATCCGATGGGGGCGTCGACATGCGTCGCATGTGGCGAATGCGTGCAGGCCTGCCCGACCGGCGCCCTGATGGAGGCCACAGCCGTCGATGAGGCGCAGATCGGCGACAGCAAGGCCTATGACCGCGAGGTCCGCTCCGTCTGCCCCTATTGCGGGGTCGGCTGCCAGCTGTCCTACAAGATCAAGGACGACCGGATCGCCTGGGTTGACGGTGTCGAAGGTCCGGCCAACGAGAACCGCCTCTGCGTCAAGGGCCGCTTCGGTTTCGACTACATCACCCATCCCCACCGCCTGACGAAGCCGCTCATCCGGCGCGAAGACGCGCCCGAGAAGGGCCTGACTGTCGACCCTTCCAACCCCTGGACCCATTTCCGCGAAGCCACATGGGAAGAGGCGCTCGATGCCGCCGCCCGGGGCCTCGGCGACCTCCGCAGCTACTATGGTGGCAAGTCGGTGGCGGGGTTCGGCTCGGCCAAGTGTTCGAATGAGGAGGCGTATCTCTTTCAGAAGCTCATCCGGCAGGCCTTCAAGCACAACAATGTCGACCACTGCACGCGGCTCTGCCATGCCAGCAGTGTGGCGGCATTGATGGAGAATGTGGGCTCGGGCGCTGTGACGGCCACGTTCAATGAGATCGAAAACGCCGATCTGGCGCTCGTCATCGGCGCCAATCCGACCGAGAACCACCCGGTCGCTGCCACCTATTTCAAGCAATTCGCCAAGCGTGGCGGCACGCTGATCGTCGCCGACCCGCGCGGTCAGGGCCTGAAGCGTCACGCCACCCATATGCTGCAATTCCGCCCGGGCACGGATGTGGCGCTTCTGAACGGCATCATGAACGTGATCGTCGAAGAGAAGCTCTATGACCGCAACTATATTGAGGGCTTCACTGAGGGCTTTTTCGAGTTCCGCGAACATATCCGCGCCTTCCCGCCGGAACGGATGGCCGCGCTCTGCGGGATCGACGCAGACACCATCCGCACCGTCGCCCGGGCCTTTGCCGACGCGTCGCGCGCGATGATCTTCTGGGGCATGGGCGTCAGCCAGCACATTCACGGCACCGACAATGCGCGCTGCCTGATCAGCCTCGCCCTGCTGACGGGCCAGATCGGACGGCCGGGGACGGGGCTACATCCCCTTCGCGGCCAGAACAACGTGCAGGGGGCGTCCGATGCGGGCCTCATCCCCATGGTCCTGCCCGATTACCAGTCGGTCGCGGATGCCGAGACCCGCGACCTCTTCCGCCATATCTGGCGGGGGACCGAGATCGACCCGCAGCCCGGCCTGACCGTGGTCGAGATCATCGACGCGATCTACCGCGGCGAGATCAAGGGGATGTATATCCTCGGCGAGAACCCGGCCATGTCCGACCCGGATGTGGAGCATGCCCGCAAGGCCCTGTCACAGCTCGACCATCTGGTCGTCCAAGACATCTTCCTGACGGAGACGGCAAACTACGCCGATGTGATCCTGCCCACCTCCGCCTGGCCGGAGAAGATCGGGACCGTGACCAACACCAACCGGCAGGTGCAGATGGGCCGGAAGGCCGTGGACGCGCCGGGCGAGGCGCGCGAGGACTGGCGGATCATCGTGGATCTCGCCAACCGGCTGGGGCTCGACTGGGATTACGACACGCCGCGCATGGTGTTCAACGAGATGAAGATGAGCATGCGGAGCCTCCACCACATCACCTGGACCCGGCTGGAGACGGAGAACGCGGTGACCTACCCGAGCCTCTCGAACGACGATCCGGGCCAGCCGGTGGTCTTCGGCGACGGGTTCCCGCGAAGGGCCGGCCGGGCCAAGTTCACGCCCGCCCGCGTCACACCCCCGGCCGAGGTCCCGGACGAGGCTTTCCCGATGATCCTGACGACGGGCCGGATGCTGGAGCACTGGCACACCGGCTCC
>JAAUYD010172269.1_pt1 | contig 13621 bp, 9 predicted proteins | sample 7278101 | NCBI WGS metagenome assembly JAAUYD01 (sample SAMN14350128, study PRJNA611818) | marine sediment metagenome | isolation source: surface marine sediment (0.6m) | place: French Polynesia: Moorea | collected 2018-08
CTTAAGTTATCAATTCTAACTCCAACCTCATCAGTAGAGCGCGAACGCCAACTTCGAGAATTTGCTAAAGGCAAACGCTGGCGCGATTACATGAATTTAAGTAAACGATTTGATAACATTTCATTTGCCTATGCTTTAACAACTCACAAAGCTCAAGGCAGTTCAATCGAATATACTTTTATCGATTACAACGATCTTTATCGCTGTCACGACCGCTCCCAAATCCTCTATACCGCTCTAACTAGGGCTAAACAACGCGCTTTTATATCCTTAAATTAGCCAGATCCCAATACTTTTGATTGTCTTCAAAACCGATTGCTATTGGCATGACAAAGAATTAGTGAGAACTAAATTTCTTTAATCTCGATTCCAATCGAGAGACAGGAGTCTGGTTAGGAGATTCAGAAGCAGAGACATTTGTTTTAAGTACAGTTTGCGGTAGTGATTCCTCTTGAGGTTGAACCAGAGAAGATCTCTGCTTTAGATCCGAGGTTCGATCGATAGCATCGCCAGAATGATTAATCATCGAACCATTCGGTTGTGGGATAGTATTCGAGTCAATTATTTGACTATGAGTGCTGAGATTATGAGGTTGAGGCAAATTAGCATATTCACGAATAGAGCGGGCCCAATCTTCAAGAGCATTAGCAGAACGAATGGCGATCGCTTCCCAACCGGGAGTATCTTTAGGAATAGCAAAAGGAGAGAATCGAGCGGACAGAGTTTGACCGGCGACTACATTCGCGGATTCGACTTGATTGAGATATTCGAGAGTTAAACCAAGATCGCTATGAGACAAAACGCTATTGATAGTTAATTGTCTTTCTTTACGCTTTGAGCGTGCGCGTCGATTACTCGTCATCGAGAACCTCCCTTGGTTGATAGCCAGTAAGAACCATAAGATATTTAGTTACGTCAGCGTAGCGAACGTGATAGTTTTTCGATAAGAATAAACTCGATCTGCTCGAGGTTCTTTCGTTAATACCTAAAATTTGAATGACTTCAAGAGCATGAACGCCCCAAAATTTCTGGGTACAGTCGGCAAAATAGTCATTTATTTGCGGTTTAAGTAACTGATTAGTACCACCTGCAAAAATTATTGTATCAATCTCCTCGGGAGACGGGGCAGTTTCGACTAACCAATCGCGATAATCAAACCAATATTGTTCGAGGGATTCTTGATAAGCACTTTCAAGTCGCTGTGCTTCGATCTCGATATTTTTAGCTTGACGCAATCGGGCTAATTTATGCCAATCGATTGTCGGAGAGTCGTTTAACTCAATATAACGCTCGACATCCAATTTACGATTGTCTTTTGGCATTGATAAAACAGCTTGTAAATCTGTTGCCTTCCAGCCGGGGATTTTTTCGCTCATCATGCGATCGAGATTGAAGAAGCCTAAATCTTTACTATCACTATGAATCCGACTCAAACTACCTCGTACCGAAGTTGTTAGAGTAGAATGCTTTTCGCCACTCATGGAATAAACCCAAACTTGCTGGCTCATTTGGGGATATTTTTCGAGATCGTCTAAAATTAAGCCGTTAGTTTCAGCCGCAATACAAATCGCTCCTTTAGCAACAGTAATTTTAAATTTGCGATCGCGCCAATAAAAACCAACTTTTAACAGCTTAAGTAAATTAGCTCTTAATTCATCGGTGGCGGGCATTTCTTCAGGAGGAAGCAAAACACCCAGCACGGATAACTTAGCTTGAGATGGAGCTAAATTTTCTCGTTCGAGAACAATGGCGATCGCACTCAATATTTTTGGGGCAGCCATTTCCCACTTTAAGGTTTTCTTGGCGGCAAAACCTTTATATTCGATCGCTAAATTTCCCACCAAGTGACATTCGCCATCAAGATCGTATCGAATCCAAGCGGTATCTTCAGATAAACCATAAGCGCGATCGATCGGTAAATGTTGAGCCGAGTGAGCCGGAAGTTTTTTATATTCTGGGGTTATCTCAACATAATCAATTAAAACATCATCAATCAAATAAACTACCTTGATCGCCGAAGTGCCTAAATCGACACAGATTGAAACAAGCTTTTTTAAAGCTCGCTGAGCTTTACTGGAAATATTTTCTGTTTTTGCTATTGTCGCCATAATAGTACTTTAAGCTGAGAGGGATAACGATCTCGATATTTGATGCTTGTCAATTTGTTAGAAAGCAAAGAGTTTAACTTTTGACCAAGCGATCGCGCTCGAGATCGGGTTAATCCGAGATCTTTATAGTTCTTGATACAAGTCAAGAGAATATCAACAGAGATAATTGCTACTGAATTTATCTTTTAGCGATTGTTTATTGCATCGATCTTTTCTCTCCTCGATCGTACACGAGACTAACTCAAAATTTCTCTGATATTTGCAATCTTTTTAAAATTGAGATTTTTAAGTATTTATACTTACACTTTTACTGCGAAAAATTTGGAAAAATTAGGAACATTTACGAACATTTTGGAATTATTTGGAATATCAAGTATATATTTGGGACAATTTTAATGAAATAATTTTCAATCCAGTTAAGTACAATTATTTTCCGTCCCTAAAAGTTCTTTTTTTTCCTTAAATATCCCAAGTTTTTCGATTTTAGTTGGAGATTTTTTTGATTTTACTTGTTTTTAAGACTCCAAATCTAATATATATTATTATTTATCGACAGTGATTTAGCTTTTTAAGAGAAAACAGTGACTTTCCGCCCTACCGGGCTAGTTTGGCTTCGTTCTTCCTGCGGTCGCCCTCGCCGCACCCAACACCTGTTTTTTAAGGTTTTAACTTAATAAATATCTGCTATAATTCCGATTATACTTAGATTTAAGTCTCTACAACTAATTATCAACAAATATTAAGCAGAATCCAACCGCCAACCAACTGAAATCAGCAAAAAAACAATCGATCTTAGCTACGAAAAATAGAAAAAACTTTTCGCATTTGAGGAAAAGAACTATTTAAATTGAAATGCTGACACTGAAAGTAGTAACGCCAGAGCAAGCAGAAAATTACTACGATCGCGAGAATTATTATCTCGGGGACGAACAGTTCGAGAACTCAAACTGGTTGGGGAAAGGAGCAAAAGAATTAGGATTAAAAGGGGCGATTTCTAAAGAGGACTATAAAAATCTTTGTCACGGCAAACTACCCAATGGCAAAGTATTTAGAAAGAAAAATAGTTCGAGAGGTAAAGAGCGAGCAGGAGTAGATTTAACTTTTAGCGCGCCGAAATCAGTTTCACTGTTGGCTTTGGTTAAAGGAGATCGAGAAGTTATTGCCGCTCATCGAGCCGCAGTAGAGAAAACGATCGCGATCGCACAACAAAGATATCCAGCAACCAGACTCACCATCGGTAAGAATAGAGAAAAAGTTAATACAGAGAATTTAGTAGTAGCGACCTACCATCACGATACTTCGAGGGAATTAGATCCTCACCTTCACACTCACTGCGTCGTGATGAATATGACTCAACTACCATCGGGGAAATGGCAAAGTTTATGTAACGATAACTTCTTTAGCAACCGAAGATTACTCGATCGCATTTATCAAAACGCTTTAGCGATCGAATTACAAAAGCTCGGTTATCAAGTAGAGCAGCAACCCCACGAAGGTTTTGAGGTCAAAGGTTTTAAACCCGAACAAATAGAATACTTCAGCAAACGCAGACAACAAATTATTTCTCACCTCGAAGACATTAAAAGCTCGAGCTGGAGTGAAAGAGAAAAGGCTTGGGCTGCTACTCGCGATAAAAAAGGTTCGCCAATTCCGCGTCTGGAATTAATGGCGTATTGGCAAAGTGAAGCCAGCAGTATCGGCTTAGAATTCCCGAAGCAGTGCGCTCAAAATATCGTCGATCGCGATCGTGCCCTTGAAAAGAAAAAGGACTTAGAAGAATTAGTAACTAAATCGATCGCCCATGCCAGTGAGAGATCGGTAACGTTCAGCCGCAAAAAATTAGAAGAATTTATTTTCTGTGCCAGTTTTAAGTACACGATCGAAGAAATTAGTGCCGCGATAAATAACAACCCGGAATTACTGATTTTAGATCGCAATCGATATACAACTCAATCGGCAATTAGTCGAGAATTAGCGACGATATCCAAAATGAAACAGGGAATCGATCGATTCTCGCCAATAACCACTCACAGTAAAATTGAAGCTTACCTTGAAAATAAGAGTTTAACTGAAGGTCAAAAACAAGCAATTATCTTAGCAGCTACCAATAAAGATCGAATTATTGCCTGGCAGGGAGACGCAGGAGTTGGTAAAACCTATGCCCTCAGACAGTTTAAAGAAACTTTGTCGGCATTTATTGGGGTAGCAGATCGCAATGGTTATAAAATTGTCGGTTTTGCTCCTTCTGCCAATGCTGCTAAAGTCCTGGGCGACGAATTAGAAATAGACGGACAAACAGTAGCGAGCAAACTAGTTAGTAGCCCACCTCAAACAATTGAAAGCAATCAAATTTGGGTAGTTGATGAAGCGGGACAAATGAGTGCAACTGCTGCTTTAGAATTACTCAATCGAGCTGAAGTTGAGAACGCTAGAGTAATTTTAGTGGGTGATACGAAACAATTATCGGCAGTCGAGGCGGGCAATCCTTTTAAATCCTTACAAAATCACGGTTTAAAAACGGCTCATTTAACCGAATCCCTGCGCCAAAAAGTCCCGGATCTACAAAGAAGTGTAGAGCTAGCAGCTCGAGGTGAAATAAACAGTTCGATCGCCAACCTTAATTCCAACGGCAGAATAAAATTAGAACAATACGATAATTTATGCGATCGCCTTGTCTTCGATTATTTATCGCTCCCGATCTCCCAAAGAGATCGATCTTTAGTCCTGGCGGGAACTAACAAAAATAGAGAAGCTATTACTCAAGGCATTAGAGGCAAGTTAAAAGAGTCTGGAGAATTAGCTTGTAGTAAAACGATCGCTCAATTAGTTCCCAAAGACCTAACTAAAATCCAATCGCAATACTCTCATAACTTAGAAATCGGCGAATTTGTAATGCCCGTTAGGGGGTCAATCAAAAGGAATTTAGAACGAGGTGAACTATACCAAGTCATTGACAAACGAGCAGATGGAATCGAACTTTTATCCAAGAGTGGAGAAACGATCGCCACAGATCTTAATTTCCAAAAAATTGTTTATAAATCTCGTCAAATTGAAGTAGCCGAAGGGGAAAGACTTAAATGGAAGAAAAACGATCGGCGAACGGGTCGCAGAAATGGACAAGAATTTACGATCGCCCAAATTGAAGGGGAATCGGCCATAATTCAATATACTGATGGCGAAACTGAGACGATCAACCTCTCGCTACCGCAATACCTTGATTATAATTGGGTATCGACAACTTACAGCTCGCAAGGGAAAACAGCCGAGCGAGTCATGATGTTAGCCGATTCAATAGATCGCGAAAGCTTTTATGTCGGAATATCTCGAGCTAAATACGCAATATCTGTTTATACCCACGACCTCGAATATCTCAAACAAACAGCTAATCGATCGCGCACTCAAGAAACTGCGATCGAGGCTTTAAAACAATCGCGACAAAAATCTCGAAATACTCCTGGTGTCCCAGCTACTATTACCAAAGAAAAGAAAACAACTAATGGGCAACAAAAACCGCAAACTAAAAGGATCTCGATCGTCGATCGAGAGGAAACAAAAGATCTCGATCGCATATTAGTTACCAAAACGAAAGCCAAACCCCAGATCGAAATTCAGATCGAAACTACTAGCAATCTGCCAAGTCCGGTACTATTATCTAAAATCCAAAAATTAGCTACTCAAAAAATAGATCTGCTCAATGGCGAAATCGAAAAACTAAATCGAGAAGATCGAGACATGGGAGTAGTCAAACAGTTAGATCGATTCGATAATTATTTAGCAGCTTGGAATGCGATCGAAGAACTTAAGATAGAACCCGGCAATCTCGTTTATAAGAAAAGTCGCTCGGATAAGGTCAGTGGGCAAATTAAAGATTTTATAATTAACGGATATTATGTTGGAGCTTGGGTAGACTGGGGCAACGGTTTACCAATGCCGGAAGATTTATCTCTATTAAATCTAGAAAAAACTAATGAACCAATACTCACCAAACCAAAACGAGATCGAAGAAGATCTACCACCATCTCCCGAAGAGATCTTAAATTACCATCTCACCAAAGCAGTACAAGCAGCGATAACTCCATTAGTAGAGAAGATAGCAATTCTAGAGGCTCGAGTAGAACGACAAGATCGGGAGTTAGAAATGATGTCAACTGCTTTAAGGGAAGTGGGCAAGAGCATCGAACATCAAGCAGTCAGTATCAACAATCAAGCACTGAGCATCGACAAACATACGGACTCAAACAAATCGTTCAGCGCGAGTTTAGGCAAGCTCAGCGAAAGCATAAATCTACAAGCAGAAGCTATGAAGCTCCACTTATTAGAACTAGAGAAGCTAGGTCAGACTTTGCGGGGCGAGTCCAAAAATTAAGAGCTATTCCCATAGAAACTTTGGTCTCACAACTAGGTTTAGTTCAAGACGGGAGCGATCGCCAGAAGTGGAAAATCAAAATCGGACAAAGTACAGCCGGAGCAATTACGATCGATACAAACAACCAACTCTTTTACGATCATCTTAATTTAAAAGGTGGTAAAGGAGCGATTGACCTAGTAATGCACGTTAGGGGCTGCGATTTTCAAGAGGCTTTAGACTGGCTCGATGGTGGTTATTACAGTCAATACTTAGATTATTCTCACTTATCTCCAGCTCCCTTGTCTAAATCCCAGGAATTAAAGGCGCAAAAATGTCACATTAGAGATCTAAGTTCCTGGAAAGCGGCGAGAAATTATTTAGTCAACAAACGTCAGCTACCAGTACAGTTAGTCGATCGACTTAAAAATCGCGGTTTAATTGATGCCGATATCAAAAAGAATGTCATGTTCTTCCGTCATGAGATTAAAGATGATTTTGCTTATGGAGACGCGATCGGAGTTTCTTTAAGAAGCAGCACCGGATCTTTTAAAGGACTCAGTGCTGGAACTAAAAAAGATCGTTGTCAATTTTGGTTTCAAAATATTAAAGGCTTACCGCAAAGGATTGTTGTCACCGAAGCTGCCATCGACGCTTTATCCTTTGCTGCAATAGAAGAAGATCGTACAAAAGAATGTACCGTTTACCTATCTAAAGATGGTAGCGGCCCGATTCCGACCGCACAATTTGAAGCAGTACAAAACCGAGGTGGCGAGATTGTCGTTGCCACAGATAACGATCGCGCCGGAGAATTATTAGCCTGGAAAATAGCCGAAGCGATTCCCAATATCACTAGAGTTAAGCCCAATCGTCAGCATAAAGACTGGAACGATCAGTTGCGATCGATCGCGGCAGATCCATTAGTCGAACTTAAAAACTGGAAAATATACGCAACAGCGATTGGTAAATCACCCGAACTTATAGATCGCATCGAATCGATTCTTGAAAACTACCAGAGTAACGAACAATTAGAAGTGCGCGATCGCAATGCCTTCATTGAAGATCTTATTGAATATCAATCTACTCAAGATCGTCTCTGGGAATGGCTCGAACTTATCAATAAAGATCCCGAGCGATCGATCGATCTCAAACAAAATATTATTAAAGCCGCAATTGATTTTAACTCTCCTCGTCCCACTGAAATCCCACCCGAAATAAAATCGGCAATGGCAAGAGATCTTGATGCAAACCAATCTTTGGACAGTCAATCAAAAGAGAGTCAATATTTAAAAACCTTAACTGTTGTTTGTGCTGGTAAAAATCTTGATTCTCAGACCACAGATATTGCGATCGCCATGCGCTTAATGCGAAATTACCAAGCAACAGAAATCAAAAAAATCCTGGAATTTAGCCCCGCCTTAAAAGAATTAAAGGGTAATCTTAATAATACTGATTATCTAACAGCTAAGTCTCAATATATTGAAGATATATATCACTCGGCTACTGAGCTTCGTGAGCGAGTTGTCTTAACTAATAAACAAGCTCTTTTAAACCTCTTAGATTCTCAGGGTGAATGGACTAACGATGGAGCATTAGTTTACTCCGATCCCCACTGGACTGTTTCTGCTCTTGATGATACAGTTACAATTGTTAGAAATTCCACATCAACCGAAGTCTTTAAAGTTAATAAAGATCGAGTAATTACTTACCAAGTCAATGAATTAGAAAAATCTTTTCTCAAAGAATTGAGACAAAAAGTTACAGAAAAAGAACGGCAAATATTCCAAAATAAAAGAAGAAGTTTTGAACGAGAAAGATAAAATAAAACTCTATTGTTCTAACTCTTAGTTTAATTTAAAACTAACAATTTTGAGCGAGAAACTAGTGACATGACTGGCTTATTTAAACTTCTTTTTGAAGCTGATGACAATGAAAATAATTTAATAATCTCTCAAAAAAATCTCAATCGAACAGTGGGAATAGACACCAAAAATATTCCTAGTTTATCTGTAGCAAAAGATCGCTTAAAAATAAAGTCTTTTATCAAAAAAAGACTCAAACAGATCCGAGCTGAAAACAATTGGCTTTTGGGAATAATAAGCGGCTTCGTTTTAGCGGGATCTTATTTTTCAATAATGATAATCGATCGGCTACTAACTGAAGCAACAATTTATACTTACAGCCGAGCTATTATTACCAGTGCCGGGATTGCAGGCGGATTTTTCATAATATGTAATATAATTTTGGCATTGGTAGTGCGAGCGACCATCTTAAAAAATAGTAAAAATCCTAAACTTACTACTTTAAGAGGGCTAATTGATGATATTAACTCCTATAACCAAGCTGCAAAAACTTTTACAGATCAGATTAAAATAGCTAAGATTTCCGGGCAAAACAGCTCGTATCTTGCTTTAAAGAAAAAAGCTTTAGTTTTAGAAAAGGTCAAAACTAAATTATTAAAAGCTCTTAAAACTGAGAGAATTATTCGAGAAAATCCTAATTTTGACCCGGAAATAGTAGCTGGTAATATGGTAACCCATAATGCCAATGAATTAAACAAAAATGCTAGCTCTAATAATACAGAACTAGCAAACCAGATCGAAATTGGATTGAAACTTTCCCAAGAATTAAATCACCTAACCAAGTAGCTTGACTACAAAATTTATTTATTTTCGGATAAAGTAATTTTTCTAAACTGAAGTTTAAAATCGTCATGGCTTGCTTGAGTTTCTATCTCTCCATTGACCTCAATAGCGACGATTTTATTTAAAACAGTAGGAATTCTTTCAAATATAATTTCTCCTCGGATCGGAACATCTTTAATCAAAGTTTTACTAACTCTATGGGTACTAACACTTGCTCCTAGTTTTGTTTTACTAACAATATACTCTAACCCCCGATCGTCTATTAATCTAGTTGGAGAATCATGATGTCCGCTTTCTATATTCAATTCAGCACCTTTCGAGAGACTTGTTGCTAAATAAGGACAAGTAATAGTTTTAAATTCAGAGCTAACAGCTTTTGAAGTACAACTTAAGAGTTTAAAATTTAGATCGCTAATTTCTATTGTTTCAGTTATTTGTTCTTTTGTCTTATTCCAAGATATTGAAGGAAGCAAACCCACTTCGCTTCTGGGGACTTCTCCCCCTTTTTGACTCCAAATTAGATCCCAATTTTTCCAGACTAAAGTAATCGCTCCTACACTCAATAGAGTTAAACCAGCACCGGAAAATAACGCGAAACCTTTCAGCGTCTTAGACATAATTTATTTCTCGATTTATTTCGATTATCTTTAAGACTCAATTGTCATAATTTTACCATTTTGAATCCATAAATATTAATAAATATTATGACAAATTAGACTCAAATTAAGCTAATTATTTTTTCAAATTTTGACGAATTATTTCTCGATTATCGATCGCTTTTGTAAATTCAGGGTCTATTTTTGCGGCGCGATCGAAATCATTAAAAGCACCTTCTGTATTTTGTAACTTGGCATAAGCTAAGCCACGATTGAAATACAAATGAGCATCTTCAGGATTTATTTGTATGGCACGATTATAATTAATAATTGCCTCTGAATATTCTTTAAAATAATAATATGAATTTCCTTTTTTTAACAAATTACTTGCTAAAAAATAGTTCATCGAACCCACGTTAAATGGATTTAAGTTCGTCTTCATTATATATTCAACTTTGTCGAGAGTGCGATCGTAATAACTTATAGCTTCAAGATACTTTTGATTTTCATTCAACATCTTCCATCGAACTTCTTCCTTCTTTTAATCTCAGCTCTTGAAAATTTTCGATTTTTATCTTATTAGAATAAACCTTTATCGTTCTGGAGAAGAAACATAAGGAAAAATCCCATAAGGGGAAATCACAAATACGTTAGTTTCTGAAGGGATTTCTATTCCCAAGCGAGCGTAGGCTTTTAACTTTTCTGTAGTTATATAATGCTCCCAACTAGGATCGCCAAAATGACTTAAATGTCTCTTTTTAAAGTTATCTATGCCTCCTAGTTCGGTGATTTCTTTTTGGTATTTATCGACTAGAAGAGGGATAACAATTTCTTCGTTTAAATAACTTAAATAAGAAAATGGCTCTTCGCTTGATAGCGGCGTTAATATTTGACAATTTCTAGATTTTATTTCGACGATCGCTTCGGTATAATTGTAATAGTCATTGCCAAGAAATAATCCGATTAAGTAATAAGTCGCTTCGGTCGATCTAAATGTTGACCAGAGTTTGCCTCCTGTAACTTGAGATGAAATACAGGGGTGCATTGTCTGAGGTAGTAGTGATAATAGCTCCGTTCTCGTTTTGGCTATTTTGATTCTTTTGACTAAATCTAATTGGACTGATTCATCAGTTTGAATCGGTTGTGCTATTCCATAACTGGTGCTAAAAATAGTTAAACTAAATGCAACAGCAGCAAGCTTAAATGCCTGGTATGTAGTGGCGAGGATTTTCATAATTACCGCGATCGTCGTGTACTCGAATATCTAAATGAGGGCCCGTACTCCAACCGGAATTACCAACCTGCCCAATTTTTTGACCAATACTTACAATTGTGCCTTTTTTGAGGGGCATCGAACCAGATTGTAAATGACCGTAACGAACTACTTTGCCGTTACTCATTTGGATATCAACCCAGTTGCCCAATTGACCACCACAAGCTCTTTTACTAGCAGAATTTCCCCAATCTGGACAACTATTATTTCCTCCAGTTCTCAAAACTACTCCACCGTCGATCGCATAAACTGGAGTCCCGATTGGCGCACCAAAATCAATCCCGCGATGAAACTGTTGTTCTCCAGGTTCACCCATCGGTTTATCTCGCCAACCATAGCCACTTGTTACGGGAGTTCCTGGGGCAACTGGATGGACAGTACCCCCTACAGTACTCCCTGTCGTACTTGAGGGTGATCGAACTCTGTTACTAGTTTCAGTACGTGGTGTTGGTCTATATTGAGCTAGTATTGCGTCTATTTCTCGTTGATAGTTAGTCGGTGGGTTAATCTGTGGTGCAGACCCACCCATAATAACCAATTGCCCCTCATGTATTGGAATCCAAGGAATAGGGCCGATGAAGTAAGGACTACAACCCAAATCAACAAATAAATGTTTAATACAAACTCTTAAATACAATCCGGTTCGAGCAATCCCGGTTGAAGAATCCGTTGAAATAATTGCTACTTTAAAAACATTACCAAAGACTAATCTTCCGGTTGGCTCTTTGCCACCGTTAACTATTTTTAATGCACCATTTCCTCCTTCAACAAGCTGAGTTTCTCCTGATGCCCATCGCTTTCCAAAAAAGGGATCGGACATCCCCAAGAGTCCGGTGAATTCAGTATAAGCGCATGGAGAGTTTGCAGGGCATTTAACCGGAATAGTTTTATTGCCACTGGTTTTACCTGAAACAAAATAACTATTTCCTACTTGAGAGTCACCATGTTCGCTTTTCCCCCAAACAATATCGGCGATCGCTACTTGGGTAATATTAAATCCAAACCCGATCGGAAATTGAGAAAAAGGTACTAAATTTAAACCTGGTACTCCATTAAGAAAACTGTTACCCCAATTTTTAAAACTCTCGATCGGAGTCAATACTAGTCCCGGAATTGAGTCAAAATTATATTGACTTAAATCTAAGACTTCTCCAAACTTAAGATTGGATAACCCCTCAATTCCAGCAATTTCTCCGATAGTGAACCCTTCAAAACCCGAACCTCCCGCAAGAGAAACAAAATCTCTAACCACCGTGACTTCTTCAAATGGAAGATCTGACAAACCCGGTATGGCGTTTGTAATACTATCGAGGGTTTGCCAGTTCATTAAATCTAGATCCGCCAGATTTAATTCTGATAGATCTATTCCACTGAGATCTTCAACTTGCCGCAGTGCGAACTTTTCTAAATCTAAACTATCTACATCCCCTAATTTAACGATTGCATCTGCTTTCGCTCCCGGACTCCAACTTCGGCTTGGATCGTAGCCAATCTCGTTAATTAAGTTTTGCGGTATCGAGATCGATCCCCCCTTGAAGATCGCAGGTATTGAAGACCAACTAATCCGATCCCAATCGGGAATCTCTAAAGTGAATCTATCAATATTTTCCGTTATTGTTGGTATTTCATCATTCGCGATGGCTGGAGTAAAAATTTGATGGGTTAATATTGCTAAAGTGAACCCGCAAGCAAATAGCAAATTTAAGAACGAACGCATTAATCTTTAACTATTGTTTTGCACTCTCTTGCGATTCCAGGATCGTTGAGACACTCTCGATAAGCTTCGAGAAATAGACTTTGAACGTGTGCTTTTCTATTTTGACGATCTCCGTAGTAAGGCTTATTAGTATTGCTGTTTGGAGATGGCATCATCGATAGTCGATCGTTAATCTCACTCGAGATTGATTCAATTTTTTCATTAGTTGCTTCGGCATAATTTGCCTGACGAGAAGCTAACTCTTCCATGCCCTGTTTGAGAGTATTTATTTGATTGGCAAAAGAATTATTCAGGCCCCAAATTGCCAACAAACTCAAGAATGAAATTGAAGCGGCCCCGATCGCTGGGAGATTATTTTTCCAGTTGAATCGATTTTTGCCGACGAGGATTTTGTCGGTTAAAAGATTTAGTTTCTCCTCTAGAGATGTCGAGATCGACTCTGGTAACTTCGGCAGCTTCTCGATCGCGTTCTCGAAGTTGTCCTTTAATTCCTTCAACTTGACGAGGGATTTCCCTGACTCCGAACTCGAAGTTCCTAACTTCGCGCTCAAATCGCTGCAAACTACTACCAATTCGCCCGCAGATTTCGATAGCTCTACTGAGCTTGTCGCCAAGTTTTCCATCGTTTCTACTTTTTTGGCGATCGATCCGAGAATGTTGAGATTGTTCTGACTCCATGCTTCTAATTTTTCGTTATTTTGATGGATAATTTGGCGGTACTGCCCCAAAATACTGCTAAATTCGTCTTTATACAGCAATAAAGCATTTTGCCACTCTTTGGGAGCTTCTTCGATTAAAACTTCGAGATTCCCCAAAGCTATAAATACGGTTCTACCGAACTTAATTTGCAAAACTAACAGTAATTACGAGATTAGGGATGCGCTTGCGAATCCCTAATCTCACCCCCATCGGTCATACTAGACGGTTTGGTATGAAA
>JAAUYD010097873.1_pt1 | contig 13619 bp, 11 predicted proteins | sample 7278101 | NCBI WGS metagenome assembly JAAUYD01 (sample SAMN14350128, study PRJNA611818) | marine sediment metagenome | isolation source: surface marine sediment (0.6m) | place: French Polynesia: Moorea | collected 2018-08
ACTGGGGAAGCATTCGGAAGTCTTAGCCGATTAATAGCTCTATGGTCTAGTCAACTTTCAGTAAGAACTGTTTCTTACAAGCTCCTCGCCTTTAGGCAGGAGTTGTTGACAGGTAGAGATACAGGTGTTGAGCTTATTCGCCTAGTCTACCTTGTTCCAGTATTTGCAGTTTGTAGATAATTGCCATTTATGCAAAATTGCTTCTACCAACTTCTGATTTTATATATACTTTTAATCAAAATATTGACCAAAAAAACTGTCAATAGGTGTCATGATATTTGATGATGTTGTCTGATAACGCATTCTAGGCGGTGGGGTAATTAGAGTTAATAAATGCAGTAAAAAAGTGATAATTGCTGCTTGCATAATTCTTTCCTTAGTTGAAGGTTCTTTGTTATGGGAAAATCGCATAAATTATGGGATACCATAGACATCAATTATTTGCATATTTCTTGATTTATCCAATCTGGGATTTGAATCTGAAAAAAGGTGAGATCAACATGATTTATAGGAATAGAAATCGATCACTATTCATCATGTTCAAAACAATCATCAATGGCTAACATCCAAGAAGATAAACCACTTTGGTTATTCTGGGTAAACCCCAAGCTTCAATGGTTGGTCTTGTGCCCTCTGTCTGCGACTTTTGGCAACCAGCACCTATGGGAAAGCCATCTAAAAGACCCTTTTTCGGATATCCGATTATAGGAATAAACCAATCAGCCCTTGGAATCGATAAAATGTATGTAAAATAACTGTAAGCAGGCGGTATGATTCCTATAGTCATTGAACAATCTGGTCGAGGCGAACGTGCTTTTGATATCTACTCACGACTGCTGCGCGAACGCATTATCTTTTTGGGACAACCCATTGATAGCAACGTCGCCAATTTAATTGTGGCTCAACTACTCTATTTAGACGCTGAAGACGCGGAGAAAGACATATATATGTACATCAATTCTCCTGGTGGTTCAGTGACTGCTGGTATGGGCTTATTTGATACCATGAAGCAGATCCGTCCAGATGTTTGTACAATTTGTACGGGATTGGCAGCTAGTATGGGAGCATTTCTCCTGAGTGCGGGTACTAAAGGTAAGCGGATGAGTTTACCCCATTCCCGGATTATGATTCATCAACCTCTAGGAGGTGCTCAAGGACAAGCTACTGATATTGAAATTCAAGCCCGCGAGATTTTGTATCACAAACAACGCTTGAATCAATATTTAGCTGAACACACTGGACAACCAATTGAACGAATAACCGATGACACAGAAAGGGATTTCTTTATGTCGCCGGAGGAAGCTAAGGAATATGGGTTAATCGATCAAGTAATTGACCGCCACGCTTCTGGTAGTCGTCCTATGGCTGTAGTTTAATTGTAATCTAAGATGGATCATGAGTCATTAGTTTTTTTTATCAAAACTAGTGACTCATGGTTAACGGACTTCCAGATTAAAAAATATGCCAAAGTCATTTTAGCAATCGTATGATTTGTAGGGGCGGGTTAACCCCGCCCAATGTGGAATAATTTATGTGTTGGCAGTCCCTAACGGCTACAATCAAAATCCTGCTAATGGATCTATATCACTTAACATATCCATTGGTGTAGGTTGGGATTCCAGGTACTGAAGAAAATCCTTGAGTTCTTCTGGTTTGAGTAAATGGCGCGATCGCTTATTATAAGTTTTAATTAGATGATCTCTGCCTTGTTCCATTGTCCAACCCAAGCGTTGCATTTCCACGCCAATTTTGGCTATATCATCGGATTGATCTACAGGTTCGTTTTTCTTCTTTTTATTGGCAGTGGTTTTCTGAGTAGTACTAGTTTCTGAGGATTTTCGGGAACTACGTTGGGGGAAGGGTTTAATGTTAGTCCCCGAGACATCCATATCTATATCTGCTACGGGTTGTTTTTCTACCTGTTGGCTTAACCCTTCTGTTGAGGTTTCCAGGGGTGCTGGTATTTGCAATTCTAAATTATGAGGTTGAGTTGCGGTGATTCCTGGAGTTTCGAGATCATCTGTAGAAGGTGAATTTTGAATTGCTGGGATGGGAGAGATGTTACTTTCCATAGGTATGGCAGCAACAGATGACTGGGAAGTTTCTACTTTACCCATTACAGAATCCCTAGTAGGAGTGGGTACAGGTACAACTCTTTCTTTAGCAGATTTTTCCGGCTCTGATGATGCAGTTGGCATTGCCAACACCATTAATGCCCGATCTCTTGCCCTATCTTCAGCCTCTTCTATGGTTGTAGCTGCCGCCATCCCCGTAGCGCGGATGGCACCTTCGATTTGTACAGTTGTCCGAACAATATAGTGTCCGCGATCGATTTGTACTAATTCTGAAATTAGACTACCTGAGGGATACAAGCTCTGGAATTGAGCCAAAATCATATGACCACCGATATCAAAAAATGTACTCAGACTAATAGGTTTCTTGCAGCAACATATTTATCGGCGGATTGCACTTAGCACTAATCAATGGTGCGATGAACTTTTCCGCCTGTATATCCTGGAGAATTGTGGATGATTTAATCTGCAATTTATTTTGGTTGGGTTATTGATAATATCATGCACCAAAAATAAATTTGTGGTGATGTGCTCAGAACCGAATCCAGCCTACACTATCAAAGGTTGCATATTATTTGATCCACCCTCCTGAGAACATTCTAGCGATCTATTGGGATCGAATTCGATCAATCAAAGAATTTTAACCGTGCAAATGTAGCATCGTTAGTGGTGATGTCTGATTTCGCGGATTGAAAATGAATTACAGAATTCGCCCTCAATGCTATACTAAATACCCAGCCTCATATCCAGAACTATTTTCTGGAAGTGCGCTCTAAATCTACAATAATGAAGATACGGTTCGTCCTCACTACTTCTCACACTGTTGACCTAATTGTTACCGATTCTACATATGGAGTAATGAAGTCGGTCGGCAGTTTCTCCTAATCCCATATCAAAGTAAAATGGAGTGATACCACTTGATGAGCTAGACATTTTTACACCTGTTGCTTTTGCCAACCAATTTTTTGGGTATGGTGAATAATTATTCCCAAAAACCAGCCCAAAATAGTTGGGCGATTACCCACTGAAGCAAAACAGCTAATAGTAGCTTGCATCGATTGCATGAATTGAAGATGAACTAGCTCTCAAGTAGATCCCTACCTTAACTTTGTAATGACTATGTAGTGAGAGTTTTGTAGACGTAAAGCAACTAACTCAATTACCCTTCAGGGTAAAGTTGCCTTTGCTGTCAATGCTCCCACATCCGTAAAGACTGAAACCCCGCTACTCCCACCTCAGGGCAAATAGTTTCCGGGTTATGACTTTAAGGTTTTAGGGGTATATAGCAAAGAACCAGATTCAACAAAAACGACGTTTTGACCAAAGGTCGGTTCACTGCATGGAATTTTCAATCGCTACACTCCTTGCCAATTTCACCGATGATAAATTGGTGGCTCGTAAACTTTTAGAAAAGAAACTTGGTTGCGAAGATGACATCAATTTAAAAAAACTGCAAATTTCTCTGGAAGTTCTAGAAGAAATCGGTCTCTTATCCAAAGAAAGGGGTAAGTTTCGGCGAATGGCAGAAGAAGAGTTAATTGAAGCCAAGTTACGCTGCTCCAGTAAAGGCTTTTGCTTTGCCATCCAAGATGTGGAAGGAGCCGAGGATATTTATATCCGCGAGAGTCATTTAAGTAATGCTTGGAATGGCGATCGCGTGTTAGTTAAGGTGTTAAAGGAAGGCAGTCGTCGCCGTTCTCCCGAAGGAGAAGTAAAACTGATTTTAGAACGTTCTAATCACACCTTGCTGGCTCGGATTAAACAGGTGGAAGGGGGATATCGTGCCGTCCCCTTAGATGATCGCCTATTATTTGAGTTAAAAATCCAATCAAATGAGATTGATTTGAGTGATGCTATCGACCATCTCGCCCATGTGGAAGTTCTCCGCTATCCCTTAGCCCAGTATCCCCCCATTGGTAGGGTAGTACAAATCCTCGGTAGTGATGCTGAAGCAGCTGCGGATATAGATTTAGTCACCTGTAAACACGATCTTGCCCGTAATTTTTCGGATGCAGTGGAAGCCATTGCTGCGAAACTACCCAAAAAATTATTAAAGGCAGACCTGAAAAATCGTCTGGATTTGCGTAATATTTTTACCTTTAGCATTGCCAGAAGCAATGGCGATCGCAATGTGGTGGAAAATGCCTGGAGTTGGTACAAAAGCCCTGATGGGCAATGGCTATTGGCTTGTCACATCGCTGATGTTTCCCACTACGTACAAGCAGATGAAATCCTAGACCGAGAAGCGATTAAACGAGGACGCTCTGTATATTTGGGGGACTTGGTATTGGCTATGTTACCCGAAATGGTAGCAGAACGCTGTTCCTTGGTGCCAAAAAGCGATCGCCTAGCCATTTCTGTACTCATTAACATTGAACCCGATTCCCAAGAAATCACCGATTGGGAAATTCAACCCACCGTAATTAAAATAGACAAGTCCATTGGTGAAGCAGATGTAGAAGCTGCTTTGAATGGCAAAACCACAAAATCAACCAAAAGTGCCCCCGAACTACTGGAAATACTCCCACAAATCCAGGATTTTGCTGCATATTTAGCCCAGCAACGCTTGCAGCGTGGCAGTTTACAATTAAATTTACCGCCGAATCAAAATCCCTACTATGATGAGGGAATTTTTGGCTGTGTGGTGGAGCATGATTCTCCAGTGCGTTCTGTGGTAACAGAACTAGTGCTATTAGTCAATCAACTGATTGGCAGCCAATTTCATGCCTTGGGAGTACCTGGGATTTGGAGAGTACAAGGTGCCCCCGATCCTGAAGATGTCCAAGAAATGCTGAAATTAGCGATTAATTTAGGAGTGGATTTGACCTTAGATCCGGACATTGATATTCAACCTTTAGATTATCAACATTTAACTAAGGTATTTGCAGAATCTGCATCGGAACAAGTATTAACCTATCTTTTGCAAGATACCCTTAAACCCTCAGTTTATACTACCACCCAAGGCTCTCACTTTGGATTATCCTTACCAGAAGGTTATATTCATTTTACGGCTCCCTTGCGACGGTACTCGGATTTATTAATGCAAAGGGTATTACATACCATTGTGGAAAACGGACGCGATCGCCGCAATACTAGAGTCAAAGAGCGAGTCAACTTACTCGGCTCATCTTGTCATGGTGAAATTAACTGGAATGTCCTGGCACCAGAATTACAGCAAGAGTTACAAAGCGACTTGAATCGGGTAATTACCCAAATCAATGACCGAGAAAAAGAAGTCCAGGAAGCAGAAGCTGATTTAGCTGGATTGCAAAGAGCATCGTTAATGAAACAACGCATAGGTGAAGTGTTCAACGGTGTGATTACTGGGGTGCAATCCTATGGATTCTTCGTCGAAATTGAAGTTCCTCCCCAAGAACTGCAAGCTACCACTGGCATACCCTTAAGGGTAGAAGGATTAGTACACGTCAGTTCCCTCAAAGATGATTGGTATGAATATCGTGCCAGACAGCAAGCACTGTTTGGACGGAAAAATCGTGCCTCCTATCGATTAGGCGATCGCGTAGCAGTGCAAGTTAAAAGTGTCGATTATTACCGCCAGCAAATTGATTTAGTCACCGTGGGTAGTGATGGGATGGCGATCGATAAGGAGGATGACAGCGATGATTCCGATAACTACTTTCCCGACGAGATGGAATCTGATGACATAGGATCCTATCTCGAGGACGAATAAAAAATGGATACATCATGGGGAATTCTTAAGGAGTTAGGAGTTAATTGGATACCAATGTCCTAACCTAGTCACGTAGTGCTATATCATGTTCGCTTAATTACTTATAATTCTTGCTTGACTCTTCCCAACCCTCTCTTACCCTCTCCTTGATAAGGAGAGGGTAACCCAGGCGGGTGAGGTTTTATAAGTATTCATCCGCACATGGTATTATTTTTTTTCATCTACTAATCAAGTGTTGAATCATCAGAAACCGTTAATTTTGGGCATATCAGGCGCATCCGGTCTCATTTATGCTGTCCGCGCTCTCAAATTTCTTTTAGCAGCCGATTATAAAATTGAACTAGTTGCTTCCAAAGCAACCTCTATGGTTTGGCAAGCCGAACAAAATATACGGATGCCCCTCGAGCCAATTCAACAAGAGCAGTTTTGGCGACAACAAGCTGGGGTAGAAACCGCAGGTAAATTAACCTGCCATCCTTGGGGAGATGTAGGTGCTAACATTGCTAGTGGCTCTTATCGCTGTCTGGGAATGATAGTGATGCCATGTAGCATGAGTACTGTAGCCAAGCTCGCTGGTGGTTTAAGTTCGGATTTATTGGAAAGAGCAGCAGATGTGCAAATCAAGGAAGGTAGAAAGTTAGTCATTGTTCCTCGCGAAACACCCTTCAGCTTGATTCATCTACGCAATTTAACTACCTTGGCAGAGGCAGGGGTAAGAATAGTTCCGGCAATTCCTGCGTGGTACCACAATCCCAAAACAATTGAAGATTTAGTTGATTTCGTTGTTGCTCGAACTTTAGATCAACTGGATATTGACTGCATACCCATTCAACGCTGGGAAGGAGGGAAGGTGGGAAGGAGGGAAAGAGGGAAGGAGTGAAGGAGGGAAGGAGGGAAGGAGTGATGAATTAAAGACTGTCAACCGTCAACTGTCAACCGTCAACTGTCAACCGTCAACCATCACTCCCTCACTCCCTATCTGCTGAGGTATATACTTGAAGCTGAAAGACTTGGTAATTCTGGCTGCATTTGAGTAGAAACGAGTATAAACCGCTATATTACTTATTACTCATTATTTTCGTTCACCCCTTCCCAACTTCCTCAACTTCCCTAATTCTATGGCTACAAACCGCTTAATTCTATTATTGGTAGTGATAGGAATCCTGACGATTTTGTTAATACAAAATTGGTCACCAGCATTATCCCTAGTAATGTTGGGGATGAAAAGCAAACCTTTGCCATTAGCAATATGGTTAGTCCTGAGCATAACCACTGGTGCTTTAACATCTTGGTTGATTACTAATTTGTACCAATTATCCAATTCTTTCGGTAGCCAAAAGAAACCAAGCCCTCCTCGCCGTAGTTATAGAGCACCACGGGTACAGCAGGATAGGAGACAAGAAGCTACATTTAATACTGCCACTGCTCCCAAAACACCCAACAAGCAAGACTCCAAAACTCAAGTCATAGAGGATGATTGGGATGCAGATAACAGTGCTGATGATGATTGGGAATTTGATCAATCCCCAGCAAAGCAAAAGACACAAAGCTTTCAAAATCAGCCTCGAAAAGATGCTGATGATTACGAACGTCCGCCACAACCTACTAATAAAAATCAAAATCAATCTGATTCAGTTTATTCTTATAGCTCTCGCGAACCAAAAAACACCGGAGTAGGGAAAACAGAATCTATTTATGATGCAGATTACCGAGTAATCATTCCACCTTATCAACCATCCCCAAAAAACCAACAAACCGATGACGATGACTGGGACTTTTTTGATGATGATGAAGACGATGACTTTGATGACGGCGAACGTTTACGCCGCTAAACTATAACTTGGTTAAATTTGGATTTGGCATTGTTCCCGAGACTGCTGTTTGACTTTACCTGTCATTGCCGCTTCCTGCAAACTCATAAAAGCATTAAAGTCTTCTAAGTCATAATGCCTAGTTAATAGTTGTCGCAGCTGATTTTCTGCTTCCAAAGTCAAATAACCAGTTGCTAATGCACTTTGCACAACATCACGAATCCGAATCATTACTAATACCTCACTCACAAATATACTTATTCGGGATTATCTAGATGAGATATGCATTCACCCTGTTATTTCATCCTTAGTTAGCAGACTTAATTTCCGATTCCCTAACACATGAGTCATTTTTGGCACCTTGTTATTAACAATTGAGGGACAAGTTCCTTTATACTTAAGCACTTGAAGAACCATCTTCTAGTAAAATTACGCACTCAATGTAAAATAATTGACCAATTCATGGTTCTCCAATGCTCGACCAATCCCATCATGACAAGGTTTTCCATTGGTTAACCATGAAAATTTGTACATTCGTGATAATTTTCTTTTTTGAGAGAGTTTTTGCCATTGGTATTGACTCCCGTTATTTGAATAAAGTTTCAGAAAAGTGTTATTAAAGTTCTAATAAAAAAATACCTGATAACTAACTGACAAGTCACCTAACAAAGGTTAGTAAATTCGTTATAACTTTATTCTTGTTTTATCCTATCTTTAGAGAATAGTCGTTAATATATTGTATTAAGTACTTGTATGTATATATACGTAAGTCAAGATAATGGTATCTAATTCAAATATAGAAGAAGAATTTTTAGAGGCTAAAAATAATTGGAATTTAGAAAAATTATACATAGATTTAGCATCATATAAAGGTAAAGCTCTAACACCTGTAGAAAGAAAGTTTCTCCGAGGATTGTTATGTGGTTTGAGTCCAGCAGAAATAGCTCATATTGTGTATAAAACTCGCAGTAGTAGTACTGTGAGGGTTTATCTTTCCAATGGTTTGTACAAATATCTTGAGGGAATGCTGAGTACTCAGGCAGATAAAAGTATTAAGGTGAAAAACTGGAGTCATGTTACTCACCTGTTAGAAAAGGCAGGATATAAAAAAAGCAGGCAATCTATAGGTGCAATATCCAGTTCTGTAATTTTTACAGAACCGATAAACAATATTAAATCATTACCCAAACAAGATTGGGGAGGAGCAATTGATGTTAGTATATTCTACGGCAGAAAAACAGAAATTGCCCTAATTACCGACTGGATAGTGGAACAGCAGTGTCGGCTAGTGTTAGTTACGGGCATGGGAGGAATTGGCAAGACAGCTTTATCAGTGAAGGCAGCCCAACAGATTGGGGAGCAGTTTGATTATATCATTTGGCGATCGCTAAATCTGGCTCCCAGTTTAGATGAACTGTTGACTCAATTAATTCAAACTTTATTACCCGAACAAGAACTAAGTCCATCCATAACCCTGGCACAAGCAGTTGTAACACTGTTAGATTGCTTACGTTCTTTGCGTTGTCTTTTAGTGTTGGATGGTTGGGAAGCGGTATTAAATAGTAGCTCTGAAGACGGTAATGAAGTATATTATAATACTGAATATCAGGGAGAAAATATTACAGAGACTTCAGCATCTTTTTCTCCTGAGATTAACTATCGTCCTGGTTATGAAGCTTATGGTGAGTTTTTGCAGCAATTAGGAAACTCTCCCCACCAAAGTTGTGTAATTCTCACCAGTAGGGAGCAACCTCCGGAAATTTCTGCTTTAGTTGGGTCAAAAATGCCGGGGCGCTGCTTGCAATTAAAAGGATTAAAACAATTAGATACTAAGAAAATTTTTATACTAAAAGGTGTAGTTAATATTTCAGAAGAGAATGAGCGCGTAATCTCTGATATATATGGCGGCAATCCCCTATTTATTCAATTTGCAGCAACTACCATACAAGAGTTGTTTGGGGGTAAGGTAGATGAGTTTTTGGCTCAGGAAACTTTGGTTTTTGGTAACATTCGCCGAATTATAGAGCAGCAATTTCAGCGGTTATCTTGGCTAGAAAAGCAAATTATCCACTGGTTAGCATTATATAAAAAGGTTAGTTCCCTACAAGACATACAAACAGGTATGCCTTTTAGGGTACCCCAGAGATTAATTATAGAAGCGATCGAGTTATTACAAAGGCGATCGCTGATTGAAGGGCAAGCATCTGGTTTATCCTTAACTCCAATACTAACGGAATATATAACTGATAACTTAATTGAAGATAGTTTACAACTTTGGGCTAATAAACCGGGCTATATGTTTTTAGATAGGGCACTTTTTGCCAGCCAAATGAAAAATTATTTTCGTAAAACATACCCAAATACAATGATTTGAGGTAGATTAAGCAATCAAGGATGGCTAGTTTATAGGGTGAGCGCGAAAGACTGTGGTCAAAATTAGAAGTAATAAGTAATAAGTATTTTGGCTCTCACACACATTTTTTGGGTTCGCCCTAGTTTATACTCCTGGCTCATCACTTTTAGCTTAAAACTGGAGCAAAACAACTAGTGAGTAGTGGATTGCAAGGAATCAACCTCTACCTAATTGGTATGATGGGTGCTGGTAAAACGACAGTGGGACAATTAATCGCCAAACATCTGGGCTATGGTTTTTTAGATACAGATAAGGTGATTGTCCAAGCCGCAGGAAAATCTATTAATCAGATATTTGCCGAGGATGGGGAAACCGTTTTTAGGCAATTAGAAAGTAAAGTACTCTCAGAAATTTCTGCTTACACCAAGCTAACCATAGCCACTGGTGGAGGAATTATCATCAATTCGGTCAATTGGAGTTATCTCCACCACGGCTTAATTGTGTGGTTAGATGCTCCAGTAGAATTACTATATCAAAGACTACTAAATGATACTAGTAGACCCCTGTTACAAGATACCGATCCCCTAGGAAAATTGCGATCGCTCCTAGAACAGCGACAGCCCCTTTATGCCCAAGCAGACTTGCGAATTACCCTAAATGAAGAGGAAACACCAGAAGAAATCGCCTTACGAGCGATCGATTTAATTCCCAGTGTGTTGAAGGAGTGAGGGAGTAGGGGCGGGGTTTCCCCGCCCGGAGTGATGGAAGGAGTGAGGGAGTGAGGGAGTGAAGGAGTGAGGGAGTGATGAATAAAAGACTGTCAACTGTCAACTAATAACTGTCAACTAATAACTAACAACCATCAACTGATAAACTGTCTAGAGCAGTTTTCACCGTCAATATCCTTTAATGATGGTCAACGATCAGGAATACATTAGACAAACTGAAGCTACGCGGGTACGAGTTCTCAGCGAGGCATTACCTTACATTCAACAATTCGCAGGTCGCACCGTTGTTGTTAAATATGGTGGTGCGGCAATGAAAGATAGTAGTCTCAAAGATAAGGTCATCCGCGATATAGTTTTCTTATCTTGTGTTGGTTTAAGACCAATTGTGGTTCATGGAGGTGGACCAGAAATTAATAGCTGGCTGAATAAATTGGGTATAGAAGCGCAATTTAAAAATGGTCTGCGAGTGACGGATGCACCCACTATGGATGTGGTGGAAATGGTGTTAGTTGGTCGAGTAAATAAAGAAATTGTCTCCCTGATTAACCAAGCCGGTGGTACGGCTGTGGGTATGTGTGGTAAAGATGGTAACTTAATTACAGCTCGCCCCCAAGGTGAAGAAGGTATTGGTTTTGTGGGAGAAGTCAGCAATGTAGATACGAAAATCTTGGAAACATTGGTAAATAATGGGTATATTCCCGTAGTTTCTAGTGTAGCTTCGGATGAAAAGGGACAGGCTTATAACATTAATGCTGATACCGCAGCTGGGGAAATTGCCGCCGCTTTAGGGGCAGAAAAATTGATTTTACTAACAGATACCGCCGGTATTTTAAAAGATTACAAAAATCCTTCAACTTTAATTCCCAAGGTTGATATTCAAGAAGCAAGGAAATTGATAGCTGATGGTACGGTGGCTGGGGGTATGATCCCTAAGGTAAATTGTTGTGTGCGATCGCTAGCCCAAGGTGTAAAAGCAACGCATATTATTGATGGGCGCATTCCCCATGCTTTACTACTGGAAATTTTTACTGATGGTGGAATTGGAACTATGATGATTGGCTCTCAGTTTATGTCCCAGTAGTTCGTTGCATTCGTTGTGATAAGTAAACAACTGTAGTGGGAGCGTCTCGCTCCCTGTTTCCAGAAAGCGAGTTCTCCTTCCAGTCTCACTCTTCTGCTGGAGATTTAATAGGATCGATTTTTGGCATGGGTATTACCAATATCTTATCCACTCGATTACCATCCATATCCATCACCTCAAATCGCATATTTTGCCATTCAAAATAATCTGCGGCGGCGGGAATGCGGCCAAAATGGGTAATAATAAAACCACCTACGGTTTGATAACTACCTTTTTCTTGGGCTGGTAACTCTTCAAGTTGAAAAAGTTCTAAAAATTCATCCACAAGTAGCATTCCATCCAATAACCAAGAACCATCTTCCCGTTGCACAGCTTGTGGCCCTTCTTCTTCATCATCGGGAACCTCACCCACAATTTCAATCATCACATCGTTGAGAGTTACTAATCCCTGAATTACTCCATATTCATCCACTATTAAAGCCATATGGCTGAGAGTTTGCCTAAACACCTCCAGAACTTTTAAACCAGGGGTATTTTCTGGGACAAATACTGGCTGTCGCAAACTTATATTTAGGTCTAAATTTTGACCACAGAAGCTACGGGCTAATAAATCCGTCACAGCGACGATGCCCACTACATCATCTAAACTTCCCTGACACACTGGATAGCGAGAGTAGCCATTATCAATGATTTTTTGGCGGTTTTTTTCTGGGGAGTCTTCTAAATCCAGCCAGACTACATCTAGCCTGGGGGTCATAAAAGCATTTAGAGGGCGATCGCCTAAACGAAATACTCTCTCTACTATATCTTGTTCTGCTGCCTCAAAAGTACCCTCTTCCGTCCCTTGTTCAATTAAAACCCGAACTTCTTCCTCTGTTACCTGTGGTTCTGTGGAAGGTTTAATACGTAATAGTTGGAGAATAAATTCCGTAGAAACACTTAATAAATAAACAATGGGCGCGCTAATTGTGGACAAAATTTGCATGGGGATGGAAATTAGCATCGCAATGGATTCGGGATTATTTAATGCCAAACGTTTGGGCACTAATTCCCCTATGGTCAGGGTTAAGTAAGTAATAATAATGATGGCAATTACATTCGCCAACTGTTGTGCATATGCTGGCTGTAAATTGATGGCAGTCAAAATCGGTATAATTCTTTTGGCAATTGTACCTTCACCATAAGCACCAGAAAGAATCGTCAGCAGGGTAATGCCAATTTGCACGGTTCCTAAGAACTGATTGGGAGCAGTAGCTAGTTTTAATGCAGTTCCGGCTTTAGTGTCGCCCCGCTCGGCAAGTTGCTGTAGCCGCACTTTGCGTGCTGATACAATCGCCAACTCTGACATGACAAATAGTCCATTGCCAAGGATTAGTAGAAAGATAATTAAAAGTTCAACAGTTGGAGACATTCTCAAAATTGCCGATGTCACCGGCAAGCTGTGCTTAAGTATAACTTTTTAGTATTTAGTATCTACTATGGTGCAATGCAAGTCTCTAAGTATAGAAAAATTATATGATCGCTCGCTTTACTATGTTTTGCGATCGCACATTTACCATTCACCAGCGATCGCATATCATCTAAAAATCTTCGGGAGTGTGGAAACCGTGTGTCTTGAGACCACGGAGTCAACACGACACGGTTAATTTATTAGCCGTACCCCTTTCGGGGATGGGTAAGCAGAGGAGTAGTACTTACCCACTTCCCTGTATGCCGGGAATTGCCTTGCTACTCCAGTAAAGTGCGCCTCGCCAATGTTATCAGTCGGCACTTCCATTTCGCACTGCCTTACCCCTCGTAAAGCTGTTTAACGCTCAGGTTCTAGAGCTTGGAACTGGCGAACCAACGCATTCCAAGGTAGGAACTTTGGCACTTGCTGATAA